>ERZ773203.89-NODE-89-length-46154-cov-3.666327_pt1 | contig 46154 bp, 39 predicted proteins | sample MGYA00580529_ERZ773203 | MGnify/ENA primary metagenome ERZ773203 (study PRJEB29015, sample SAMEA2738176) | human oral metagenome | biome: human oral; feature: human-associated habitat; material: saliva | place: China | collected 2177 ... | reverse complement strand
TATGAGGATGGCGAGTTTAGGCACGTAATCCTTGGTGAGTAAGTCTGTGTTGTCCACACGCAAAAAATGGCGAGAAGATCAATCGGTCTTCTCGCCTTATTTTGTGTCTGTAACGTGGGGTTTTCTAGTCAGCGCTACTTCCTAGAAAGTGTGTCAGTATTCCAAGTACTACTCTGAGAGCTGATGGTTACGGTTCTTCCACCGTTGGTGGAAGAGAGGGTGAATGGCTCGCTCCTCTGGCTTACCTGGCCGTTGAAGTCAAGCTCAAGCTTGGATTCGTCGCCAGTCCAGGTACCATGAACCTCAGGTTGACCACCAATACGCCAAATGACCGTGCCGTCCTTCTGGATGACAACCTCCATAGGCTTGCCGTCAGTGCCGGTACCGCTGTAGGTACCAACCCACTTTTGAGCTTTCTTGCGGTCTTCCTCGGATTTCTTGTCTTTATCCTTCTGCTCTTGCTCTTTTTTGGTCTTCTCGGCCACGCCAGATTTAAGAGTTTCACCTTTCTTTATCTGGTCAGATACGCGAGAGTGGTATGAATCATAGGTTGAATTGTTGCCAGTATCGTCGCCCCAGATTACTTTTTCGTGTTCAATATCTCCGAGAAGAGCTTGCAGCTCAACAAGCTTATTTGCTACAGATTTTTGGTCCATAGTATTTGCGGTATCTGTGTCGTTGAAGCTGTTTGCGGTTAGTCTGCGCTTGTAGTCAGCCTCAAACCAGTCGCGAATGCTCTTCTGTCGATCAGAGATTGTGCTGTTTAGAATGTTGACTCCCGAATCATCGGTGCCGTTAGGAAGGTGGAACTGGCCGTTCTTTTGGTCAGTTTGAATCTGCTCTTGGATTTCGTTGAGTTTTTCGTATTGGTTAAGAAGCTCAACACGACTGCTGTCACTGCGAGGATCAACGCCAACGCTCTCAATCTGCTCCTGATAGGTTGCAATGCGCTGCTGGACGGCGCTGCGCTTGGCTGCGTCGTCTTGGTGGGACTGAATGACCCAAGCAATGGCCAGTACACCCACAACCAGAACAGCCGCAAGCAGGCCAAATGCCACTTTGCGGAGTGTGTCCGAGCCGTCCTTGGTTTGCTTGCGCTCAACGGAACTAGGTCCGCTTGAAACAACGGTGAACTGCGAAGGGTCAAAGTGCGAAATAGCAGTTGAATCTACGTCGTCAGAGGTGAAGACGTCGATGCGATCTGGGTCATTAATGAAGGTTGTAGGCTCCTCGTCAGCAGCGTTGGAGTTTGCGATTACGGTGGGGTCTGCGTCAGCATCTGCGTCAGTGTCTGCAACGGAGTCCGAGTCGGTGATAGCGGTAGGCGCCTCATCTGGGGCGATGTAGGAGTCGTCTGCCGATACCTCTAGGAGTGAGGTTTCTGCAGCAGTTGTGTCTTCGTCATCGACTGGATACTCTGCCAGGACAGTTGCGTCTGGATCAGTTACGGTTTCAGCTGGCTCATCAGCTTCTGCTGGTGCGATAACCTCGGTGGCTGTGGTGGAGTTGTCGGGTGCGGTTTCTGGTGTGGGTTCTGTGGACTCAGCGAGCGCATCGGGTTTCTCGACATCTGCGGCGTCCGTGACGTCAGAAAGCATCTGTCCGCAGTTAGAACAGAACTTTGCGTGCTTGCTAATTTCAGCTCCGCAGTTGGGGCAATTCATAGAGTCGCTCCTTAAATCGCCAGTTAGACTCAGTGGCTTTTAATTACACTGGCTTACTATTGTAGCGTTAACAGGAGAAACACCAAAATGTTTTTAGTTTTGAAGGCGGCTACGCGCGTTTAGTGACACGCGATGTAGATCCGCTTTGCGTGTTCAGGTCCGCTGTTTAGAGCAGAGATACGCCTGCTTCTGCACAGCGGTCTTCGGTCTGCTTGTCCCAGATAGATGCCTGCACCTCTCCGACGTGCGCTTTTTCTAGCAGCAGCATGCAAAGACGACTTTGGCCAATGCCGCCGCCAATGGTAAAGGGCAGCTCACCATCAATGAGCATCTTGTGGAACGGCAGTTCAAGGCGGTCTTCACATCCAGCGATTGCTAGCTGTGACTTAAGCGCCTCAGCGTCAACGCGAATGCCCATACTGCTAATCTCAATCGCAGAGTCCAAGGTCTCATCCCAGAACAACAGGTCACCATTGAGCGACCAGTCGTCGTAGTCGGGAGACCTGAAGTCGTGAGGCTGGCCGGAGTTTAGAGCGCCGCCAATACCCACGATAAAGGTGGTTGGATGCTCGCGAACAAACAGATTTTCTCGCTGCTTAGGCGTCTGAGTAGGGTAGAGGTCCTCAAGCTCCTGCGAGGTCACAAAGGTAACCTCTCGGCTGAGCTGCGTATTGAGCTGAGGATAGTGCCATTTGAGCTCGTCAAGGGTTCCGCAGATTGCCTCGACAATGCGACAAACGGCGTCTTCCAGCGTATCGGTATTGCGCTCGTCCTGCGTGATAATGCGTTCCCAGTCCCACTGGTCCACGTAAATGGAGTGCAGGTTATCGGGCTGTTCGTCGCGACGGATAGCGTTCATATCGCAGACCAGACCACGACCGACGGCAAAGTTGTAGCGCCAGAGTGCATAGCGCTTCCATTTTGCGAGCGACTGAACTACCTCGGCGTTCTTGCCTACGTGTGGCAGGTCAAAGGCAACCGGATGCTCGACACCATTGAGGTTGTCGTTCATGCCGGTAAGCGGGTCAACAATCAGCGGAGCAGTGACGCGCGACAGCTTCAGCGCAGCGCACAACTTGGTTAGAAATACGTTCTTGACCTGCTCAATGGCCTTCTGTGTATCGTAGAGTGAAAGGCTTGAACGGTAGCCCTGGGGAATCTTGGTCATGTGGCTCCTTGCAAAAGAACGCTAAAAATTTGATTGCGCTGATTTTGCCTTCTTTTCATAACCCTTTGGCGAGAAACCCGTGTGATTTAACCGTTTTGTCAAAAAGACGAGTGCAGGTCGACTGCAATAGCAAAAATCATGCAGGTGGTTCCAACGACCGGCTAAACCTTGTGTTTCTTTCTTTCCCTTATGAACTGAAAATGTCGCCGAGCTCCCGGCGGCTTTTTTTGTAGCTTGTTTGATTCAAAAAATGATGCAAGCATGTGCCGAGAAGAACAGTTTTGATCAGATAGACACATAATTACCCGGGTTTTGGATTAATCGACACTGGAAAATCTACAAGGCGCTCCACAACCAGACCAACTGTCCAACGTGGTGGACACATGACCGTATTTCAATGACTACTATCTGCACTGTAGTAAGTGTTCTTGTTCGAAAAGGCGTTTAACAGGCAAAAGACACATCAAACATAGGAGGAATTATGTCTTTAACACGTCGCGAGTTCATTTATGCAGGTGCTTCTAGTTTGTTCGCTCTTGGCTTGGCGGGTTGCGGAAACAGCGGCACAACATCCACATCTACTTCTGATGCGCAGAAGGAAGAGCCAAAGAAGTCAGAGGAGAAGCAGCCAGAAAAGTATGAGGTGACCATTGGCACTCTCACACAAATCGCTGATTACAACGGTGACCCAGCTGCAAAGATCACGTTCAGTTTTACAAATAACTCTGATGAGACCGCTGCATTTATGAGCTCAGTGCGCGTAGAGGCGTATCAGGACGGTCAGCAACTTGAAAATGCTGTTTCCAGTGATGTTAATTGGGAAAGTTCCATGACAAAGATCAAGACTGGCACAAGTCTTGATGTTGAACAGGCATACAAGCTCATTAGCTCGTCCGATGTTGAGGTAGAGGTGTATCCGCTCTTTGGTAAGGATAAGCTTGCAGCTCAGACATTTAGTCTGCAGTAAGTGCGTCATCATGACTAGGTAGTTACTTCAAGAGAGCCACCATAAAGTGGCTCTCTTTTGTAATTAAGCGATTCTAGTTTCCCTGTTTTGGAAGAGGGAAGAACGTATTGAGATAGAAGACATCATCATTAACGCCAACGTGGATGTTTCCGTTATATCGCTTAGCGATAAGTTCCATTGAGCGGACACCAAATCCATGGTTAAAGTGATTTTAAACTTATGAAAATATTCATCTGAATACAGAGCAGTTAGACATATTTGTAATTTGAACAAATATGTGAATTAGGTGAATACATATATTTTCACATCAGGTATATATACTAAAAAAATAATTAATTGTCATGAGGTACTAGAATTAGTAATTAGATGCATAAATAACTTGTGAATTGGTATCTGCGTGTAATCGTTTGCAATATAAGCAAACCATAGAAGATAGATAAGAGCAGGAGATTTGCTCTAATAGAAAGGAACGGGTGTGTCAACGTTTATTCGTGAAGAAACAAAAAGGCGCATTGCTGTTTGTGTGACAGCAGCAACTATTGCAACTGCATCACTTATTACTGTAGTAACTCCTGTATTTGCTGAGACTTCATCAAATACTGCTACTACTACCTTAACATCAGTAGCATCAATTCCAACTGAAAGCTCTTTTACCTTTACACAGGGCAATATACCTCCAGTACGACAGGATGTTCCTGATGACGAAATGGCAGTCCAGTTTGTGTCTGAGGTATCTCTTCAAGGTTATAAGGTTGTTGGAGATTTTGAGGGACATGCATACACTCCTTCTGGTCTAACTGACCCAGACGGTCATGCAATTGTTAAATGGGTGGCAGATGACGGTACTGTGATGGAACCTGGCGAGTTGTTTGAACTCCAGTACATTAATGGACTGACTTTCCATGCAGTCTGGCAGCCAAAAGACGGCAATGACGATGTTCAGTATCGTCTTGTGATTGATGCAAACGGTGGCCATTTTGAGGGTGGCGTTTCTACTATGCTTGAGCGCCATGACTATCTTCCAGCAGAGATGCACAACGTTCAGGCTGTTAGTAAAGTAGTTCGTGACGGCTATACTCTTGTTGGTTTTTCGAGAAATAAAAACGATATTACTGCTCCAGCCAGCACGCTAACATCACCAATAAGTATTCGTGATGCAGAGCATATTCCAGGTCACACTACTAATGGTGCGCTTCCAAGTAAGACTGATGAAATCTATACTCTCTATGCTATTTGGAGACCAAATACTGCAATCCCTGTAACGCCAGCAACACCAACCACTCCTACAGACCCATCAGCTCCTGCAGATTCCGAGACTCAAGGACAGAATGCACAGGAGCAATCAAATGGCACCGCGCAGGAACAGGCTTCTTCTGGACGTCGTTCAAAGAAATCTGTACTTCCAGAAACTGGTGATGCTGTATCAGCTACTGGTCTTTTAGCAAGCGCAGGATCTATTCTCGCTGCTGCAGGTTTTATCCGCAGGCGTAAGCACTAATAAAATTTCTTCCATAGAGCGCTAATGACCCTTTTGAGTCATGTCAGAGGGGTCATTTTTATCTTTAACTATTTAGTAGTAACAAGAGGTATTTTTGAGTTTGATACAGCCTCTATTTCTTGAGCGCCAAGAAATAGAGGCTTGCTTTTTGATAGGACAAATTCGAAGAGTTGCTCAAAGCAAAAAATACCCTTAGTGTCCATTTTGTTGTACACATGAAATCTTATGAGTATCTAGATTTGTTGCAACAGAGAAAGGAGTTGTAATGGGCCTTGATGCTTTTGTTCGTTGCAGGTGCTTTGAAGAGGGAAAACTTAAACCCGGTCCAATACCCTTTGAAGATCTTTACATTGATGATGAAGATCATATTTGTTCAAAGTTTTTAGATCAAAAGCTCGAGGAGCTTGGCTCTGACCTGTTTTGGGAACGCTATGGAGACCTAGAGAGCGATTTTCTCGATTGGATTGATAATGCCTGCGAGCATGAATATGGAGAAATTTGTTCTGAAAGTGTTGGTAATTTTTGCGGCGTATTAAATATTTACGCCGCTTTAAGTTCAGATGAGGGTGAATCAAAGTATCCGTTATTAAATAACATGCTTCCTAGTATCAATGATGGTCTCTATCCTGTTGAAAAAGCACAGCCTACCCTTAATGAACTTGATAGATTTATAGAAGAGCATGCAAAGGTTCAGGGATATCAGCTCATTGACGAAGAAACGCATAAAGTTATTTTTTCTCGCGCGTTTGATGATGGTTTTTGTATGTACTGTGATGGCTATATTAATTATGGATTCGCGAAAGACAAAATGTATTTCGATCAAAATAAGCTTTCACAACATTTTTATGCGGACCATTTTTACCAGATTCCAGCTGATGATTACGAACAAACGCAGAAGGTAGTTGTTTATTGCGATGACTCAAATAACTGTGAATCAAATTTTAGAATGACTTTACGAGGTCCAATTGATATTAAATTAGACAATTCTGTTTTAAGAAGCTTTTCTGTTCAAAAGACAACTTTAGACTTCAAAGAAACTAGTCATTTTTGGAGGCTAAATAAAATTAGGAACCTTCTTGTAGCATCTATAGAAACAAAACATCCCATTATTTGGTGCTAAACATGCTCTTTAACAGGACACATGAGCTGTGTTATCTGGTTGTGGTCTGACATCATGCCGTCTAGAGATTCAAAAAAAGAGGACTACCACCAGATAGTCCTCTTTTAGTTTGCGCTGGCGAGAATAGCGTCGCGACTGAACGACCTTCTCGCTAAATGTTGAGTTTCTTGCTAGATGTTGATCTTAGTAGGTAGGGTTCTCTACCTCAACCTTGTCAACCTCCTGGAAAGGAGCAAGAGTTGAGACCATGACGATGGGCTCGTCATAAGGGTTGTTGACGTAGTGGACCTCGCCGGGCTCAATGTGGATGAAGTCGCCAGCCGAGAGGGTGTGCACCTCGCCATCAACCACAATGTCAATCTTGCCCTGAAGAATGTGGAAGTTCTCCTCCATAACATTGTGGTAGTGAGCCTGGAAATCCTGACCTGGCTGGAACTGGACCATGGCATAGTTCATGCGAGGGCCCTTCATCAGGTACTTAGGACCGTGATCTCCGCACCTATACTCAAAATCGTTCTCGTTGACAATAAACATCTTGCTTTCCTTTCAGGCGCAACTTGTAATGCGACCAAACGTTCTTCTTGCGCGCCACGCGTATCTGCGGCGCAGCGGAATCCCGGTGCTTATAGACCAGGTGCTCTCCACATGCTCTTGACCTTGCCCTCTTCTGCAAGCTCAAGCTGACTCTTGTAAACATCCTTCCACTGGACATAGAGCTGGTCGTAAACAGCCTTGTTGTCTGGGTTGGGGGAGAATGTCTTATCCCATTTAACAACGCGCTTTGAGCCCTCGGCAATGCTTGGGTAGATGCCAACACCGTAGCCTGCAAGAACAGCGGCGCCCAGAGCAGTTGCCTCTTTGACCTCTGGAATGCGAACGTTCTTTCCGGTAATGTCGGCAACAATCTGTGCCCACAGAGGGCTCTTGGAAGCGCCGCCTGCAAAGATGAGCTCGTCTGGCTCATTGCCGGTAGCCTCTTTGACCAGGTCAATATGGCCACGAACGAGAAGGGCGGTGTTCTCCAAAATTGCGCGATAGAAGGTGTACTTATTGAAACGCTCTGAATCGAGCTCAAAGTTGGTGAATGTTGGGCTTGCGTGGGTCCAGTGGATGTAGTTCATAACGTCACTGAAGCAGCAGAGCATACCGTGGCTACCAGCAGGAATCTCTGCCGCGTGCTCGTTCATGACGTCGTACACGTCAATGCCACGCTCTTTTGCTTCGGCCTTTTCTGCCTGGCAGAAGCCGTCGCGATACCAGCGCATAACCAGACCAGGCTTGAATGCCAGAGCCTCGTACTGCCAAATCTGTGGAATAGCGTGGCAGTTTACACGGACACGATAATCTGGGTCTGGAGTGCTCTTATCGGTGTTGAACTCGTACTGCCAGAAGCTGCCACCAAAAACACCAGCCTGACCAGGCTCGCAAGCGCCAACACCAATCATGCCCAGCTGGCAATCGCCACCACCGACAACAACAGGTGTACCCTCAGCAAGGCCCGTCTCTGCTGCAGCGTCTGCAGTTACAGAGCCAAGAACTTCTCCGCACTCAACAACCTGACCAAACAGGTCATCACGCAGGCCGCACTCTTTTGCAATCTCTGGATCCCAAGCGCGCTCTTCCAGGCTCATGATGCCGGTGGTGCTGCCGTTTGATGGCTCAACTGCCAGAACGCCGGTGAGCTTGTAGGCAAGCCAGTCGTTGAACATGCCAATCTTGGCTGCCTTGTTGTAGATCTCTGGCATCTTGTTTTTGACCCAAAGAAGACGAGGTAGGGCACCTAGTGCGTAGGTCTGACCACTCTTCTGGTAAATCTTCTTCTCAAGCTCTGGGTCCATATCAATGAGCTGCTTGACCTCGTCAACGCTTCGAGCGTCAACGTTAGCGCACGCCCAAATCTCATTGCCGTCCTGGTCATACAGGAGGATACCCTCGCGCATACAGGTAGTGGAAATACCAGCGATTTCTTTAGGATCAATGGAGGTCTTTGCCAGAACCTCTTTGATGCAGTCCAAGGCAAGCTGCCAGTCAGCAGCCCAGTCAAAGTCCATGCTGCCAGGCCAACGAGGGTCCTCATGGTGCTCCCACTCGCGCTGAGCAACCCCAACCTGCTCACCGTCAACACTAAAGAGAACGGCGCGAATACTTCCTGTTCCCGCGTCTAGTGCAAGAAGATACTTGCTCATCAGATCCTCCTTGTTTACGAAAGAAGCAGCTCAGCAGCAGTGTCTGAATCTGTGATTAACACGTTCAGATAGCCGCCGTTAAGTACTGCTTTAATTGCCGTAACTTTATCTTTGCCACCAGCAACGCCAACAACGTTCTTAAGCTGGCGAAGCTTGTCTAGATCGGTACTAATGACTCGATCTTCAATTTCTGTCTGAATAAGATTGCCGTCTTTATCCATAAAGTGATTCAAAACGTCGCCGACGGCTCCCTGCATCTTAAGCACGGTCAGCTCGCCTTCGTTAAGGATGCCGTTGCGCAAAACGGTGGCACCCTCAACTGCGGCGCCGATGCCGACCACACTCATGTCTGCATATTCCGTCATAGTGGACACGTCTTGCAGGCTTTTCTCGTCAAGAAGTGCATCGCGCACTTGGCGAGAAGACACAACAAGTGGAGACGGTGTCAGGAACAGGTGCATGGAGTAGGCGGTGGTGCCAACGGTTGGCAGGTAGTAGCTCACGCCGCCCGTAAGGCTTACAACGTTAAGTGACTCTTCGCGGTTCTTGGCAAGAACTCCCAGCATACGGCTGACGGTATCGCCGTAGCCAATGTTGAGGTAGCCGTCCTCACGCAGGTGGTCAGAGACGTAGTGAGCTGCGCCCTGAGCAATAGATTGGTTGATTGTAGAGCTGTCCAGGGGAGTTGGGACCACAAAAGCGTCCTTGAGGCCAAAGCGGTCAATAAGGAGCTGTTCTGCGGAAACGCGCTGGCTGTCGTTCTTTCTGAAGCTGAACTGAACAATCCCTTGAGCACGAGCTTCTTCAAGTAGACGAATAACTTTTGCACGAGAAACGCCCATGACCTCAGCAATCTGAGCCTGGGTGTTATCTTCCATGTAGTAATACCACGCAGCCTTGGTGGCTAGTGCATATGTTTGCTCGTCCATCCGTCCTCCAGTTGATACTTTTGTTTAATAATAAAACATTTGTATCTAACATACTAGACTTCATTATAGTAATTATTCTCCCTATTAACAGTAAGATATACTACAAATACCATAATTGCGTATAGAGGTATTGCGGACTATTGTTCATGATACAATCAAAAATACCATTCACGGCAGTAATAATACCGTTTGCCGTGACGGTGCTTTGAAGAATGTCTATTTATAGATATCTTCAAAGTGTGAGATTTTGTACGGCCGTTTGTTATTTTTGGTAGGAGGTACTATGGGTGAATCTTTTGACATCGATATCGATGCCACTGACCCAAAGTCGCCTGAAGGAAAAGATGCGTGTGAGCAGTGCGACACACTTCTTTCCGTCCGCGGAATCAGAAAGTCATTTGGTTCCAACGAGGTATTAAAAGGCATTAACTTAGATTTGGCGCCAGGAGAGGTCATCTCTCTTATTGGTGGCAACGGTTCCGGTAAATCTACCCTCATGAAGATCATCATGGGTATTTACTCTGCCGATGAGGGAGAAATTTCTATCGATCGTCAAAAGGTTGATATCTCCAACCCTAAGGCCGCACTTGCACACAGTATCTATATGGTTCCTCAGGAGCCAATGCTGTTCCCTAACATGACCGTTAGAGAGAACATCACCATTGGCTTTGAGGCTCCAAAAGCCGAGCTCAACAAGATGCTCGAAGATACTATGAAAGAGATTGGCTGGGAGCTTGATCTGGACCGCAAGGCAATGACGCTTTCCATTGCTGAGCAGGGCATGGTTGAGATTCTCCGCGGTCTTATGCGTCATTCCGAGATTCTTATTCTGGACGAGCCAACTTCTGCACTTACCTTTGACGAGGTACAGAGCCTCTTCAAGGTGGTCCAGGAGCTCAAGCAGAAGAACATTGGCATCATTTACATCACACACCGCCTGGCAGAGGTCTTTGAGATTTCTACCAGCATCGGTATTCTGCGCGACGGCGTTATGGCTATGCGCGGCAAGGTAGAGGACTTTACGCGAGAAGATCTTGTACGCGGACTTCTTCCACCAGACGCAGCAGAGATTAAGAAAGAAATTGCCGAGAGCGCAAACATTGATTACGACGCAGAGCCTATTTTTGAACTTGCTGAGTTTACGGGCTATGGCTTTGCTGACGTAAACCTCAATATTTATCCAGGCGAGATTGTTGGTCTTGCAGGTATCGTTGGTGCAGGTAGATCAGAGATGGCTACCACCATTTACGGTATGGATAAGGTTTTGGGCGGCAAGGTATTTGTTGACGGCAAAGATATCACTGGTAAATCCACCAAGGATGTCATTGCTGCAGGCCTGAGCTATGTTCCAGAGGATCGCTTCAATGACGGCCTGTTTAGAATTCGTGACGTTGCTGAGAACACCACAAGTGCTTTGCTTGCAAACTCTTCCTTAGGTAAGTTGCTGCTTAACCGTAAAGAAGAAGACAGGGTTTCTCAGAACTACGTTGATAACTTCCGCACCAAGGTCACAGGCCTTGATCAGGAGGTAGGCGGCCTTTCTGGTGGAAACCAGCAGAAGATTGTTATTGGCCGCGCATTCTCGGTTGCTCCAAAGGTTGTTATTTTGGACGAGCCAACTCGTGGTATTGACGCTGCTGCTCGTGGCGATGTATACGCTGTTTTGCAGGAGCTCCGTAAACAAGGTGTTTCTATTCTTCTGATTTCTTCCGACATGGAAGAGATTATCGAGCTTGCTGACCGCGCGTTCACCATGTACCAGGGACGCATTAATCACGAGTTCAAAAAAGAAGAAATTACGCAGGACAACCTCATGTCCGCTGCATTTGGATTGTAGGAGGTGACGTATGGATCTTGTAAAGCGCCTTCTCAAGGCTAGGGGACTGAGCAGCCTCGCATTTCTGATTGCTCTCTTTATTATTGTTGGTGCAATGAATCCTGCATTCTTGACGCCAGCAACAATTGCTGCCTGCTTTAACACGTCCGTTGTCTACACATTGGTCGCTGTTGGTGTGGCTTTTACTCTGTTCATTGGTGAGATTGACGTTTCTGTTGGTTCTAACTTGGGCCTTGTTGCTGTGGTAGTTGGCAGCATGCTGAGAGATGGAACTCCACTTCCCGTTGCTTGCCTGGTAGGTATTCTTATTGGTGTAGCAATTGGCCTGGTAAACGCCTGGGGCGTTGCCGTTATGAAGGCTCCATCGCTTATCTTTACCCTTGGTACTAATGGAGTGCTCCGTGGTATTGTCTACGTCTACACCAATGGTCAGTGGGTTGAGAACCTTCCTAAGGAGTTCAAGGACTTCTCGGCAGTAACTGGTATTGGCGACTTCACGGTTTACTATTGCGCAGTTATCGCGCTGGTTATCTTGATTCACTTTGCACTAACCCAGACTCGTCGTGGTCGCTGGTTTGCAGCAGTTGGCGATAACGCTAACGGTGCAACTCTGGTTGGTATTCCAGCTCTTCAGACTAAGATTCTGGCATACGTCATCTGCGGTGTTATGGCAGCTATCGGCGGCATCATCTTCTGCAGCCGCATTGGTTTTGTTACCCCAATGAGCGGTAACGGCTACGAGATGAAGGCCATTGCAGCTTGCGTTCTTGGCGGCGTTAGCCTGCTTGGCGGCGTTGGTTCCGTCCTTGGTGCAGCTGTCGGTTCCGTCATCATGGCATCCATCAGCTACCTGTTGGTCTTCATGGGCTTCTCGTCAAATTACGACAACGCAATTACTGGCGTTATCCTGATCGTGATCGTCGTTGTTGATGCTTTGCTTCAGCATCGCTCTATTGTTCAGAACAGACACGCTCGTCTGAACGCTCGTGTTTCTCCAAAGGCAACTTCTGAGGTTCTTGCAGAGCAGATCGCAGACTTTGGTGAGGCAGCTATGAGCCCTTTGGGTAAGAAGGGCGGTGTTCGCTAATGGTGAAGACACTTAAGGGATTCTTGTCCAAGGGTCAGACAAGCTGGAACATGATCCTCATCGGTCTCCTTGTGCTTGAGTTTGTGATTTTTGGTGCTGCAAACGGCAAGTTCTTGCGTCCAGCACTGCTGTTTACCAGCATTAACGATAACCTGCCAGTCTTTATGATCTCGCTCTTTGTAACGCTTGTTATGGTTACCGGCGGCATTGACATTCAGGTTGCATCTCTGGTTGGTCTGACGTCCATCACTATTGGCGTTGGCTGGCAGGACTTTGGTCTTCCTATCTGGGGCGCCGTGGGCGTTGCCTTTGTTTTGGTTGTTGCCTGTGGTGCGCTTTCGGGCTTCTTGATTGCGTACTGCCGAGTGCAAGCAATGGTTGTTACCCTGGGCGGCAGCTTCCTGTACTCCGGTCTGGCGCTGCTCATCTCTACGCTTTCCAAGACTGAGAGCTACCAGGGAATTGGTGGTTTCCCCGAGGACTTCAAGTTTGTATCTAACTTCCAGCTCTTTGGCGTCATCCCATTCCAGCTTCTTATTTACATCCTGATGTTGGTGATTGCATTTATTCTGCTGCATAAGACCAAGTATGGTCGTCGAGTGACCCTGGTTGGTGTTAATCAGAGTGCAGCTGAGTTTTCTGGTATCAACAGCCGAGCAGTCATCATGTCCACCTACATGCTCACTGCAGTCTCCGCAGTTATTGCAGGTGTTGTCCTGACCGCTTACCTGGGCACCGCTAAGTCCGATCTTGGCGCTGACCTTACCATGGACATCATCACCGCAGTTGTTTTGGGCGGTACGCTCTCCACTGGTGGTAAGGGCTCCATTGTTGGTACTGCACTTGCATCGTTTGTTATTGCGTTCTTGCGCTTCGGCTTGCCACTGTGCTTCAAGGTAAGCCCACAGTATCTGGATATTCCTGTTGGTGTCCTGCTGGTTGTTGTCATCGTTGCTCGATCGGCAGCAAGCGGAACAAATATCGGTACGTTTTTGAAATCGCTGCTTTCAAGCAGCAGTAAAGCCAAGGCATAAGCTTTGGGGAAATTGTGCCTTAGGCACAGACAAGGGAGGTTACCTATGCAAGAGATTACTCGTCGTGGTTTTATTGGTGCCGCTGGTATCACCGCAGTTAGCGCTGGCCTCGCTCTGGCAGGCTGCAATAATGGTGGTGGCGAGAAGAAAGAAGAGACCAAGAAGTCCGAGGGTGGTAAAGACGTCAAGGGTAAGACCGTAGCATTTATTCCTAAGGTTACCGGTAACGCATTCTTCGAGTCCGCAAACAAGGGCGCACAGGACAAGTCCAAGGAGTGGGGCTTCACCGTTGACTACATCGGCGACGCAACCGCATCCGTTTCCGCTCAGGTTTCCGTCATCAACCAGGCAGTTGCTAACGGCGTAGACGCAATCAGCATCTCCACCGTTGACGCAAAGGGCGTTTCTGACGCACTGAAGAAGGCAACCGCTGCTGGTATCGTAGTTACCACTTGGGACTCCGACGCTAACCCAGAGGATCGTACCCTCATGGTTTCTCAGGGTACCCCAGAGATCCTTGGTCAGATGCTTGTTGACATGGGCGTTGCTGGTCTCAAGGAGCGCGGCAAGGATCCAGAGAAGGACGAGATTACCTACGTCTGGCACTACTCCCAGGCAACTGTTACCGACCAGAACTCCTGGCAGGTAGCTGCACAGAAGATCATCAAGGAGAAGTATCCTAAGTGGAAGAACGTCCACGAGAACTACTACTCCAACCAGGACGCAGAGCAGGCAATCACCATTGGTGAGGCAATCCTTGACGCTTACCCAGAGATTGACCTGATCATCTGCAACGACTCCACCGCTCTTCCTGGCCAGCTCCAGGCTGCAGAGAACAAGGGCTACGACGCAAAGAAGATTACCATCACCGGTTTTGCTTCTCCACAGTCCATCAAGTCCTACTGCGAGCACGGCACCATCTACAACTGGGGCCTCTGGGACTGCGCAGTTCAGGGCGCTATGGGCTGCTACGTTGCAGCATTCCTTGCAGCTGGTAACGAGGTCAAGGTTGGCGACACCATCTCCATCCCAAGCATTGGCGATGTCAAGGTTGAGGCTAACGACTCCATCGCCGAGGGTGCAAAGACTGGCGAGAAGAACAACGGCGTTGTCCTGCTTCCTGAGCGCCTTGTCTTCACCAAGGAGAACATGAACAACTACTCCTTCTAATCAAGGCGTAAGTTCACGGCTGGCGAGAAGACCGATCTTCTCGCCAGCTTATGAGGTAATTCAGCCGCAGAGGATAGCGGTCCTCTAGGGCGTGTGTTGCTCAAAGAAGAGGCGTTCTTGGACGTATATCGCTCAAAGATGCGACCTTCATGGACGTATGTTACTCAAAGAAGCGGACTTCTTGGACGCATGTCACTCAAAAAGCAGCCTCTGCGCGCTTTAAGGTTTTATTGAAAGGATTTTCATGGCAGATCTGGACGGATTGAAAGTAGCTAAGGATTATCACGTAGACACTCCTTTTGCTAACAATCAGGGATTTTATGTAAAGGGTGCAAACAACCTCGACTGGGGTATGCAGAAGCACCTCTCCAACATTTTTGATCCAAAGAGCGGCAACACTGTAATGTTCGCATTTGACCACGGTTACTTCATGGGTTCGACCGCTGGTCTTGAGCGTCTTGACCTGCTGCTTCCACAGCTTGCTCCTTATGTTGACTGCTTCATGGGCACCCGTGGCGCAATCAGGACCTGCGTTTCTCCTGAGGTCTCTAAGGGCATTGCTCTTCGCGTTTCTTCTGGTTCTTCTATGCTGCAGTCCGACCTCTCGCACGAGGTTGTTGCTGTTGACATCGAGGACGCTATCCGCATGAACGCAGACTGCATGGCTGTTCAGACCTTCATCGGCGCTGATGGCCAGCTCTCCAGTATTGATAACCTCAGCCAGGTCATTAACGCTGGCTTCCGCTACAGCATTCCTACCCTTGGCGTTTGCGCTGTTGGTAAGGACATGGAGCGCACCGGTCGCTTCTTCAAGCTTGCAACCCGTATCATCGCTGAGATGGGCTGCCAGATTGTTAAGACTTACGACTGCGAGGACTTCGAGGAAGTCGTTGCAGCATGCCCAGTTCCAATTGTTGTCGCTGGCGGCAAGAAGCTTGCTGAGCGCGACGCTCTGCACCTTGCATACGACGTAATCCGCAAGGGTGCACGCGGCGTTGACATGGGCCGCAACATCTTCCAGAGCACCCATCCTCTGCAGATGGCTGAGGCTGTCCGCATGATCGTTCACGAGGGCGCAACCGACGCTCAGGCATGGGAGTTCTTCGAGGACGCAACCCACTAAGAGCGCACGGTGCGGTAGCGTGGCGGGCGCAGGTCCACGCGACCTCCAAGCACGGCGTTGCTGCAGGTATGAACGCGCGCCAAGCGCGAACACGCGCGAACACGTGGCTTTCTCATGTGGCGAGAAATACACTGACCTTGAGCTGGTAATCCGTAAGGATTACCAGCTTTTTTCTGCAGCATGTTAGCGTCGGCTTTTAGGTCTGGCGCACAAAATAGTGCAGCTTTAATATGTCTCGATGAAGAATCGACATGTTCTTAATCAAGATAGCAGGCAGCTAGGCGGTCGCACTACCTGATATGCATCTCTATGCATAAACTTCATCTAATATGCTTAAACATGAATAGACTTATATAAGAAATTTAACTATCGATAAATTCTGTATCTACGGAACACACCTAAGTCGGATAATCTGCTCAATTGCGGGCATTTTACACATCTAATGACGATAATCTGCATGATTGAGGTATTTTCAGCGTCATGTATACGTCTTTTTGACAGATTATCCGACTTAGGTGTGTTTTGAACTGCCTCCCATTTCTCGTGTCTAAGAAATGGGAGGCAGTTCACTGCGGGCTGGATGGGTTTCTCGCTCTAGAATTTGATACAGAAAAAGACATGAGAGTTTGCCTCTCACGTCTTTCTTGTTAGCTCGATTTGCGTACGCACAATTTTGTTTGTGCAGGTAATTATGCAGCCTGCTTACTCGCTGAACTCCAGGAATGCGCGATATCCACGATATGCCTCAAAGATGTCGGCCTTGTTTGCAATCTCCCAAGGTGCGTGCATGGAGAGAACAGGGACGCCGCAGTCGATGACGTGCATGCCGTATTTTGCCAGCATGTATGCGATAGTTCCGCCGCCACCAGCGTCAACGCGGCCAAGCTCAGCGGTCTGGAACTGGACGCCAGCGTTGTCCATAATGCGACGAATCAGTGCAACGTACTCGGCATCGGCATCGTTAGAGCCAACCTTGCCGCCGCTACCAGTGAACTTGTTAAAAGCAAGACCGTGACCCATGATGGCGGAGTTCTTGATTTCAAAGCTACCAGCAAAGCTTGGGTCATAACCAGCAGAAACGTCGCTAGAGAGCATGTAGGAGTTAGCCATGCAGCGGCGCAGGGAAAGTGGAGACTCAAAACCAGCAAGCGCCAGAACCTCTGCCATGATGTTTTCAAAGAAGAGAGAGTTCATGCCAGTAGCGCCAACGGAGCCAATCTCTTCCTTATCGGTCAGGATAGTGACCGAGGTGCGAGCAGGAGTGTCGCACTCAAGCTGTGCAATCAAGGAAGGGTAGGAGCAGCTGCGGTCGTCGTGACCGTAGCCCAAGATCATGGAGCGATCAAAGCCCATGTCGCGAGCGGGACCTGCAGGAACAATCTCAAGCTCAGCGGAGAGAAGGTCTGCTTCCTCAATGCCGTAGAGGTCCTTCAGGATGTTGATGACGTTAGCCTTAACAGCTTCCTTTGGCTCGTCACCTTCTGCATCAGCGGGTTTCTCGCCATTCTGTCCCCAAACGAGTGGACGATTGCCAACAATGAGGTCGAGCATCTCGCCCTCGATGACCTTGGAAGCGGTCTTTCCAAGCTGCTCTGCGCTCAAGTGGATGAGAAGGTCGGAGATGCAGAAAACAGGATCGGTTGGGTCCTCACCAACGCAAACGTTTACGACGCTACCGTCTTTAAGTGCAAGAACGCCGTGAATTGCCAGAGGAATGGTGACCCACTGGTACTTCTTGACGCCGCCATAGTAGTGGGTGTCAAAGGTGGCAAGCTCATTGCGCTCCTCAAGTGGGTTCTGCTTGACGTCCAGGCGAGGGGAGTCGATGTGAGCGCCAAGGATGTTCAGGCCCTCTTCCAGGGACTTGGTACCAATTTGGACAAAGATGACAGACTTGCCGCGAATGTCTGCATAGACTTTGTCGCCAGCCTTGAGAGTTTTACCTGCAGCGATGGCGTCAGAAAGCTTAACGTAACCTGCCGCTTCGGCAAGCTTGATGGCGCTTGCGGCGCACTCGCGTTCAGTCTTGTTCTCTGAGATAAACTTTCTGTAACCCTCGGTAAACGACTGGAGTTTGTCCAGGTCCTCCGAGGTGTACTTTTTCCATGCGTTTGTGGTTTCCATACCTATCCTTTCTGTAGCAAGCTCAGTGTGAGCTGCTGCTTATTGTTGCTGTTAGTTGCGCCGCGGAGGCGGCGGCTGCGACGGTAGTTGCCGCGACTGCGAGTTAGTTGCTGCGACCGCGACTTAGTTGCCTCCGTTGGAGCTGTTTGAGCCAGAACCGCTGGAGCCACTGTCAGAACTATTACCAGAGCCAGAGTTCTGATTGGAACCAGAATTGCTGTTTGAGCTGCCCGTTCCGGAGTTGTTACTAGAAGAATTACTCTCAGACGAGCTGCTTGAGCTGCTAGAGTCGCTGGTCTTTTCCGAACTAGACGAGCTGTCGGGGCTGGTGGTCTCTGATTTCTTGGAGTCAGTGCTCTCCGAAGAGGAATCCTTGGAATCAGTGGACTTGCTTGACTCGTCGGTCTTCTCGCTAGAAGAGCTGGAATCATCTTTCTTATCCGTCGAATTGCTGGTATTCGTAGTTTTTTCCGTCACAACTGGGGTTGTGCTGACCTTAGGTCCCAAGCCAGATCCGTCGGTGATATAGCTGAGGAACATTGCATAAAGAATGACGGCAGAAATGGTAAAGATAATTGAAATAATGGTCACGATAGTCAGCGCTCTTACACGCTTGCGAGACAGCGTTGGCGTGCGATTTACCTGCGACGACTGTCCTGTACCAGAGTCAGCGTTGGGATAATAATCGCGGGAAGGTGCATATTGTGCTCGAGGCATATATTGTGTGCCTTCAAGCGTTGTTTGGCTGCTGTTTGGATATGCCTGCTGGTTATATTCATCGTTGTCGCCAGCGCGGAATTTATGCGTGGAGCGCCTGATAACGTTCTGGTAAATCTGCGAAGCAAGCGCCGAGGCGGCGGCACCAACAGCCACTCCAATAATCGAGCCGGCAATACCAATCTGGTTTGACAGTACAAACGCAGTCACCGCAGCAAGCGATGTTGCCAAAATTTGGGTAATTGAGACGTCCTTAAGAAGGCTGGGCTTCTCGTTTGTTGCCTCATCTGTAGGCTGAGCAGGCGAAGCTAATCGAGTTTTGTCTGCATCAAAGTGCTTATAGCTCACAAGATGCTCCTTTCTTCGAACTGATAGCCTACCTCATTTTTGTGAAGATGTAATGTTTCGTCGCTAAATCGCAACATCAGAGGGCATTAAGTTTCATCCAACATACAACTTCAGTGTCGGAAATGGCGAGAAGTTCTGTGAGTAACTAAGCGATTTTCTTATGCGCGTGTTTCTCGCCATGTATTTGTTAAAAACGACCGTATCAAAGGTGATGAAACAAGGTATCATTTATATGTATCAGTTTTCCGTCAAACGGAGGTTTAGCATGCTTGTAAGCGCAAAAGCCATGCTCCAGAGTGCCGAGAAGGGTCACTATGGCATCGGCGCATTCAACGAGAACAACCTTGAGTGGACCGCAGCAATCCTTGATGCAGCAGAAGAGCTTCAGTCTCCTGTCATCATTCAGTGCACCAGCGGCGCAGCAAAGTGGCAGGTAAGCTACCGCGTTGTCGCAGATATGGTTCGTCGTCTTGTTGAGGACAAGAACATCACTGTTCCAGTTGCTCTCCACCTTGACCACGGTTCATACGAGGATGCATTCAAGTGCATCGAGGCTGGATTTACTTCCATTATGTACGATGGTTCTCACGAGCCTGATTTTGAGACCAACCTTAAGCGCACCGAAGAGGTCGTAAAGGCAGCTCACGCAAAGGGCATTTCTGTTGAGGCTGAGGTCGGCGGCATTGGCGGCACCGAGGACGGCGTTACCGCTAAGGGTGAGCTTGCTGATCCTGAGGAGTGCGCAAAGATTGCTTCTCTTGGCGTTGACTTCCTTGCTTGCGGCATCGGCAACATTCACGGTATCTACCCAGCTAACTGGGAGGGCCTCTCCTTCGACCAGCTCAAGGCTATCAAGGAGCGCGTTGGTGATCTTCCACTTGTTCTTCACGGTGGCACCGGCATTCCTGTAGAGCAGGTTCAGAAGGCTATCTCTATGGGCATCTCCAAGATTAACGTCAACACCGATCTTCAGCTTGTCTTTGCTGAGGCAACCAAGAAGTACGTTGAGGCTGGCCTTGTTGACAACGGCAAGGGCTACGATCCTCGTAAGCTCCTAAAGCCTGGTCGTGAGGCAATCGTTGAGCGCACCAAGGAGCTCATCCGCGAGTTTGGTTCCGACGGTAAGGCTTGGAACTAACCTTCGGCATGCGCTGAGCGCGGGCGTCGGCGCGTAGTGCGATGCGACGGCGCGTTCTTGCTGCTAGTTAAAGCAACGGACCTGGATTTTCTCCAGGTCCGTTTTTTGTTTGGGGTGTAATAAGCTGTCACCTGGCGCATCTGCTGCGAGTCTGATGCGCACCCAGCGCGTCCTTCTCGCGAGAAACCCGGTGCACTTCAGAGCCCTCTTGTCATGAAGCACCACCGCACACGACAATAAAACCGCAGCTTAAACTTTTACTCAGCGGTAGGGTTGTCGGCGGGGGAGACGTGCATGTTGCCTTCGTTGCGGGCGATGTCCGCGAGCGTCTTGCTGTCCAGGAAACTGGAGGTCATGCGGCCAAGGTCGCGCCAAATGTTGATGGTGGTGCAGGACTCCATCTGGGGACAGAGGGTGGTGTTTGTGCAGTTCAAGCAGCTAGCGGGCGCAAGATTGCCTTCGGCTGCACGAAGAATCTCACCCAGCGTGTAGTCCTCGGGCTTGCGCGTGAGGCGATAACCGCCGCCCTTTCCGCGCAGGCTCTCGACGTATCCAGCCTTGTGCATTAGGGCAATGACCTGCTCAAGGTACTTGCGCGAGATGTTCTGGCGCTCGGAAACGTCGCCCAGCGAGACCCATCCCTCGTGAACGGCCAGGTCAGCCATTGCGCGGAGCGCGTACATTCCCTTTGTAGAGAACATTCCGGCCACGGCTACTCGCCGTCCTCGGCGTGCTTGCTCTCGGCGCCGTCCTCAGCGCGCTTACTCTCGGTACCGTCCTCGGTGGTAGACGCACCGGCGGCGGCAGAACCACTGCTGTGGGCCTCAAGCATCTCCTCAAGCGTATGCCATGCCAGCTCGGCGCACTTAACGCGTGCGGGCATGTGAGCAATGTCATGCAGAATGTTGGCGTCTTCCAGTTGGTCAAGTACAGCCTCGTCACTCTCTTCTCCGCGAATCATGCGTCCAAAGAGTTTGCAGAGCTCAATGGCCTCTTCTGGGGTACGGTCTATCATCAGATCGCTCATGATGTCGGCTGAAGCCTGAGAGATGGCGCAACCACTTCCCACAAAAGCAGCTTCGGCAATCTTTCCCTCCTCAATGCGTACAGAAAACGTCAGCTCATCGCCACAAGAAGGGTTAACGCCCTCGTGGGAGACGGTTGGGTTGTCCATCTGATATTTGTAATCGGGGTGAGAAACGTGGTCCATAAACTCAGCGTTATACAGGTCGTTTGCTGCCACTTATTTCAACTCCTTGTTTTATTTGTTGCTGACCGCGCTGCCAAAGATCTTCCATACCTGGTTAAGACCCTCGATGAGCTGGTCAATGTCGTGTTTATCGTTGTAGAACGCAACAGATGCGCGGCAGGTACTGGACTCGTGCAACTCAATCAGAAGCGGCTCGGCGCAGTGATGACCAGCGCGAATGCAAACGTTGTTCATGTCTAGGATGCTCGAGACGTCGTGTGGATGAACGCCGCGCACGTTAAACGCCACAGCGCCCACGTGGTTTTGTCCCAGCTTAGAGCCAACGATGTCAACAAAGTCCAGCGTGCACAGTTGCTGCACCAAGTACCTGGCGAGAAGTTCTTCTCGCTTCTCGATCTTTGCCATATCCAAGCCGTTGAGGTATTCGATAGCGGCACCGGTAGAATAGATACCTGCGGCATCCTGCGTGCCTGCCTCGAACTTCTCGGGAACAGGAGCCCAAACAGCGCTGGTCTCGGTGACGGAATCAATCATCTCGCCGCCGGTGAGGAACGGTGGCATGGCATCAAGCAGCTCAGCGCGGCCCCAAAGCACGCCAATGCCCATAGGTCCACACATCTTGTGTGCTGAGAAAGCCAACAGGTCGCAGTCAAGATCATGCACGTCAATAGGGATGTGAGGTGCGGATTGGGCGGCGTCGACAACCATGTAGGCGCCCATAGTGTGAGCGCGTTTGGCAATGGCCTTGATGTCATTGCGAGTGCCCAGTACGTTGGAGACGTGTGTGACAGACACAATTTTGGCGCGCTCAGTAATCTTTGACGCAATCTCTTCAGGCGTAATCTGGTACTGCGAGTTCATACGCAGGTACACCAGGTTAGCGCCGGTAGCTTTACAAATCTGCTGCCAAGGAATGATATTGGAGTGGTGCTCCATGATGGAAATGACTACGTCATCACCTGGCTTGAGTGCATAGCGGCCAAGGCTTGAAGCAACCAGGTTGAGTGCTTCGGAAGTGTTGCGCGTAAAGATAATCTGACGGTCTTCTGGCTTGCCGTTTTTATCGACAGCACCAATAAACTTTGCAATCGAAGTACGAGCACCCTCGATAGCTGCGGTTGCTTCAACACTCCAACGATACAATCCACGCAGGGCATTTGCGTTCATGGTCTCGTAGAAGCGAGACTGCGCCTCAATAACAGCGCGTGGACGCTGAGAAGTAGCAGCGCTGTCCAAGTAAGCTACCTCGGGATTTGCTGCCAGCAGCGGAAAATCTGCCTTGTAGGGGTTATCGGTAATCTGAGCAACTTCTGCGTCGGTCATTACGCGACACCACCTTTGCTGGAATCGGCTTCAGCGTCGGAATTCCTGCCATCACTGGCAGCCAGGGAGTTGCCAGCTGCGTCGTCACTAGCTGCAGATCCGTCATAGTCGTGAGCAATTTCTGCGCCCAGCTCAGCCTCGCAACGCTCAACAGCCACGCGGTGGGAAATCTCCTCAGGCGCGTTGATGATGGCGTCTTCAAAAAGAGCGCGTATAAACATCTGCTCAGCAGCCTGGTGAGAAAGTCCTCGAGCCGCAAGGTAATCAAGCTGCTCAGGGGAGACGGATCCGATAGTAGCGCCGTGGTTACCAGCAACGTCGTCTTCATCACAGAGAATAGCAGGCATGGTCTTGTTGACAACGTCGTCACCAAGAATCATGACCGTTTCAATCTCGTTGCCCTGGGCATCCTTTGCGCCGCGGACAAGATCGATGGTTGCGCGAAGCGTCTTCTTGGCTGCCTCGTTAAGGACGCCAGACTCGGTGAGCTGCGCGCGCGTAGAGGTACCACGCATGCGTACCAGGTGATTGATATCAAGCGTCTCTTCGTGAGTAGCGTGATAGCGATTGTTGAGGTCAAGGCGAGCTCGAGCGCCAACTAAGTTAGCGGTGAGTCCAAGACCAATGGTTGATCCACCCAGAGCGTATTGCTTAACGTCAACAGCCGCGTCTTGGTGAATCTCAAGGCCAACACTTTCAAGGTGCTGCTGGTCCTCATTGACGCCAAGCATCTCAATAAGGTGCAGCTTGGCACCAGCCTCAACCACAATGCGGGTGAGCGCAGCGCTGGTTGGCAGCGCGTCGCTGCCGTTCGCGTCGCTGCCTGCAGGCGCGTCGCCGCCGTCGCTCGCATCGCCTGCAAACGCAGCGATAACTACGGTAGCCTCGGCACCTTTGCGCACAATGATGCCGGTGTTAGCACACTGATTTTGAGCTGCAGAAACAGCAACAACAATAGGCTCTTCTCGCTTGGTATGAGCGGGAACGTTGTAGAAATCGGACTTGAATGCCTGAGACTCTACGTAGTCGGTAACCTCTTGGCCCATTCCACACTCAATACGCTCAAAAAGACGAGGTAGAGGCAGGTATACTGTGCCTGCATCAGCGTGATTGGGGACGGTAACTGACAGTGAGTTAGCGCGTAGACGGTTCCATGTCTGAGCTGCAGGAACGTTGGCGCGATTAATCAAAACGTTATCCATTAGCCAATCGCTCCTTCCATCTCAAGTTTAATCAGGTTGTTCATCTCAACGGCGTACTCCATTGGGAGCTCCTTTGAGACAGGGTTTGCAAATCCGTTTACTACCATGGTGCGAGCTTCAGCCTCAGAGCAACCACGGCTCATCAGGTACAAAACGGTGTCGTCAGAAATGCGGCCAATAGTTGCCTCGTGGCCAATCTGAGCAGTCGCATTGCGAACATCCATCTCTGGGATGGTGTCGGAGCGGCTAATGTTATCCAGCATCAGAGACTGGCACGAGAACGCCACGCGAGCGTTTTTTGCCTTACGTCCAACGGTCACGGCTGAGCGGAAAGTGTTGACGCCACCGTCCTTGGAGATGGATTTAGTGTCAACGTTTGCCGAGTTATTGGAGCCGTTGATAATCACCTTGCAGCCTGTATCCAGGTCCTGCGTAGCGCCTGCAAACGTAATACCGGTGAACTCGCAGTTAGAAGAATCGCCATTCATGATTGTAGAAGGGTAGAGGTAGGAAACGTGGCTACCAAAAGAACCCGAGACCCACTCCATCTTTGCATTGCTACCAATGATGGCGCGCTTAGTGTTGAGGTTGTACATGTTCTTTGACCAGTTTTCGATGGTCGAGTAACGCAGACGAGCGCCGTCCTTAACAAAGAGCTCAACAGCTCCTGCATGGAGGTTTGCTGCATAGTACTTAGGTGCGGAGCAGCCCTCAATAAAGTGCAGGTCAGCACCTTCCTCAACAATAATAAGCGTGTGCTCAAACTGGCCAGCACCCTGAGCGTTCAGCCTAAAGTAGCTCTGAAGCGGGTAGTCCAGAGTGACATTCTTAGGAACATAAACAAAAGAACCGCCAGACCACACGGCATAGTGCAGAGCCGCAAACTTGTGGTCTGAAGGAGGAATCAGCTTGCCAAAGTACTCTTTAACAACAGGCTCCCACTGCGGATCATGCAAAGCATCCTCAATGGTAGTGTAAATAACGCCCTGCTCAGCAACTTCCTCACGCATGTTGTGATAGACAATCTCAGAATCGTACTGAGCACCAACACCAGCAAGGCTTTCTGCCTCTGCCTGTGGAATGCCCAGACGATCAAAGGTATCCCTAATATCCTCAGGTACGTCGTCCCAGCTATTTGCCTGCTGAGTCTTTGGCGAGACATACGTGGAGATATGATTCAAATCCAGACCTGCAATAGAAGGTCCCCAGTTGGTAGCCATCTGGCGCTGGTGATAGGTTTCCAGGGCCGACAACCTCATCTGGAGCATCCACTCGGGTTCTTCTTTTTTCTCGGAAATAGCACGCACAATTTCTGGCGTAAGGCCATCATCGTAGCGCTCGTAACCCTCTTCGGACTTGGTGAAGTCGTAGAGCGAGCGGTCTACGTCAGCGACCTCAGATCGCTTCTTCTCGCTCACTAGTTAGCACCGCCCTCATCAGTTTGGCTCTCAAAACGCTCAAAGCCCTCGTGGTCAATCTGGTTGATGAGATCAGCAGGACCATCTGCCACCAGGTGACCCTTAACCATAACGTGAGTGCGGTCAATCTCAAGGCGCTCAAGAATGCGGGTGTTGTGAGTAATGATGAGCAGCGAGCCGTCGCAGGTCTCGCGATAGGCCTGAATGCCCTTTGAAACAACAGAGAGCGCGTCAACGTCCAGGCCAGAATCAGTCTCGTCGAGAATGGCAAGTTTAGGCTGGAGCAGCAAAAGCTGGAGCATCTCAACCTTTTTCTTCTCGCCACCAGAGAAGCCAACGTTAAGCTCACGCATCAAGAAGCCCTGATCAAGCTCAAGCTGATCAGAAATCTGGCCAACACGCTGACGGAACTGACGAGCAGTCATCTTAAGCTCAGGGCGCATCTGTGTAATGGTACGCAGGAATGAATAAAGAGGAACGCCAGGAACCTCAACAGGTGCCTGGTAGGAGAGGAAGATGCCTGCAAGAGAGCGCTTATCTGCAGCAAGCTCAGTTACATCCTCGCCGTTAAAGATAAGGGAACCGTCGGTAATCTTATAGGTAGGATCACCCATAATGACGCGGCCAAGTGTTGATTTACCTGCGCCGTTAGGTCCCATCAGAACGTGAGCCTGGCCATCACCAATGCTCAGATCAATTGAATGCAGGATGGATTTCTCCTCGGTACCTGCAGAAATTCCGTTTACACGGAGTAGCTCAGTTGCCATAAATCTCTCTCCAAATATCTCTACGTGCAAGCACGTGATACGTTTGTGACTAGCAAGTTTGGGCAGCTCTAGGGCGAGCAAAACCTTGTGCTAGTGCGGTTTTGTGGCAAAGACAAACGCCAATGTCACCGATGTCTTTGTCATACCCCAAAATCCGCTAATTCATACTAAATGGTAGGAATTAAAAAGCAACCCTCACATACGCACTTTTTCACGTTTTCTAGAAAATAATCGGATTTTTTCATAGGTTTCAAAAGTTATAAAAGCTTTTCTGCGCCAGAGCCGCCTCTCATGGGTAAACTAGAAACATCTATGTTTGTAACAAGGAGGATTCATGGGTCAGAGAATTCAAGGTACCGAAGATCTTTATGGCGGCTATATGCGCTCTTGGGAGCATATGCAAGATGTTGCCCGCCATCTGTTTGGTACTTATGGCTTTGACCGCATTGAGACTCCTGCACTTGAGCAGGTAGATACCTTTGTTCACGGCATTGGTGAGTCAACCGATGTGGTACGTAAAGAGATGTTCCGCGTCTTTTCTGGTGCACTGCTTGATGACTTGCTAGCTGCCGGCAATGAGTCCGGTCTTAAACCTCGTCAGCGTATGGCTATGCGTCCTGAGGGAACTGCTGGTGTGGTCCGTGCTGCTGTTGAGCACAACTTTGTGCCACAGGGAGGAACTCCCGCGAAGCTTTGGTATGCCGAGTCAATGTTCAGGGGAGAGCGCCCTCAGAAGGGCCGTCTGCGCCAGTTCCATCAGGTAGGTGTTGAGTGGCTTGGAGCTTCTGATCCAGCTGCCGATGCAGAGTCCATCATCATGTTGATGAAGTTTTACGAGCAGATGGGTTTCTCGCCAGCTGATATGAAGCTCATGATTAACTCCATGGGTGACGCGGAGTGCCGCCCAGCATATCGCGAGAAGGTCAAGCAGTTCATTCTTGATCATAAAGATGAGATGTGTGAGGACTGTCTTGAGCGTGCAGAGATCAATCCACTTCGTGCGTTTGACTGCAAAAACGAGAGCTGTCACGCGGTCATGAAGGACGCTCCGCTGATTTCTGACAACCTGTGTGATGATTGCCGTGCTCACTATGATCAGGTCAAGGCATATTTGGACGCTGCTGGTATTTCGTATGTTGAGGATCCAACGCTTGTTCGTGGCCTGGATTACTACACGCGTACCGTCTTTGAGGTAGAGATTCCAAACGCTGGTGTTGGCGCCATTGGCGGCGGTGGTCGTTATGACGGTCTTGTTGAGCTTGAAGGTGGAAAGCCAACTCCAGGTGTCGGTTTTGCTGTTGGTTTTGAGCGCATTATGCTTGCGCTGGAGGCTCTTGGTGTTGCAGCCGAGCCAGCAGCTCCAAGCTGTGTTTATGTTGCCTGCGCAGGTGCTGAGCAGGCTCCTGTTGTATTTGATGCTGTGCTGGCGCTACGTGAGGCTGGCATTAGATGTGAGGCTGATCGCACTGGTCGTTCGCTGAAGGCTCAGTTTAAGCAGGCAGATAAGATGGGTGCAACGCTTTGTGTGGTTATTGGTCCAGATGAGGTTGAAGCTGGTGCGGTAACTCTTCGTGATATGGAGTCTCACGAGCAGGTACAGGTGCCTGCCGACCAGCTTGTTGCTGAGGTTAAAGCTCGTATTTAATCTCAATGAATACAATAATGATGAGAGGAAATCGTGATGACGATTTCCTCTCTTTTTAATACGAGATTATTTATCCTTCTATTATGAAAACTGTATAATATTTTTAATTAAAAGTACCTTTCGCCATATAAAATGAACCGTTCACAAATAATTTAGATTTTATCAATCAAAAAACCATATATATGTATCAGAATCCAAAGTAAGGTACGCTCTGTTATTGGAGGAGACATGAGGTTTAAGAAATTTCTTGTAACCGTTCTCTTAGGATGCCTACTTTGTTTTGGTGCTACCGCAACAGCGTATGCATATACGGTTTATTACAAGGGTAGTGCGGTATTTTGGAATTATGGTCGTAATGCAGCAGCCTGGGGATTTTCTGATTGCAATTCTCAGAGCTATGAGCACTGCTCCTCAGTAAATGGATATTCTTCTGGATGGAAGGACCCTGGTGTCCTCTCGACAGCGTGGGGATGGGTCGGCTCTAATACTCTTGAAGCGTATTGGGATTGCAGAGGATAGGTTTTACTGCGGTGATAATTTGATTCTTTATAAGGCAAAGATATGTTGTAGGTGAAGAAATGAAAAGAGCGTACCGCTTCATTGTTTCTATCATAGTTGTCTTAATTGCACTTTCCTCATTTTTGGTGGGAAAAGGGTTTTTAGAAATTTTTACTTCCCGAAAATTCGATTCTTGGCTCTCTAATCAGCCGCAATTTTATACTTCACAAATGTCTGATGAGACAAAGGAAACGTTTGTGTCGGTTGTTAGGTCTTACGCACAAACTCACAAGATGATTCTTATAACTAAGAAAACTGAATCAATTACTGAAGGGCCTAGGATATTGACCGTTGGCGTGTTGTCTTCTCCAGGTAGTGAGGCTAACAGCTTTGATTCCTTTGATATTCTTGGCACTCAAGTTATAAATAGGCAAAAAATCAATGAACTTCTCGGACATTCTCCAGAGTCATACCTTGGCTACGGAATGGATACCAATAATAAAGTTGGTGACTTACCGTACGTTTTGGGTTCAGTTTATTTCAAATTAGATCAAATTACTCCTGGCTATAATCTGGGAAATTCTTGTGCTGTTTTAGGCCTTTCTCCTGAAGAATTTGATGAATTGGTTAGTCAGATTTCAGAAGCTACTGGCCTACATAAAGAAAAATTTATTACTAATTATTCAGGATCAGCGGTTGAAATTGGACTCTTCTACTACGTTGCTGGAGTAACTTTTATAATCTTGAGCATATCGTTTTGTTTACTGACGTATTACAACTCGTTACAAGAATTAAAGAAACTCGGTGTTCACGTAATGCTTGGTTGGAGTAAGAGCGATTACGTCGTTCATCATTATTTTTTCTATTGTGCTTTAGCAGCTGTTTTACTGCCATTAGCCTTTATGTGGACAATGGTTAATTGCTCCGGATTTGATTTTACTGGCAGTTTTTTACTGTTTACGTTTACCTCGGCAATGCCAGCAATACTTGTAGTTGTGGTTTCGGTACTAATTTCTGCTGCTCCACTTCTAACAATCCGCCCTGTAGATGCAATTTTAGGAAGATTGTCGCAAAAGGGTCTATACGTTCTAACGGCGATAATTTATGCACTTTGTTGTGTAGTAGTTTTTGCTGGTTCTACGTATATGGATGCTCCTATAACAATGTACTCAAATCTACTATCCACTCAAGAAAATTGGTCTGTATATAAAGATTGGTATATTGTCCGAAATCATGTTTCTCAAGGTAATTTTTTCAACGGCCGACCAATGGATAAAAGTAAGGAATTATTTGATTGGTATAAAACCCACGAGCACGATACAGGCGTCTATATTGCTCATGTAAATCAAATAGGTGAAGCAACTTTAAATGCCTATGAAGTAAATTCATCGATTTTGAAGCCATTTGATGTTCTGGTTGCATCCCCATCTTATCTAAAAGAAATTGGGGTAGCGTTGACTGATGAACAAGTTAAAAAAGCGGAGAATGGAACAAGGATTTATCTCGTTCCAAGCTCGTATTCAGAAGAGCAAAAATCTCTGCTAAGAGAACTTGTGGCTAGAAGCGACAAGATATTTGAGTCAGATATCGTCACACCCTATATGCAAAATCCTTCATCTGAATTTATTGAATACGATGCTAGTGGGGGATTTTTTACCTGGTCAACAAATATAGACAGCCCTTCTATAAGCACAAATGTTGTAATCAAAGTGGTAACGTCAAATAACATGGTTCCTACTGAATCAGAAAGTTTAGTGGCTACGGGGCTTGATAATAGTTACATAAAGTTATCACCTGAGGCCGCTGCAAATTTGTTGGATTCCAGCGGTGTTGTAGAGCTCTCTGATGATGGTTTTGGAACACAGTTCAGTTCGATAGAGAGCTTTATAAAGGACTACAGAAAATCTCTGCAGGAGCTCTTCCTCTTATTCGGTGTTGTAATTGTGCTTATGTTTGCAGCTATAACGGTGATTCAAATAAGTATGATTTCAATTGTCCAGAGATTACATGAGAGAAAAATTGCTGTTGAATGTATGTTGGGATTTGGCATTCACAAGCAATACATAAATATTTTCCTCGTAGTGAATCTCATTGCACTTGTTGGAACACTTTGCATGATTGTCATAGGTTCAACTCTTGGAATAATAATGGGTTGCTTGATGTTATTGATTTCCAATGTGACTATCAGTATTTCTGCAAATAGAAGCACCATGAGAATTGTTCTAGAGAATCTCTCTAAGGAGTAGTTATGAAAACATTTCTACAGGTAGATGCTCTTAATAAGTCATTTGGAAGCAACACAGTTCTTCATAACATTTCATTTGAGATAGAAAGTGGAGAGTCAGTGGCTCTCGTGGGCCCTTCTGGGTGTGGAAAATCAACACTTCTTAATATCATCGGTCTTCTCGAGACATTAGATTCAGGCACAATCAACCTTGAGGGAAAAACATATCCTTCAATCAATAGCAAAAAAGCAACACTTATGAGGCGTACAGAGATTAATTATCTATTCCAATCTTTTGCTCTCATTAATGACTGGAAAGTAAGCAAAAATCTCTTATTAGCGCTTCAATACACCAAGCTTTCAAAGCAGGAACAGGAACGTCTTATTAGAACCGCCTTGGAAAACTACGGGATCGGCGAGAAGTTCGATGCAGTTGTAAATGAGCTTTCTGGTGGAGAAAAGCAGAGAGTAGCAATTGCTCGAGCAATGATAAAGCCAGGCAATTTAATCCTCGCTGATGAACCAACCGGATCACTTGATAAGGCCATGGCTACTATTGTTATAGACAGTTTGCTAGGCTCCGTTCACGCAAACCATAAAACGCTTCTTATGGTCACACATGACATGGGTATTGCCCAGCGTTGTGATCGAATTATTGAATTACCAAAGCATCAATAGAAGTATTAACAGCGTAAAACACGCCTAGCTTAGCAATGTGTATGAGGAGCGTTAAATAGCGTGGTCTTAAGCAACTTTTACAGCAGGAAGGTTTGCGGTTGAATCTGTTGTATCTTCGTCCTGCACGCGTGGCCATGCGCAGCTACGAACATCGTTAGAGCATGCGCAGCTACGAACATCGTCAGAGGTAAGACCAAGCCAACGAGCACGATGACCATCAATTTTTGCTGGGCGTCGATGGAGCCACAGGGAAATTCCTAGGGTCCAAAGAGGCAACAAATAGAGGAAACTTGCAGCCAGAAGGCTCATAGAAGGTGCGCCAATTGCAGAGAGTACCGAGATGTTTGAAATGGACCACGGTACCAGTGGAGCAAGAATTACAGCGCTATTCTCGATATCCAAGGCAAGAGCGCTGGAAGAGTTTTCTGCGCTCTCGCATAAATCGTTTGTAAGCATAATAGCCAACGTCTGGTTGCAAGAAACCATTGAGGTAAACATGCTGGTAATCAGAACGCCAAAGAAAGGCGTGGAGTTATCGGAAAGGTCAGCTACCAGCTGGCACATACGGCGAAGCAGGCCAGTTGTTTGGAAAAGACCAGCGTAGCTTGAGGAAATGGTAACAATTGTCAAAACGTTCATCATAGAAAAAACGCCGCCACCATTTACCATGTTTGCCACGGTAGCTCCTGGTGCACGGAGGCCAAAAAGCAGAATGACTGGTAGATCTGTAAGAGGAACGCGCTGGATGGTGACACAGAGAATACAAGCAAGTACCAAGCTGGACGTCATGGTGACAATGACATCAACTTTAAGAATTGAAAATACAATTACGAGAAGCGCCGGCGTAAGTGAAATTAAAGAAAGTCTAAAGGAACGGCTCAAAAGGCCGGTGATATCTGGGATAGTACCTGTGTTTGCCATAAAGAAATCCCAGGCCACATAGATGACACATGCAACAATAAAAGGTACCACGCTAGTACGAAGCATACGGTTGATATTCTTAGACAGATTAGTGTCGGTAAGTTGTGAAACAAGGATTGCACTGGTAGACATAGGGGAGCAACGATCACCAAAGTAGCTGCCTGCAAGAACAGCACCGCCAATAAAGAACTCGCTTGCTCCAATGGCCTTGCCAATAGACATGCAGATGATTCCCATGGTTGCTGCGGTACCAAAAGCGGTACCTAGAAGCATGGACATCATGGTGCAGAGTAAGAATGTTGCAAGAATAAAGATAGACGGAGAAATAAGAGAAGCAGAAATGCTGACAATCTCTGGAATAGTTCCAGCTGCGCGCCATGCAGCACTCATTGCGCCTACCACAGCAAACAGCGCAATGATTGTTTTTACTTCCCAGACGGACTCAAAAGCTGCTAAAAGAAGCTTTTTTGCAGGAATTTTTTGGGAGAGTCCATAACCAAAAAAGAGGAAGAAACCAATGGTCAAAATAGACGTAAGAGGAAAAGATAGAGCTGTGCCTACGATAAGCATCACTGCAAAGGCACTAAGTACTATTAACTCTATCATGCATCCACTCCAAACGAATTTCTTATGTAAATAGGGTAGGCAACTAAAAAGTTGAAGTCCAACTGTTTTCAATGGTTATAATTACAAGTAAATTTTGTAATTCAGTGGGAGCAAAAATGAACTTTCAAACCATGGATTATTTTGTTGCTGTTGCAGAAGAAAAAAGCTTCACTAAGGCAGCCGAACGCTTGAGCGTGACTCAGCAAACACTCTCGGCAAATATCGCGGCTGCAGAAAAAGAACTTGGCTCTAAGCTGCTGGAACGCACCGTCCCGCTGTCTCTAACGTTTGCGGGAGAAGAGTTCTTGCGGTATGCGCGCAAATTCCAAGCACAGCGTCGCGCCATGGATCAAGAGTTTCTTGATATTGCGGGCAATGAGCGGGGTCGCCTGCGTGTTGGTGTCACCGCCACTCGAGGCCACATCATCATGCCGCGCTCCATTGCTGCTTTCCAAAAACTGCACCCAAACATCTCCATTGAGCTTGACGAGGGCGAGAATGACGAGCTGGTTGAGTGGCTGTCCGAAGGCCAACTTGACTTGATTGTTGCAACCGTCAATTCCACATCATATGACCTTGTTGTTAAAAAACTGTTTGACGAGAAGATCGTTCTTGTTGTCTCTCAAGCGCTTCTTGAGTCTTTGTATGCAGATAAGGTTGACTCAGTTGTCTCGCAAGTAAAAAAGACGGGAAAGCTCACGGCTCTGGAGGCTTGCCCCTTCTTAACGGTTGGTAAACGAGACATCGCAGGTAGTTTTGCTCGCCATGCGTTTGCGGCATCTGGCATATCTCCCACTATCAAAGTTATGTCCAGAAACTCCGAGACGCTTTTGGCCCTTGCTATGAGAGGGGTTGGTGCGTGCTTCTTGCCATCAGAGCTGGTTGCTTCTTCTTACTACGACTTTGAAACTTCTGGCCTTCACATTATTGAGCTGGGAAAAGAGATGTCGTATTCGGTTAGCGTTGCGTGGCGACGCACCGATCATGTGTGGAGCACAATCGAGTCATTTGCTCAGGTTCTTTCTGAGCAGCGCTACGTGGTTAAGCGTGGTGAGTAGTGTGGATGAACTTCAAACTGAGGGTAACCTTGAGATTTTGTACCAAGATGAGTATCTGCTTGCCGTGAATAAACCTGCGGGAATTATTGTTCATACGGACGGAACCAACGAGCCCTCGTTAACCGATTTAGTTTGCGAGAAACTCTGTGCACATGAAACCTTAAACAAGATAGATTTTTCCCAGGTCCAAGCTCTGAATCGTCTTGATAGGGAGACCACAGGCATAGTGCTTTTCTCGCTCAAAAAAGAAACGCAGCCGCAGTTTGACCAGCTTATTGCTTCCAAGGAGCTTTCCAAAGAGTATCTGGCTGCCGTTAAGGGAGCATTTGAGCCAAATAAACTGCTGATAGATAAGGCAATTGGAAAAGATCGGCATAATGCTCAGAAAATGAGAATCTCTGACACAGGTAGGCCCTCTCAAACAGAGGTGCGCCTCATTAAGGTTGCATCGTCTGCACAAGGTCAAACTCACAGCTTGTTACTGGTCAATTTGCTGACGGGAAGAAAGCATCAAATTAGAGTGCATCTCTCGTCACTTGGGTTTCCCCTGATAGGAGATACGCTCTATGGAGGCGTGTCTTCTTTGCAGCGTGGAGCAAAAAAGAAGCATAAACAGCAGCCGTTAATGCTGCATGCATATCGTGTTGAATTTATTCATCCAGTGACGGGCGCAAAAATTGTGATTAAAACGGACATTCCAGAGCGATTTTCTTATTTTGGTGTCACCGAGGTGGACTTATAGTACATACTTTGTGATAGAGACATACATTCATTTTGTGCGGATACGTTACCCAGACGTGCATAAAGTGAACGAGGAGGGGGAGAAATGCCTGGCACAATGCGAGGTGTCTATACCAACCTGACTGAAATCCGCAGGAAGGTATTTAAAGAAGTTTCAACGCTTGCGTATGAAAAAGCAGATAAGAGCGTTGATGAAATTGCTCGCCAGATGGAAGAGCTGCCTTACAAGATTATTCCTGGTGATATTGCTACGTATCGTGAGAGCGTCTTCTTGGAGCGCGCTATTGTTGGCGAGCGCATTCGCATGACTATGGGCATGCCTATGCAGGGCGTGGATCAGCCAGAAAAAATTTCTGACGGCCTAGAAGAGGCCTCTCGACCTGAGGTTTATTACCAGCCACCGCTGATTAACATCGTTAAGTTTGCGTGTAACGCCTGCGAGGACAACGTGTATCGCGTTACCAACGCGTGCCAAGGTTGTCTTGCGCACCCTTGTCGAGAGATTTGTCCTAAAGAGGCAATTAGCTTCGTAGACAAAAAGGCATACATTGACCAGGAGAAGTGCATTCAGTGTGGCATGTGCTTCAAGGTCTGCCCTTACCAGGCAATTCATCACCACGTACGTCCTTGTGCAGCCGCTTGCGGTATGGATGCTATTGGTTCTGATGAGCATGGTCGTGCAGATATTGATTACGAGAAGTGCGTATCTTGTGGCCAGTGCCTGGTCAACTGCCCCTTTGGCGCAATTGCCGATAAGAGCCAGATTTTCCAGGTAATTCAGGCTATCAATGAGGGTTACACCGTTGTTCCGATTGTGGCTCCTTCGTTTGTTGGTCAGTTTGGCAAGGGTAGCGTTGGTCGTCTTCGTGAGGCATTCAAGGAGATGGGATTCGCCGAGGTAGAAGAGGTAGCAACCGGTGCTGACCTCTGTACTGTTCAGGAAGCAGAAGACTTTGTCAAAGAAGTCCCAGAGAAGCTTCCCTTTATGGGAACAAGCTGCTGCCCTTCCTGGTCTGCAATGGCTAAAAAAGAGCATCCAGAGCATGCTGATGCTATCTCTATGGCACTTACTCCAATGGTTTTGACTGCTCGTCTAGTAAGAAAACAAAATCCCGAATCCAAGATTGTCTTTATTGGACCATGCACTGCTAAGAAGCTCGAGGCACTGCGTCGCTCCGTTAAGTCTGAGGTCGATTTTGTTTTGACCTTTGAGGAGCTGGCAGGAATGATGGAGTCTAAGGGCATTGACTACACCAAGCTCGATGACGACAACTCCGATTTTGAAAACGCCTCCCATGACGGTCGCGCCTTTGCAGTTGCTGGCGGCGTAGCAGGTGCCGTAGTAAACGTCATCCACCAGAAGTACCCTGATAAAGAAGTACCTATCATGGCTGTTGATGGCCTTGCTGAGTGCCGAGCCATGCTCAAGGATGCTGTTAAGGGTAAATATCCAGGTTATCTTCTTGAGGGTATGGCTTGTCCAGGAGGATGCGTTGGTGGCGCTGGCACCCTGAGTGCCGTTAACCGTGCAGCCGCAGCAGTTAAGCGTTACGCAAAGACCGCTTCTTCTGAGCTGGCTTCTGCGAATAAATACAACGATCTTATTTCAGAGCTTGCAGGCACCGTTTCTGCTGAGGTTGAGATTGCCGAGGTTCTTGAGGTTCAGAAGCCTGTTGAGTAGTCACGCTCTCTCAAATTAAACGTAAAACGCCGGTGCACTGCATCGGCGTTTTTATATGAGAAGCAGCTTATTAAGGTAATTTACCTAGTAAAAAAGGACCTGCGTTAACAGGTCCTTTAAGTTTTAGCTGAGAGATAGTCAACAAAATGCTGATTATTTTGAATTACTCAGATTTTTCGTTTTTCATGGATGCATAGAACGTTGCATGCGCAAAAACGTCTTTAATTGTTTTTCCATTAATAAAAGGAAGCGCGAGAAATTCGTCTACCGTAGGAACTAATTCAGAACAATCTACAAAGTGGTTCTTTGAGTTTCTGATGCTGGTGTCTTGAGCTCTCCATGCCTCAAAGTTGACATCAGTGAGGTAATAAACCTGGTGTCCGACTTGCATGTACACAGAGTGATTACTGTGCAGGTACTCTACCAGGTCTTCGTAAGAAATCTGGAGAACCTCAGAACTTTTCTTGCCCATGATGCAATCCTTTCCACGTCGCTTGCGCGCAAATTATGGACGCACTTTTATTGACTATACCGCCCTCCGAATACGCTTATTCAGATGAATTGAGAGGCATAGGCAAGCGGACGTTTTTTCTCGCTCAACGGCAATGATGAATGGTTGTAATTTTTAGTGCTACTATTTGAGAATTTCTTGCACCATTTCTTCTGCGGTATCGCAAAGCGTGGTAGCACCTGCAGCTAGAAGCGTTTCTTTATCCCTAAATCCCCAGGTAACACTTATGCAAGGCATATCGCTGTTGTGTGCTGTTGCAACATCAACCTCGGAGTCTCCAATGTAGACAGCATCTTGAGGATCAACGCCAATTTGAGCAAGGGCGTAATGGACAGGCTCGGCATCAGGCTTTCTTTTAAGGTCATCTCGCTGACCCAGGGCAAAGTCAAATCTACCTGGGAAGAAATTGGTCATTAAATCGGCAATAGCAAAGTCTGGCTTGTTGGAAACAACAGCGCACTTAACACCCGCTGCTCTGAGCGTATCTACCGCATCAAGGATACCAGGGTAGGGCGCAGTGTTATCCAAGCTGTGATCAGCGTAGTGCTCCTTAAAGCATGCGAGCACGCGCTGGTATGTTGCATCATCGGTACCCTCTGGCACAGCGTCACGGATAAGCTTTACAACGCCATTTCCAACCATCTGACGGACCTCATCAACGGTATAGGTAGGCATGTTGAACTGTTCAAGGGCGTAATTGGTTGCCCAAGCAAGATCATCTATAGTGTTGAGTAATGTGCCATCAAGATCAAAAACGGCGGCTTTATAGGCCATGAAAGCTCCAAGTTCTTCTCGCCCTGTAAGAGGGCTCATGTGTATCAATTTCAGTCTAGCGTAAAAGTGTGGCGGTAAGTTATTTATTCCTCGTGAATCTGCTCTAAGTTCAGATTGAGGAAGCTGAGCTAAACGTTGGAGAGTACAATAGTCTATCTATGAGCATGAACGTGCCGTCTACACGTTTTTGCCGTCTTGAAGGCGCTTTCCGATTTGGCACAGGGAAGCAAAGACGAAAGGATAAAAATGGATTGTTCCTCAGAAACCCCCCAGAATTATTCCGCTCACGCAGCTGTTGATTTTCACAGCATGCATTCGCATACCTGCGGAGAGCTTCGCGCAGAGCATATCGGCCAGACCGTTACGCTCACTGGTTGGGTTTGGCGTCGTCGTGACTTTGGTGGCCTGATTTTTGTTGACCTTCGTGATCGCGAGGGTTTGACCCAGATTCTATTTGACCCAGATGTTGATGCAGAAACATTTGCAACTGCAGAGACTATTCGTCCTGAGTGGCCCGTTTTGATTTCTGGTACGGTTCAGCATCGTTCTGAGGGTCAGACTAATGAGGCTCTTGCTACCGGTGAGGTAGAGGTACTTGCTTCAAAGATTGAGGTTCTTAACACCAGTGCAGTTCCACCATTCCAGATTGAGAACCACATTGATGTTAACGAGGATCTTCGCCTGAGGTATCGCTATGTTGACCTGCGCCGTCCTCAGATGGCACAGAATCTTCGTATGCGTTCTGATTTTGCGTTTGCGCTTCGTGAGGCATTCCATAAGCGTGACTTTACCGAGGTAGAAACTCCAGCGCTGTTCAAATCTACCCCTGAGGGAGCTCGTGACTTCCTGGTTCCATCTAGAATGCAGGGTGGAAACTTCTACGCACTACCACAGTCTCCACAGCTGCTGAAGCAGCTGCTGATGATTGGCGGCGTTGAGCGCTACTACCAGATTACTAAGTGCTTCCGCGACGAGGATCTTCGCGCAGATCGTCAGCCTGAGTTTACGCAGGTTGATATGGAGATGGCATTTGTCCGCGAGGAAGATGTCATGGCAGAGCTTGAGGATATTCTGGGCGATGCATTTGCAAAGATGGGTATTGAGTTCCCAGCTCCATTGCGCAAGATTCAGTACTGGGACGCAATGGATACTTACGGCTCCGATAAGCCTGATACCCGCATTGGTATGGAGCTCCACGACGTCTCTGAGGTCTTCAAGCAGTCCAGCTTTAAGCTCTTTAGCTCTGCTGCTACAACAGAAGGCCAGTACGTCAAGGCAATCAACGTTAAGGGTGCAGGTACCTGGCCACGCTCTCAGGTAGATAAGCTTGCCGAGGTAGCTGCCGGCTTTGGTGCCAAGGGACTTGCATGGGTCGCCTTCAAAGAGGACGGTTCCGTGGGAGGTCCTATTACCAAGTTCTTCTCGCCAGAAGAGCTTGAAGCACTGCGTGCAGAGATGTCTGCTGAGGCAGGGGACTTGATTCTCTTTGCTGTGGGCGGCCGCCTGGAGACAGATGAGATTCTTGGTGGTATGCGCCTGCATATGGCAAAGGTCTTGGATGTACCGCGAGAAGGTCATGATTTCCTCTGGGTTGTTAATTTCCCACTGTTCCACTGGGATGAGGAAACTCAGTCCTATGCTTCTGAGCATCAGCCCTTTACGCTTCCTCGTGAGGATGAGCTTGACCTTCTGGACACTGATCCTCTGGCTATGGGCTCGTATACGTACGACTTTGTTATGGACGGCTTTGAGGCTGGCGGCGGTGGAATGCGTATTCACAACGCTGACCTGCAGCTTAAGATTCTGGAGAAACTCGGCTTTACTGAAGAGCGTGCAAAGGCTCAGTTTGGCTTCTTGATGGAGGCTCTGACGTTTGGTGCACCTCCAATGGGCGGCTTTGCACTTGGTCTTGACCGCGTGTGCATGTTGCTTGCAGGTGCCGATTCCATCCGTGATGTCATGGCATTCCCAAAGACTACTTCTGGCTCTGATTTGATGTCGAGCGCTCCTTCGCCTGTTTCTAATGAGCAGCTCAAGGAGGTTTCGCTTCAGACGTTTCCAAAAGAGGCATAAGCAAACCAAGCAAAGCAAGACAGTAAGGTACGTGGTGTTTTAACAATGAATGATGCTTCTGTAGAAGAAAAGGCTCCATCTGCTCGCGCTGAGTTAAAGGTTATCTTGGACCACTTTGGCGCGTATAAAAAGGACTTTGTTATGTCGGGACTCTGCGTGTTTGCAGAGTCCCTACTCGAATTAGTGATTCCTGTACTCATGGCTCAAATTGTTGACCAGGGTATTTTGCAAGGCAACCTTCAGACTGTTTTTGTAAACGGTACCGTTATGGTTGTCTTTGCTCTTCTCGCCATGTTTGCTGGTATTGGCTATGCGCGCTACTCTGCAAAAGCAGCCATGGGACTAGGCGCCCAACTGAGACAAGATGAATATCGCCGAATGGAAGAGTTTGCTTTTGCAAATCTTGATAAATACGATTCATCCTCTTTGGTAACGCGTTTGACCTCTGATGTAACCATTATTCAGAACGCCTTTGCAATGGGCACGCGCCCGTTTATGCGCGGACCAATTATGCTGGTCATGGGCTTGGTTATGGCGTTTATCATGAGCCCGGAGCTGGCAGTAGTGTATTTTGCCGTGCTGCCTTTTTTGGCCATTGCACTCTTCTTTATTGTGAAGCGCGTTGGTCCTTTGTACCGCGTTATGCAAGGCGCAATGGATAAGCTTAACGAGGCACTGCAGGAAGACTTTGCCGCGGTGCGAGCGATTAAGGCATATGTCCGAGAAGGATATGTCTCCGAGCGCTTTGAAAAAGTTAATACCCAGTATGCGCAGACTGCTACAAAGACCTTTGGCACGTCCGTCTTAAACCTGCCTATTTTCCAGGCTTCAATGTATGTCACTAATGTGGCTATTCTTTGGTTTGGTGGCCAGATGATTATGGCTGGCAGACTGGGTGTTGGTGAGCTCACAGGTTTCATGAGCTACGTGCTGCTTATTATGAACTCACTTATGATGATTTCTGGTGTGTTCTTGCTTACTGCTCGCGCCATTACCAGTGTGCGCCGAATCGGAGAGATTCTTTCCGAGGAACCTGCTATTGAGTCTCCAGAGCACGGTTTGACTGACGTTAAGAATGGTGCAGTACGCTTTGAAAACGTATCTTTCAAGTACAGCCAGAGCGCTGAAGAGGACGTCCTTGAAGACATTAATCTCTCGTTTGCGCCAGGCTCTACTGTTGGTATTCTCGGCGGCACCGGTTCCGGAAAAACCACCCTTATCCAGCTGATTGCGCGCTTGTACGATGCAACTGAAGGTGCTGTGTTTGTTGGCGAGAATGACGTCCGCTCCTACAATCTTGTTTCACTTCGTGATGCAGTATCTGTTGTCCTTCAGAAAAATGTGCTGTTCAGCGGTACCGTCCGCGACAACCTGCTCTGGGGTGACCCTAACGCAACTGATGAGGAGCTGCTCCATGCATGCTCTATTGCATGTGTTGATGAGTTTCTTGACAGGATTGGTGGCTTGGACGGAGACCTTGGCCAGGGCGGTGTCAATGTTTCCGGTGGTCAGAAGCAGCGCCTTTGTATTGCGCGCGCGCTTTTGAAGAAGCCTAAAATCATCATTTTTGATGACTCTACCAGTGCAGTTGATACAGCAACCGATGCAAAGATTCGCGCAGGCTTAGCTGAGCTTGCTGACATGACAAAGATCATCATTGCTCAGCGTGTTAACTCGGTTATGGACTCAGATCAGATTGTCGTTCTTGATAACGGTAGGGTCCATATGACTGGCACTCACACAGAACTTCTCGCCAAGAGCCCTATCTATAGAGAGCTGTATGAGTCGCAGATTGGCGGTAGTCAATCGGACATTGACGCTGCTGGTAAGGAGGTGTCACATGGCTAATCGCGCAGGGGGAGCACGTCCTCAAAACATCGGACATACCATCAGAGTGTTTGTCTCGTACTTAGGGCATGCTAAGAAGCGCCTTATGTTGGTGGCACTTCTTGTTTCTATCAGTGGTTTGGCGGCGCTTCTTGGCACCTACATGATTAAGCCTGTTGTTGCAGCTGTGGGCAGGGGAGATGTAAACGCATTTTCCAACCTCATTGTGTTTACAGCGGTTGTGTATGCAATTGGCGCTCTTACCAGTGTTGGTTACACACAAATTATGGTTCGCGCTGCTCAGAGGATTGTTTTTGATATTAGGCGAGACCTCTTTGAGCACATTGAATCGCTGCCCCTAAGATTCTTTGACCAGCGCATCCGCGGCGATATTATGAGTTTCTTCACAAATGACGTGGATACCATCTCGGAAGCACTGAACAACAGCTTTGCCAACCTTGTTCTGGCGTTTATTCAGATGGTTGGTACGCTTGTGTTGCTCATTGTCCTTAACTGGCAGCTGACGCTCATCACTGTTCTCTTTGACGTTTTGATTGTGATTTATGCACGCTACGCAAGTAAGCGCTCTGCCAAGCATTACTCGGTGCAGCAAAAGAGCCTTGGTGTTCTTAACGGTTTTGCAGAAGAAACAATCTCTGGCCTTAAAGTGGTTAAAGTTTTTAATCACGAGGATGCCAACTTTGCTGATTTTCTAAAGGTCAATGAGGAGTTACGGCACTCTGGAACAAGTGCTCAGGGCTACGCAGCAACTATGGTCCCTATCACGGTTTCATTGACGTATATCAATTACGCCGTGGTCACCGTGGTTGGTGCTCTGCTTGCCGTAAACGGACACGCAGATGTTGCAAGCCTTGCATCCTACCTGGTCTTTGTTCGCCAGGCAGCCATGCCGTTCAACCAGTTCACGCAGCTCTCCAACTTCCTGCTTACCGCTCTTGCCGGTGCCGAGCGCATCTTTGCGGTTATGGAAATGACTCCCGAGGTTGATGAGGGCAAGGTTGACCTGGTCCGTATTAGTGGTTATGAGTCAGGAGAAGAATCCTGGGCATGGGTCACACCATCTGGCGAGAAAACCCCTCTTGCTGGAGACGTTCGCTTTGATGACGTGACCTTTGGATACGACGATGATCAGACGGTTCTTGCAAACCTCACCCTGTTTGCAAAACCCGGCCAGAAGATTGCGTTTGTCGGCTCAACCGGCGCTGGTAAAACAACAATTACCAACCTCATCAACCGTTTCTATGACGTTCGCCGCGGAACCATCACCTACGACGGCATTCCAATCAATGACATCAAGAAGTCTGCACTAAGGTCCTCCCTGGGCATTGTTTTGCAGGACACACATCTGTTCACGGGTACCATCGCGGACAATATTCGCTTTGGTAAGTTGAATGCTACTGATGACGAGGTTATTGCTGCAGCAAAAATCGCAAACGCAGATAAGTTTATCCGCCGTATGCCTCGTGGTTACAACACCGTGCTTACCTCGGACGGCGCCAACCTTTCCCAAGGTCAGAGGCAGCTTCTGGCAATTGCGCGTGCTGCTATTGCTGATCCTCCCGTGCTTATCTTGGACGAGGCAACTTCCAGTATTGATACGCGTACTGAGGCACTTATCGAGAAGGGCATGGATGCCCTAATGGCAGGCCGTACTGTTTTTGTAATTGCTCATAGGCTGTCTACGGTTCGTAATTCGGACGCCATTATGGTTCTGGAGCACGGTCGTATTATTGAGCGTGGTACTCACGATGAGCTTATTGCAAAGCATGGAGAGTATTACCAGCTGTATACGGGATCGCGCGAGCTGGAGTAGGGGTGCTTTATGTTTGAAGCGTTAGCTGTGGCTCTTGGTGGAGCTCTGGGTAGTTTAGGTCGCTGGCAGTTGGGAGTCCTCTTTAAACAGTGGATTCCTAACCTGCCAGTTGGTACGTTTGCTGCAAATGTTGTTGCAGGTTTGATTATTGGCTTTGTAACAGGGCTTGATCTTGCAAGTCCACTTCAGCCACAGGTCAAGCTATTCTTAGCCGTGGGCCTTTGCGGAGGACTTTCGACCTTCTCGACCTTCTCAAATGAAACGTTGACCTTTATTCAAGCAGGTAATTGGACTGCTGCAGGTGTGAACATTGCAGTTAATGTTATAACGTGCCTGGCTGCTGTGTTTATTGGATTGAAATTATCAGCTGTTGTGTCGTAGCTTGATTATTCGATCGTCTAAATTAAAAGCTAGATATCCTTCTTTTGGATACCTAGCTTTTTAATTTGCTTCCTTCGATTGTAGTTGCCGCGTTTTTTATTTTGTCATCTTAGGCAGTACAAAGAGCACGATTCCCATGGTAACAAGAGGAATACAAGCTACGCACACAAGCACAAAGAGTGCATTTTGAGCTCCTGCAAGGGTGCTCGTAGCTAAGTCTGTAGCTCCAAGCTGAGAAGCCGCTACAACACCAGAAATAACGCTGGTGCCCATAGCGCCAAAGAGCTGCTGCATTGTATTAATAACAGCATTTCCATCTGCCTTGCGGTCTTCCGATAAGTGTCCCAAAGCTACCGTAAAATTGTTTCCCATCTGAAGCGCCTGACCAATGGCGAAAATTGCAAAAATATACGTGATCATTTCTACGGTAAGCACGTGAACAAAGAGCAGTAAAAGGAGCATGCTGGTAAGGCAGCAAAGAATGCCTGTAACAATAGGCTTTTTAGCTCCTAGCTTGTCTAAAATCTGACCAGAAATTGGTGCCATAACTGCTCCAATAGCACATCCTGGAAGCATCTGAGCTCCTGCTGCGGTAGCGCCTGCACCCAGTACTAGCTGGGAGAAGTTAGGCAGAAGATATGACTGACCAAGAATAATAAATTGCAGAGCAACAATAGCAAAGAGCGAGAGCACAAATCCCTTCTCGCTAAATACCTCAAGGTTAATGATAGGAATTATTGGAGATGCTTCAGATTGATCTTGGTGCTTAAAGGAGTTCTCGTGACGCACAAAGAGCGTAAGCGAGCCCACAAAAATCATAATTGCGAGCAAAACAGGAATGCTAAACAGGCCAAACGCACTGGACTCGTCAATAACAAAGATGAGTGCAATAAAACTTACGGTAAGCAGCAGCCAGCCAAAGACGTCAAAAGAAATTACTTCAGTCTCATGGCTCTGTTGGATTGAACTAATTCCCAGTACAAATGCCACAATCAAGAAGGGGAGAAGACCAGCAAAAATCATTCGCCAGCCAAGATGCTCTGCAATCCAACCGCCAGCTGAAGGTCCTACTGCAGGTGCAACGGCGGTAACAAGCATGCCAATGCCCATCATGACACCCATGTTTTTAAGTGGGGCCTGTTCGGTGATGATGTTGAACATTAGTGGTAGCGCTAGACCGGTGCCAATGCCTTCTAAAATACGGCCAAGCAGCAATAACATAAACGTTGGAGCAGCAAATCCGCAGAGAATGCCACTGATGTAGAAGATCATGGCTACGGTAAAGATACTTTTTGTCTTGAATCGTCTGTTTAAATACGACGACATAGGCATGATAATGGCAAGAATCAAAAGGTAAGAGGTGGTCATCCATTGCACTGTTGAGGTGCCAATAGAGAATTCCTCCATTAACGTTGGAAACGTCACGTTCATGGCGGTTTCTACGACAACTCCCGAGAAGGACATAATTCCTGTTGCAATTACAGAAAGAACAAGTTTTGCATTGAGCTCTCTTTTAAACATTTAATCCCTTCTTTTCTCGGCGGTACATCGTAACACTATTCAAAGCAGGTTTTAATACTGTGGGCGTATTCATCACGGTTCTATAAGTAGGCAAAAAAAGAACGGGGTGGCTTAAACCACCCCGTTCTGCTTAGCAATATTGCGTGTTAGCAAGCTGTTTATTTAGCTTTACCCTGGTTTGCAACAGCGTTAATCTTTGCCTCGATGACAGCTGGATCACCAATATAGTGCTTGTCTACAATGTTCCAATCCTTGTCAAAGGTGTATGCGCAAGGAATGCCAGTTGGGATGTTAACCTCAAGAATCTCTTCTGGAGTGAGGTGCTCAAACTGCATAACAAGAGCGCGAAGGCTGTTGCCGTGTGCAGCAATAAGAACACGCTTACCTGCCTCAAGCTGTGGCTTAATCTCCTGCTCAAAGTAAGGCCATGCGCGTGCAATGGTGTCCTTCAGGCACTCGGTGTAAGGAAGATCCTCTGCTGGAACATCGCGGAACATTTCCTGAACGTGAGGATCGCGCTCGTCGCCTGGCTCAAGAGCTGGTGGCTGGACATCAAAGGAACGACGCCAAATCTTTACCTGCTCCTCGCCGTGCTCGGCAGCTGCATCAGCCTTGTTGAGGCCCTGAAGTGCACCATAGTGACGCTCGTTCAGACGCCAGGTCTTATGAACAGGAAGCCAGTTACGGTCAAGCTCATCAAGAACATGATTCAGAGTGTGAATAGCACGCTTGAGCAGAGAGGTGTAGCAAACATCAAAGTCATAGCCAGCCTCTTTGAGAGCACGGCCGCCAGCTGCTGCCTCCTCGTGACCAGTCTCGGTAAGGTCAACGTCAGTCCAACCAGTGAACAGGTTGAGCTTGTTCCACTCAGACTCACCGTGGCGAACAATAACAAGGTGCATGTACTGATCTTCAGCCATTAGGCTTCCTTTCTACGCGTCAAACTTTGTGCACCATACGTGGTAAACACCAAGTTTTTGGCAATACTTTACATACAGGTGCAAGACAAAACGCTTGCGAATAATATTCTACCGCACACCAAAAAATACGTGCGAATCAATGTCTAAAAGATTTTGCATATCGCGTGTGCCAACTTTGAACTGCCTCCCATTTCTTGGACACGAGAAATGGGAGGCAGTTCAAAACACACC
>ERZ773203.82-NODE-82-length-47717-cov-4.959339_pt1 | contig 47717 bp, 41 predicted proteins | sample MGYA00580529_ERZ773203 | MGnify/ENA primary metagenome ERZ773203 (study PRJEB29015, sample SAMEA2738176) | human oral metagenome | biome: human oral; feature: human-associated habitat; material: saliva | place: China | collected 2177 ... | reverse complement strand
AGCGGGCATATTGTGCTGTGGCGGTGAAGGTGCGCCCGGCATAGACATCGCGCCACATCATTTCGAAGCGGGAGAAGGTATCATGAGAAATCGTGGTGCTCCCCAAGCCCGGTGCCGACCGATAGCGGTAGGTTTGGAAGATGGGTGCCGTGGCCCAGTCGCGCACCTTCCCCATCGTGGTGGAGCGCCCCGAAGTCCAGGTGAGGAGCGACGCCCCGATGCGGCAGTAGAGGGTGAGCGTGGGAGCGGCATAGGGGCGGTTGATCAGGCGGTTGAGCAAGTGGTGGGTGTGGGCGCTGCGGTCGCGGTAGTTGCGGAGATAGTGGGTGAGGGGGAGGTCGAGCCGCCAGTGCAGACCGAGCCACTCCACCTCGTAGCGAGGCGCGAGGGTGAGGTCGAGGGCGGCGAGGTCCACATCGTTGTCGCGCGAGGAGGGGACGACGCTTTCGTCCGAGGTGAAGCGGTCGTAGCGCCCTGTGGCAACGGCGCCCACACTGATGCTGCCGTAGCGGGCGGCCTCACCGAGCTGCAACAAGAAGCGGGTCGATAGCCTCGTGGAGGCCGACAGTCCGGTGAGCCTTTGGCGGAGCATGAGGGTGTCGGGAGCGGTACGTCGGGCGGTGAGATGCGCTTCGGGTGTGGTGCTGAGGGCAGAGCGCACATCGAGAAAAGCGAGCCGCCGCCCACTGCGGTGTGTCCACCCGAAGGTGTTGGTCAGGTTGAGGTCGGTCTGCCGCAGGCGCTGGTCGATGCCGCCCGGCGAGAGGGTGTGGGTGTTGCGGCGCAGTAGCGTCTGCACGGCCAGACGCTCCGTGAGAAATTGGGTGGGCTCGTTGCGCTCGTAGTCGACGGCGAGGTCGATGCGGTGGCTGTGGAGGGTGTTGGCGATGTCCTCTTGGATGGTGAGGGGAGTGGCCAGCCCGAAATAGTCCGACCGCCGGCTTTGCGCAAAGTCGCTTCCGCTGTAGACGTAGCGGCCGCTCAGGGTGAGGGTACGCTCGGGCGTGAAGGCTCGGAGCGTGCGGAAGTTGCCCATGAGCGAGAGGTTGTCGCGGTGGCGCAGCGGCTCCACACTGCTGCTGCCGAAGGGCGTGTCGGAGAGGAGTTGTGCAGCGGGCGATACGGCAGCGTTCTGCAAGAAGTCGCGGTTTTCGGCGGCGTAGTCGTCGGCAAAGTTGTTGCCTTTGAGGGTGTAGATGCTTTGGTGCTTTTGGGCAAAGCGCATCACATAGGCTTCGCCCAGTCCGCGAAGCGCACCCCCGTCGGTCGCTCCTGCTCCGCCCACCACGTAACCCACCGGTCGGCGCAGCGCACTCTGTTTGAGAGTGAGATTGAGGGCAGCGTGCTTGGAGGGCTCGATGTCGCGGAGCACCTTGCGCGGCTGGTGATTTTCAAGCACGCTCACCGAGAGCACATCGTCGGGGCGGATGTTGCGCGTGGCCAGTCCGTAGTTGCCTTTGAGGAGGTTGAGCCCTTCGATGTAGAAGCGGTTGATGCTCTCGCCTTGATATTTGATTTGCCCTGACTTGTCCACCTCAATGCCGGGAATGCGGCGGATGACATCCTCGATGTTACGGTCGGCCTTGCCTTTGAGCGCCGCCACGGAATAGGTGATGGTGTCGCCACGCTGCCGAATGTGTGGCGCGCGGGCAGTGGCGGCTTTGAGGGAAACGACGCGCTCGGTGAGCTGCACGTCGTGGTGGGTAGCGGCGTTGGGCAGCCGGGCCTCCACGGTCTTGTAGCTGAGGTGAGCATAACGCACGGTGAGCGAGGCGGCCTCGGTGGGTTTCACCTCAAGCCGATAGTGCCCCGTCTTGTTGGTCTGCCCGAAAGCCAGCACCTGCGAGCCGCCCTGCGCATAGACGCGCACCATCACGCCCGGCAGGGGCTGTCCTGCTTCGTTGCTCACCACACCGCTAATCACCGACTGCCCATGGGCGGTGAGGGCGGCGACAAGGAGGAAGAATAGAAAGGTCAGTCTATACATATATCAATGGTGTGCTGGTGTGCTTCTCTCGGAAGGAATTATTCCTCCTCTTCGTAGGGAGAATAGAAGTGGCGTTTCGGTCCTTCCGATTTCACTTCAAACATCCCCAGCGCTTTCGCCCGTTCGGCATAATTGAGCGCTACGGCTTTCTCTTCTTTCCTCAGAAAAGCGGGCATCACCTTGCGAAATCCTTGTTTGCGGCAGTTGATGAGCGGCAGGAGCGGCTGGCGCATAGCAGTAGCCTCAATGAGGTGCAGTCCCTTGGCGTCCTGCGCTTTGAGGATAAGTCCCGGCAAACCATGGAACTTCCAAGGACCGGCATCGATGGGCACTTCCTCCGTCCACCATACCGTCCAATCGTGACCGCGGAAATGGGTCGTGGCTTTATGGCACAGCAGCCCGCAGACGCGCAACGTGTCGGGGTGCATCTGCCAGTTCATCACCACGGTGCTGTCGTCCGCGCGATAGCGGTTCATCATCAGGGTGTGATTTTCGCGAAACGTGGGCGTTCCGTACTCGTGCACAAAACCATAGGAGGGTCTCCAAAAGTATTTCGCCATCACCTCTTGAATCTCTCCCAGTGTTGGATGCCCTTTGGTGGCATAGATGAGCGAATCGATACGATACTCACCATAAGAACAATATTGACTGTATTTCTCCCCAAGTTGCAGCATAAGGTTGTAGGTCATAGTGCTTTTCAGTATGGTGTCCACATCCACTTGGTCAAAGAAGACTTCCAGTTGCAGCTGAACACAGGATACTGAAGTGCTGCCTAGTTTTCTATTGTTTCAGAAATTGTTGGATCGTATACAATAGGGTTAAACTCCTCTAGGTGCTGAGAAAATAGATAGTAGAAGAGCGTGCGATTAGTATTAAAAATTTCCATTAGAAATAGACGTTTTTCCAAATCAGTCGTCTTTCTTTCCATATGAGCATATGTCTGTGCAGCCTGCTCTTCTATAGTCTGAACATATGGCGGGAGTAGTCCAATTAGACCAAGTTCCTTACGTTCCTCCATAGTGAACGCCGTTCCTTTGTTTAGAAATGGGTTGTTTAGTAATTCGCGTGCTTTCATAATGTTACCTCCATTGTTTAATCACATCTTAATAAATCATCCGTTTCGTAACAGTCAATTTATCAATCAAATAGTCTAATCGACATAATTATCTTATATTATATACATTCTGAGTTAATATTACTATTAGTGTTATGAAATATTATCTATGTATTAAAAAATATATCAAAGTATGGTATTATCTATATGAAAACATGATGTTTGTTAACTGAAAGGAGCCTATGCTATGCTTTACGGACACGATAAGGTCGACATTTTGATGCAGCCTTCACAGATTACATATCTCAAGAACGTTTCAGAGGATCTAGGTATAAACCTCTACCTCAAGAGAGACGATATCACTGCCCTTGGTACTGGTGGAAACAAGCTTCGTAAGCTTGAATATCTAGTAAAGGATGCTTTGAATAAAGGAGCTACCATGCTTCTTACAACTGGTGGTGCACAGACAAACCACGGTAGACTTACTGCCGCAGCAGCAGCTCGCTTTGGACTAAAATCTGCTATTGTAGCCGTAGATGAATATCCAGGTGAGATTTCTGCTAACCTTATACTAGATGGAATCATGAACTGCAATGTCTACCTAGTTCACAACGATGGTACAAGAACAAAGCAAGAGGTCGCTGAGGAAGCTTTCGCAAAGATTACTAAGGAATACGAGGACAAGGGCGAAAAGGTTTACTTCATCTGCACAGGTGGTTCAAATAATATCGGTATGCTCGGATACTACGACTGCGCACTTGAGCTAGATAAGCAGCTTAAAGAAATGAAGCTAGAGGATCCACGTGTTATAACAACAGTAGGAAGTATGGGAACATATATGGGACTCTTTGCTGGCCAGAAGAACGAAGACCTTGGATTTAGACTAACCGGTATAGCTATTGAGCCATTTCCAGACGGAATAGAAAAGACAGCTATCGAGTACTATAACAGCTGTAAGGAAGAGTTCGGTATGAAGTTTGAAGCTAAAGAAAGCGACTTTGACCTAACCTGCGACTACCACAGAGGTGCATATAACAACCCTTGCAAAGAGGTTCGCGATGCAATCTACTACCTAGGAAGCAAGGAAGGTATCATCATGGACCCATGCTACACAGGCAAAACCTTTGCTGGAATCCTTGAGATGGTACAAAACGGCGAGATCAAAAAGGGTGAAAACGTAGTTATGATTCACACTGGCGGAATTCCAGGAATCTACACAAAGCACCACCGTCTAGAGTTCGAAAAAGAGCTAGAAAAATACATCCACATAATCTAAAATCTAAAACACAAACCGCCTGCGGAGAAAAGCTTATAAATAGCTGCTCCGAGGCGGATTTTTAATGCTTATTTACGGAATCAATTTGATTTAAATTTCTTCCAGTACTTGTTATACATATCGTCGTACTTGGTGCCGAGGTCAGTCAAAGACTCACATTTTGATATTATGCTCTCGTCTGGGAAGATATACTTCTTGTTCTCAGCATCCTTTGATACCTTCTCTATGACTGCCTTGTTAGGAATTGTATATGTCAAGTATTCGTAGTTCTTGAGCGCAACCTTCTTGCTCATCATGAAGTTAATCCACTTCTCAGCATTTTTCTTATGCTCAGCGTTTGCAGGTATAGCCCACATGTCAAGAAACTCTTCACTTCCCTCCTTTGGTACTACGAAGTCAAGATCGCTGTTTTCCTCTCTCGAGTAAAGGACCTCACCGTTCCAAACAACTGCGATATCTGTTGAGCCTCCAATTGCTAGGTCTCTTGCTGCATCGTTTGAATATTTGTAGACTAGCGGGCTTTGGTCCTGAAGGAATTTAGTTGCCTTATTGAGCTCTGCTTCGCTCTTTGTGTTTATCGAATAACCCTTTGCCTTTAGCGCAATTGCAAAATTATCGCGAACGCTGTCAGGCATAACAATCTGCTGGTCGTACTTCTTTTTGAGCAGGTCGTTCCATGATTCTATCTCACCCTGACGAATCTTCTTGGTATTATACATGACGCCTAGCACTCCCCAAGTATGAGGAATAGCATACTCGTTGTTCTTGTCAAACTTTGATGCAATCTTCATATATCTTTGGTCGATGTTTTCAAAGTTTGGTAGATTCTTGTAGTCGAGCTTTGCTAGAAGCTTTTTCTTGAGAAGCTTTTGTATCATGTAATCCGAGGCACAAATCACGTCGTACTTGACGGTTCCCTTTGACATGACTGGATACATCTCTTCGTTAGTATCAAAGTTATCTAAAATGACCTTGATGCCAGTCTCCTTTTCAAACTCATCTATCAAATCGGGATCAAAGTAGTCACCGAGGCTATAAACCTTGAGAACCTTAGAGTTATTTTCCTCCTGCTCTCCCTTTTCTCCACAGGCTGTAAGTCCTAGACATAGCGCGAAAACGAGAAGCATCGAAACTATTCTTTTTCTCATCTGCCCTTGCCCTCCTTTATTCCTGAAAGGATATTCGTGATTACAAGTATAACTAGCACGAGAACAAAGATTACAGTCGAAAGCGCAAATAGCGTCGGCTTAATTCCAACCTTAACCTGGCTATATATCAAAGTTGAAATCGTATTTATTCCCGCACCTCTTGTGAAATGCGTTATAACAAAGTCGTCTACAGACATCGTAAAAGCAAGCAGAAATCCCGAGAAAATTCCCGGCCAAATCTCAGGCATGACAATTTTGTAAAAAGCGTACTGCGGACTTGCGCCAAGGTCTAGCGCAGCCTCGTAGGCACTAGGGCTAAGCTGCTTTATCTTAGGTAAAACCGAAAGTATTACATAAGGTATGCAAAAGGTAATGTGCGATAGAAGCACCGTCGTCCACGAAAGATCTATCTTAAATGCTAGGAAGGTCATCATCAAAGATATTCCGATAACTATATCTGCATTTAAAAGCGGAATGTTATTTAGACCCATCAAAACATTCTGCGACTTCTTTCTCATTTTGTTCATGCCAAGGCAAGCAAAGGTTCCGATAAGCGTTGAAACAACTGCCGCCACAAAGGCAATCGAAAAGGTATTTCTTATCGCCTCAATTATCTGGTCGTTTTCTAGCATGGCTCTATACCATTTGAGCGAAAAGCCCGACCAAACCGCCATAGTCTTAGCTTTGTTAAACGAAAATACAGCTAGCGTCAAAATTGGCAGATACAGGAACATGACGATAAGCGCAAGGTAAATCTTACTTCCTATTTTTCTCATATCAAAGCACCATCCCCATCCTTATCGAGCCTTGACATCAGCTCCATTGTAACCAATATGAATATCATCATTACTAGCGAAAGTCCTGAACCTAGGTTCCAGTTAGAAGTCGTCGTAAACTCCTGCTCGATGATATTACCTATCAAATATATCTTGCCTCCGCCTAGCATGTTCGAAATAGCAAAGGTTGTCAGCGCAGGTACGAATACCATAGTTATGCCGCTAGCTATTCCTGGAACGGAAAGTGGAAGAATGATATCCTTGAAAACCTTAGCCTTGGTCGCACCAAGATCATAGGCTGCCTCGATAACTGCATTCTCAATCTTAATCATCGAATTATATATAGGCAGTATCATAAAAGGCAGGTAGTCGTAGACCATGCCTAGTACAACTGCTACCGGTGTATTTATAATCTGAAGCTGAGGCATACCGATGTTTTCAAAGAAGGTATTGATGAGCCCTCCTCTTTCTAAGAGCACTTGCCAAGCCATAGTTCTAAGCAGGAAGTTCATCCACATAGGAAGTATGAAAATAAACACCAAAAATCCCTTGCTGCTCAGCTTGCTGTTTCTAAGAATCAAAGCGAGTGGCAGAGAGATTATTAAACATATCAAACTACTGATAAAAGCGAGTAGTAGCGACATCCAAAGCGCCTTAGCATGCTCAGGTGCGAGAATGCTAGTCACATTATCCATCGTAAAAGCTCCGCTCCTATCTGTAAATCCATAGAAAGCGATAACTAGTCCCGGAACAATAGTACCGATGAGTATCCAGCCTATGAATGGAATCGCAAAAGGCTTTTTATACATCTATCTCTATTGCCTCCTCTTCCTTAGTCTGAGGCTTGTGCATGATTTGTATATTGAAAGGAATAACGTCGATACTCACATGCTCGCCTACCGCAAAGCTAGTTGTATTCTGAGCAAGCCAAGTAAATCCACCTGCCTCAATCTCCATCTCGTAGTAGACACCTATAAAGATATTGTGTGTAACCACTCCATCTATCTTACCCTTGCCAGGCTCTCTGATGATAATATCCTCAGGTCTTATCATTACATCGACTGGCTTATTCTTTCCGAATCCAGTATCTACACAATCAAAGACAGTCTCACCTATCTTTACATATTTATCCTCTAGCATCACAGCGTCGATGATATTGCTATCGCCAATAAAGTCAGCAACAAAAGCGTTCTCTGGCTCGTTATATATCTCCTCAGGAGTTCCCATCTGCTGTATGTAGCCACCGTTCATGACAATGACCTTATCGCTCATGGTAAGAGCTTCCTCTTGATCGTGAGTTACATAAAGGAAGGTAATTCCTAGCTCGTTCTTAAGTCTAATAAGCTCGTACTGCATGTCCTGCCTTAGCTTTAGGTCAAGAGCTCCAAGAGGTTCATCAAGCAGAAGAACCTTAGGCTCATTAACTATAGCTCTTGCAATGGCAATTCTCTGCTGCTGTCCACCTGATAGAGAATCTATTCTTCTTCTCTCGTATCCGCTTAGGTTTACGAGGTTTAGCGCATACTTTATCTTATCTCTGATATACTGGTCGCTCTTTCCTTTAATCTTTAGACCAAATGCAATATTGTCTCCTACATTCATGTGTGGAAATAGAGCATACTTCTGAAATACAGTATTGATATGTCTCTTATTTGGCGCAAGGTCTGTAATGTCGCTACCCTCAAAAAACACCTTACCCTCGTCAGGCGTCTCAAAACCACCTACTATTCTGAGCGTTGTAGTCTTGCCGCAGCCTGAAGGTCCTAGTAGAGTAATAAACTCATTCTCATTTACACTCAAATTAAAGTTATCCAGCACCGTCGTATCACCAAATGCTTTACTTATGTTCTTAAGTTCTATTAATGATTGCATTTTTCCTCCTAAAAGCTTGGCGGCGTGCTAACCCATATCAAAATGGCTCCGCTCTTCGACGTGAAATAATGTGTTTTATCTGCTTTATAATAAAAGGCTTCTCCAGCCTTGGCTTCATACTTCTTACTGCCTAAATGGATGCATAGGCTTCCCTTAAGGATGTATCCAAACTCCTCTCCTTCATGAGGGTTGTCTGGATAAGTCCTGCCCTTAGGCTCTATCTTTAGCCTTATAGGCTCCATCTCATTCTTCTGCGCATTAGGAATAATCCACTCGATGATATTTCCCTCAGTAGCATCTTCCTTCTCAAAATAGTCTTCTTCTCCAAAGACTATCTGCTCATCCTCTTCGCTGGCAAAGAATTCAGATACGCTTATTCCCAGGCACTGTAAAATATCCTCAAGCGTCGAAATTGACGGTGAAGTAAGGTCTCGCTCAAGCTGGGAAATGAATCCCTTGGAGAGCTCTGCTCTATCCGCAAGTTCCTCTTGAGTTAGCCCATTTCTTATTCTAAGTTCCTTGATCTTTTCACCGATTTGAATAGACATTAGGCATATCCTTTCTAAACTATTTGTTTAGTATTGCTAAACCAACAAAAAAGATTATATCGCATTTTGATTAAAAGTCAAGCAAATAAAATGGATGCTTCTAGAAATTCTAAAAGCATCCGAGCATTTAAGATTAGTTTAGGATTAGCTTAAGATTAGTTGGAAAATCTACTACTCTGATTTAGATAATGTATTTTCCTAGCTTGTCCTTAATATACCTTTCGACATCTTCTCTATTGGTATCGAGTGCGACTGCGATTTCGCTGTAAATCAAGTCCTCCGCGCGCTTCATATACCGTTTGTCTATCTGCCCCAGGTGTTTCTTATTCCTACCAGCTACCATAGACTTAATATAAATAGACTTGGTCATGGCAAGTAAATCAGCGCAGCAGTGATTTTCTATGATGCTCTGATAGTGCTGTGATAGCTGCTGAGAGCTCTTGCACTTGTAATCATCAACCTCAATCTCATCAAAATGATTAAGTAGCTCTGAGGCACTCTCTGCTGAAATTACTGCTCTGATAGGAACCTTTTCATTGTCAATAGGTGCATAGATGACACCGCTCTGAAAAACTGGCTCTAAGAGGTAGTAGATACGCTCGTCGTCCTTGTCAACAAAACTTGGCCTGCCAATTTCCTTTACGCGACAAACGCCAGTAGAACCGTACATTACCAATTCGTTTTCTTTGAACATTTGTAACTCTCCTCTTACCATATTTAACTTACAATAATAGTATACACCATCTGCGTATAAAATGTAAGGGGAAAAGCAATTGAAAAAGCCCCTTAGAAACTAAAGGGCTTTTCTTGTTGAATCATTGTCAATTGAATATAAGTTTATACACCTTGGTGTAATTTATTCAGATTCTTTTCCGTAAATCTTAACTAGTACAGCTAGTACTGCAATCATCATAGCGAATGCGATTGGAAGTGCAATGAAGATGTTTCTTACAAATCCAGCGATTACATATGCTACGAAGGATACAGCTGCTACAGTCATAGCGTAAGGTAGCTGTGTATTTACGTGGTTAATGTGGTTACTCTGAGCACCTGCTGATGCCATGATTGTTGTATCTGAGATTGGTGAGCAGTGGTCTCCGCATACAGCACCTGCCATACAAGCTGACATTGCTATTACCATCATCTCCTTGTCGTTTGAGAATACTGATACAACGATAGGAATTAGGATACCAAATGTTCCCCATGATGTTCCTGTAGCAAAAGCGATTACGCATCCGATTAGGAATACTACAGCTGGTAGGAGGCTTACAAGATCGCCTGCGAGTCCACCTACGAACTTTTCAACAAATTCCTTGCTTCCTAGGCTGTCTGTCATAGCTTTTAGTGTCCATGCAAGTGTTAGGATCATGTTAGCAGGAATCATAGCCTTGAATCCTTCTGGGAAACAATCCATGATTTCCTTGAATGAGATAAGTTTTCTTCCTAGGAACCAAGCAACGCATACTAGGATAGCTAGAAGTGATCCAGTTGATAGACCAACTGATGCGTCTGTGCTTGAGAATGATTCTACGAATCCTGTTCCTTTAAAGAATCCACCAGCATAAAGAATTCCGCCTACGCAGAATGCGATTAGGATAACTACTGGTAGAATCATGTCGATAACCTTACCCTTACCATCGATTGCATCACTCTGTGCATTCTCATAAGGTCTATCTGGAGTTGTGTAGATATCTCCGTTGATAGCATTGTCCTCGTGAATTCTCATTGGACCGTAGTCGAAATGGAAAGTTACGATGCAAAGCATCATGAGAATTGTTAGAAGTGCATAGAAGTTGTAAGGTATGCAACGTACGAATAGTGAGAATCCGTCTTCTCCAGGAACAAAGCCTGCTACCGCAGCTGCCCATGATGAAATAGGAGCGATGATGCAAACAGGTGCTGCTGTTGCGTCAATTAGGTATGCGAGCTTAGCTCTTGAAACGTGGTGCTTGTCTGTGATAGGTCTCATAACAGCACCAACTGTTAGACAGTTGAAATAGTCGTCTACGAAGATAAGACAGCCAAGAAGAATTGTGCTGTACTGAGCACCCTCTCTTGTCTTAATGCGGTTTTCAGCCCATGCTCCAAAAGCAGCTGAAGCGCCTGTCTTGTTCATCATAGCTACTAATGAACCAAGTATAATAAGGAATACTAGGATACCAACGTTGTAGCTATCTGAAAGTCTTGAAATAATTCCGTCTTGAAGTACGTGATGAACTGTCTGTTCGAAGTGTCCACCTGACCAGAGTATTCCACCACATACGATTCCGATGAATAATGAGCTATATGCTTCCTTTGTAATAAGTGCAAGTGCAATAGCAACAAGCGGTGGTAGTAGTGACCAAGCTGATCCAAATAAAGCAGGTACATACTCTGCTTCTTTAGCCATAGCGAGTATTGGCATGCACATAATAATAAGTGCTGCAAATCCTATGATCCAGATGGCCCTTGATTTGAGATTTTTCATTAATAAGTCCTCCCTAAACCATTGAGCAATAAATCCAACATATGTAATTTAGCACTTTTTGATTAAAATGTCAATTAAATGTGATGGTAATATGAACGATTTGTGTTTGGAACAATATAATATTACTCCTTGCATATGAAGGTTCACTATGTTAAACTTAAATAGCTGTTTTGGGCAGATATTGTGTACTTGCCTAACGCATAATGATACATAGTGTGGAGGATTGACCGAGTGGCTAAGGAGCTCGCCTGGAAAGCGAGTAGGGTGTAACAGCCTCGTGGGTTCGAGTCCCATGTCCTCCGCCAACACAAAAGAAAGCCTTTAGGGGCTTTCTTTTTTACTATCTAATATTCTATTTATCTCTTTACTGCTAAAAAGTGTTTTTATACGCCTTACTAAAATATCCTTTTAAGATTGTTTTGATTAATAATTATTTACAAGTTGCAATAATTATTGTGAGCCCTTTATTTTAGTACTATGTATACATTAAATCGCTTCATCAAAACGATTGCATTGTTTTATGAACAAAACTCGTTTTTTTGTACTTTTGTACAAAGATTCTTGTGAATCCTTTTATCTGTTTGAGCTATATGCTCAAAATTTCAAGGTGTTCAAGCAGTATTTTTGTTCCTATCAAAATGAGAATCACTCCGCCTGCCCTCTCTGCACCTGATTTAAACCTAGTGCCGCATAGGTTTCCGAGCTTTACTCCTGCAAATCCAAACGCAAAGGTCGTCACACCTATAAGAGTTACTGCAAGAATTATGTTTACCTTAAGTACAGCAAAGCTTATACCTACAGCAAGCGCATCTATGCTAGTTGCAATAGCCAAAAGGAGCATTGTCTTCACATCAAAGTTAGCATCTTCCTTTTCCTCATCCCCTGCCTCTTTGATCATTTTAAGCCCGATTATGAGGAGAAGAACAAAGGCTATCCAGTGGTCAAAATCTGCTATGATGGCCATGAACCTTGAGCCGAGCAGATATCCTATGCTGGGCATTAGCGCCTGAAAAATTCCGAAGTACAGACCGCAAACAAGAGCATATCGCCACTTCATCTCTCTTAGCGCAAGTCCCTTACAGATAGAAACTGCAAAGGCATCCATTGAAAGCCCTACTGCAATCAGCAGGATTTCAATTATAGACATAGAGCATCACCTACGGCATCAAGCATCTTGTCCTTTGCGAACACTTTGTCGTGCTTAACGGCTCTGTTCTCCAGTCCGTCTATTGCCTTAGGTAGCTTTACCCCTGTGAATTCATTTAGCTTTTCAACGCATTCAAAGTCACTCATTCCTTCAGGATTAAGTCCAATTGATGCTGCAACGCTTCTTGGGAACTTGTATGGTGAAGCTGTTGAAGCGATAACATTTGCTCTATCATCGCCTGTCTCCTTCTTGTACTGCTCACAAACTGCGTAAGCAACGGCTGTGTGAGTGTCTACAAGATAGCTTTCCTTCTTGTATAGTTCTCCGATTGTATCGCAGGTCAAATCCATATCTGCAAAGCCTGCGTAGAAACAGTCTAGTCCAGCTTTGATAGAATCAGAAACACTGTACTCACCTTTGCCATCAAGTGATGACATTAGCTCGCTAAGCTCGTTTGCGCTGCTTAGGTGGTATAGAAGCCTTTCTAGGTTGCTTGAGATCAAAATATCCATAGACGGGGAGTTCGTCAAAACGAAATCTCTCTTGATATCATATTTGCCACTAGCAAAGAAATCGGTCAAAACCTTGTTCTCGTTGGAAGCGCAGATGAACTTTGATACAGGAATACCCATCTTCATCGCATAATATGCTGCGAGGATGTTTCCGAAGTTTCCTGTTGGAACTGTGATGTTTATGGCATCACCAGCTTTGATATCCCCTGAAGCAAGAAGTCTTGAATACGCATAAACGTAGTATGCAACCTGAGGAATTAGCCTTCCTATATTAATTGAGTTAGCAGATGAGAAAACATAGCCCTTTGATGCAAGCTCATCCTTAAGCTTATTATCTGTGAAAAGCTTCTTAACTCCTGTCTGTGCATCATCGAAGTTTCCTTCTATGGCATAGACATGAACGTTCTTACCCTCCTGAGTTACCATCTGGCGTCTTTGCACCTCACTCACTCCATCCTTAGGGTAGAAAACGATTATCTCCGTATTTTCGACATCAGCAAAGCCCTCTAAAGCAGCCTTTCCGGTGTCTCCAGATGTAGCTGTCAAAATGCATACCTTCTTATCTACACCAAGCTTCTTCATAGATGTAGTCATAAGATAAGGAAGAATTGAAAGCGCCATGTCCTTAAAAGCAGCAGTCTTTCCGTGGTAAAGCTCTAAAAAGCTTGCTCCACCAGCCTTTGTAATCTTTGCAATCTCAGGAACCTCAAACTTCTCATCATAAGCATTGTCTACGCAGTAGTCAATCTCCTCACTTGTGAAATCTGAGAAGAAGGATCCAATCACTAGCTTGGCAACCTGCTGATAAGTCATCTTAGATAGCTCATCAAAGCTAACTGAGAGCGCCGGTATCTTGGTCGGAACGAACAGACCCTTGTCATCAGCGATTCCCTTAACTATTGCTTCAGCTGCGCTAAAGCTACCTTCCATGCCTCTTGTACTTACATAATTTATCATATGAATTCTCCCAAAAATATTTAAAGAAAAAACTTTACAAGTCGATTATATTAGTATATAATATCGCTTGTAGCATTTCAATAAATGATTTGCGATTTAACAATTTAATTTGTCGCCTTGGTCAAGTGGTCAAGACGTAGCCCTCTCACGGCTGAATCAGGGGTTCGACTCCCCTAGGCGATACCAATTAAGAAAAGCCCTGAATTTCAACGTTCAGGGCTTTTTGCTATTTCAAATTAAGTTCTGCTTTAAGAGCTGCTTGTAATATAGAAAAAGCACCTTACGTTGCTTAAATTTTATGTTCGTTCATTCTAGAGAAAAAAGTGGTGATTCACCTGAACGATTTATGCACTTAACATTAGAATTTTCTTCTTGATTTAAAATCATCATCTATTAGCTTTCTCCATTCTTTTGGCACCTCGCATGTGCTTCTATAGCTGCTTACAACATCGTCCATTACTTTAAAGCTAATTCCCACACCTTCAGAGTCGCAGTTATAGTTTACTGCCATAGAGGAGTCGATTCCATATCTAGATGCCTCTGCTGCGGCATCGATATTTGCACCGAGGAAGATAAACTCCCATCCATGCTTTGATTTCTGATGCTCGACCATACTGCGTACATCCTCATAACTATATCTTCTGCTTGCATTCTCCATTCCATCGGTAGTTATGATAAACAAAGTTTTCTCTGGAACATCTTCCTTACGCGCATACTTATGAATCATTGAAATATGCTTAATTGCCCCGCCAACCGCATCTAAGAGTGCCGTGCAGCCTCGAACATAATATTCCTTGCTTGTCATTTCTGGAACATCCTTGATATTTAGGCGATCGTGAATTACCTCTACATTGTTATCAAAGAGCAAGGTGCTTACAAGAGCATCGCCAGGCACACTTGCCTGTTTCTTCATCATAGAATTAAATCCACCTATAGTGTCTTTTTCAAGTCCTTCCATAGAACCACTGCGGTCTAGAATAAATATAATTTCTGTCATTTTAAAATCCTCCTATTTCCTTAATGTATCTACATTGTAAAGGATATAGGAGGATCAAAGGTCGCACACCATGCGACATTTATGAGCACAAAAGTGGCTGATCAAATCTAAACAGTGCACTGTTGATCTCAAAGATGTCATATTTCTTATTTTCGATAAAGTATTTTACTATAACATCAAACTTGCTGCTTTGTGACAGCGCATAGCCAGCCCTCGAAAGAAGATCGCTTGTTTCATCTAGGTCAAGCTCAAGAGCTATGGCAAATGCTAATGCAGTAGCCTTTGATGGCTTATAGTTTACATTATTTCTTATCTTAGAGAAAAGCTTCCTGTCAACATTAGCTTTCTTGTAGATTTCTGAGTCCTTCTTCCCGGTTCTATCTATTAAATCGAGCAAAGTTTCCGAAAATCCCTTGTCTAGATTATTTAACATGCCATCTAGGTTTGGCATCTTCGAGGTAATCTCATAAGATGATTCGCTCAAAAGCATTTCCTCGTAGTCAAAGCGCCTAACCTTTGACTTGCCATACTCTAGGCTCATCTTATCGCTTACATAGTTTTCATCTATATAGCTACTTACGGATTTGAATAGCTTCTCCGAAAGCTCAAACGACTGTTTTCCGAAGACCACAAGATAAACTTGCATTTCGTTTTCAAGCAGGAACGCGCTTATTTCCCTTACTGCAATTTGAAGGGCAATAGGCTTTGGAAAGCCATAGCTTCCACTCGATATCAAAGGAAATGCAATAGATTCGCAGTCCTTTTCCTTTGCAAGTCTAAGCGAATTTTTAAAGCAAGAAGCTAGTAGCGCTTCCTCACCTGACTTTCCATCCTTCCATATAGGTCCAGCAGTGTGGATTACATATCTTGCATTAAGATCAAAGGCAGGAGTTATTTTAGATGTGCCTATTGCGATGTCGCCTATCTCCTTGCGCGCCATAAGAAGCCTTTCACCCGCTTTGCAATGAATAGCTCTGTCTGTACCATCACCGATTATAGGCTTTGGATTCGCAGTATTTACAATCGCATCCACCTTCATATTAACTATGTCATTTCTAACTATTTCAAAAGGCATTTGCTACTCCTATCTCGCGCGGAACTTTTTAGCACCAGGCTTTCCTTGGCTATTTCTTTATACTTACGAATACTCTCTTGTCTATTCTTTCGATTTCAAGGCCTCTTAGGTCAGCTACGAATTCTCTGAGGAACTTATATTTTCCGCCACCCTTTTTGTCGTAATATCTCACGTCAAAGTTTCTGTAAAGCCTGCTCAGCTCATTTCCGATTTGGCCAAGGTCTGTCGGCTTTCCTAAATCTTCATTTGCCATGATAATCTGCTTTATCTTGCTGCTTATTAGCTTCTTGCTTGGAATGTTTCCTGTCTGGTCAGACTTCTTTTCATGCCTTGGCTTTATGCCTGCTGCTGCCTCAGCATCAGCCTCCTTCTTCTTTTCGGCTTCGGCTTCCTTTGCTAGAACATCTATGTAGACAAACTTATCAAAGGCGTTTTCTAGAGCCTCAGTTGCCTTATCAGATTCACCCATGCCGATTACAAGAAGCCCCGATTCAGCGAGCCTTCTAGCCAGTGATGTGAAGTCACTGTCCGATGAGACTATGCAAAAGCCATCGACATTTCCACGATAAAGAATATCCATCGCATCGATTATCAAAGCAGAATCCGAGGCGTTCTTTCCTCTCGTGTTGTTAAACTGCATCATAGGCTTTAGGGAGTTTTTGTTTATTTGACCCTCCCATTTTGTTTGGACAATCTTGTCCCAGCTACCGTAAATTCTCTTATATGAGCATTCACCGTAGTTTGTGATTTCATCTATAATATAGTCGGCGTACTGGGCCGAAATATTTTCGGCATCTATCAGCAGTGCCATCTTTCTCTCTTTGTTCATTATCTTACCTCATTTGCATATTTTGATATGACGCTGAGCATGATGTCAACGAGCATTACCATCTCCTCGACAACGGCGTATTCTCTATTACCGTGATGGTTGTAGGAACCCGTTCCAAGGTTAGGGCAAGGAACTCCCATGCGCGAAATTCCGGCACCATCGGTGCCACCTCTCATTGGAGCTGGCTTAGCATCAAGCCCCTGCTCTCTTATAGCCTGCATCGCATATTCGATGTGCTCCTCGTGGCCCTTCATGCACTCAGCCATGTTTCTGTATGAATCCTTAAAGGAAATTTCCACAGTGTCTGCGCCGTACTTTTCGTTTAAAAACTCTACACATTTTGACATCAAAGCCTTTCTCTGTTCAAGCTTGTCAATGTCGTGGTCTCTAATTATGTACTCTAAAGCAGCCTCTTCACAGTTTCCGTTCATCTCCATCAAATGGTAGAAGCCCTCATAGCCCTCGGTATGCTCAGGTCTTTCATTAGCCGGAAGCGCCTCTGCAAATTCGCACGCCACGTGAAGAGCATTCTTCATCTTGTTCTTAGCTTCACCAGGATGTGTCACTATGCCGTGAACCTTTAGGCTAGCAGAAGCTGCATTAAAGTTCTCATATGAGATTTCATCTGGTGCCGCGCCGTCTAGCGTATAGGCTCTATCCGCTGCAAGCTTCTTGACATCAAAGTGGTCAACACTTGTTCCAATCTCTTCATCTGGAGTGAATGAGAATGCGATATCTCCATGCTTAAATTCAGGAGTCTTAACCATGTATTCTAGCGCCGTCATAATCTCAGCAACACCAGCCTTGTCATCTCCGCCAAGAAGTGTCTTTCCGTTGGTAACGACAACTGTTCCTCCCTTTGCATTCATCAAAGCTTCGTTGCTTGCTAGATCTAAAACCACCCCTTCACAGAGAGTTATTGGCTCGCCATCATAGTTTTCTATAACCCTAGCCTCATCTCCTGGGTAAGGAAATTCTAGCGCTGTATCCATATGTGCAATAAAGCCTATTGTAGGAACCTTGGTATATATATTTCCTTTTAGCTTACCGTAGATATAGCCCTTGTCATCTAGCTCTACCTCTGTAATTCCAAGAGCCTTGATTTCCTCCATCAAAACCTTTGCAAGGTTCAGCTGCTTTGCTGTGCTTGGAACAGTCTCGCTATTTTCGTCGGACTGCGTATCAATTTTGATATATGTTAAAAAGTTTTTTAGTACACTTTGTTTTTTGTCCACTACCTTCTCCTTAAAAATAAGCAGGGCATGCAATACACGCCCCGCTTTTGTTAGTTATTTGAGTACTGCAATCATCTCGCCAGCCTTAACCTGCTGACCTTCCTTAACGAATACCGTATCAACGATACCATCAGTGGTTGAAATGATATTTGTCTCCATCTTCATTGCTTCAAGTACAGCGATAGCCTGATTTGCCTCGACCTTATCGCCTTCCTTAATTAGAATCTTAACTACAGCACCAGGGATGTTTGCACCGATTTCCATTGGGTTTTCTTCGTCTGCATATCTTGTAACAGCTACAGCTACTGAGTCCTTGATGTCCTCGTCCTTAACCTTTGCAACTCTGCGGTTTCCGTTGATTTCGAATACTACCTCGCAGATGCCTTCGTTGTTTGTAGCTCTTCTCTCGATAAGTCTTACGATAAATGTCTTACCCTCATCAACCTTGATTTCGCAGGTTTCACCCTCTGATAGTCCGTGGAAGAAGATGTCAGAACCCATGTGTCTGAAGTCACCATTCTTGCGAACGTAGTTGATATAGTCATCAAATACCTTAGGGTAGATAGCAGCACTGATAACATCCTGCTCATTTGCATCTATTCCTAAATCATCAACTAGGTGCTTTTTGATTGCATCAAAGTCCTCATCCTCTAGAAGCTCACCTGCACGGCATGTGATTGGCTTCTTATCCTTGAGAACTAGCTTCTGTAGATCCTCTGGAAATCCTCCAAGAGGCTGACCTATCATTCCTTCAAAGAATGAAACTAGTGAATCTGGGAAATCTACGCTCTTACCCTTCTCGTAGATGTTCTCAGGTGTCATGTCGTTCTGAACCATGAAGATTGCAGTGTCGCCGACAACCTTTGATGTAGGTGTAACCTTGATGATATCTCCAAGCATTAGGTTAACCTTGCGATACATCTCCTTAACCTCATTGAACTTATATCCAAGTCCGAATGAATCTACCTGAGCCTTTAGATTTGAATACTGTCCGCCAGGCATCTCGTATTTATAGATTTCTGCAGATGGTGTACGTAGTCCAGACTCAAAGCTTGCATATACTGGTCTTACATCTCTCCAGTACTCTGAAAGTTGCTGAATTCCTTCGTAAGCGATTTCTGTATCTCTTGATGAATGCTCAAGAGCTGCAACGATGGAGTTTAGTCCTGGCTGTGATGTTAGACCCGCCATGCTGTTAAATGCAGCATCGACGATGTCTACGCCTGCCTGAGCAGCCATGAGAACTGTTGCGATACCGTTACCGCTTGTGTCATGTGTATGTAGATGTACTGGAACCTTAAGAACCTGCTTGAGTTCTCCGATGAGCTCTCTTGCAGCCATTGGCTTTAGAAGTCCAGACATATCCTTGATACCAATTATGTGGGCACCCTCAGACTCAAGCTCCTTAGCAAGCTTGATGTAGTAATCAAGATTGTACTTTGTTCTTGACTTATCGAGAATATCTCCTGTGTAACACATGCAAGCCTCGGCAAGCTTACCCTGCTTTAGCGTCACGTCAAGAGCAATCTTCATTCCCTCTACCCAGTTGAGTGAGTCGAAGATACGGAATACGTCGATTCCTGCCTTTGCTGACTGCTTAACGAACTCTCTGATTACATTATCAGGATAGTTCTTGTATCCAACAGCGTTAGCACCTCTAACGAGCATCTGGAACATTACGTTTGGAATGAGCTTTCTTAGGGTTGCAAGTCTCTCCCATGGATTTTCGTGAAGGAATCTGAAGGCCGTATCAAATGTAGCTCCGCCCCACATCTCAAGTGAGAAGAAATCCTTTCCGTAAAGCGCTGTACCTGGAGCGATCTTCTCCATGTCTATTGTACGAACTCTAGTAGCCATAAGTGACTGCTGAGCGTCTCTCATTGTTGTATCTGTAATCAAAAGTCTCTTTTGATCAAGAACCCACTTGCTTACTGCCTCAGGTCCCTGCTCGTCAAGTAGCTGCTTTGTTCCTCTTAGCTTAGCGATTTCCTCAGGGCTAACGCGTGGGAATACAGGTACGTCAAAGGTTGGCTTTCTTCCCTTTGTCTCATTAACAACCTTGTTTCCGAGGAAGTTGATAATCTTTAGCTCTACGTCTTCCTTTGTTCTGATATCCATGAGCTCTGGATGCGCTGAAATGAAGCCAGTGTTGCAGTTTCCTTCAGCGAAGGTCTCGTGGTTTAGAACGTTTAGGATGAAGCCGATATTTGTCTTAACGCCCTTAATCTGAGTCTCTCTAAGAGCTCTGATAGCCTTGCGTCTTGCTGCATCAAATGTAAGCGCTGTAGCAGTAACCTTAACTAGAAGGCTGTCGTAGTATGGACTGATTGTTGAGCCAGTAAATCCATTACCACCGTCAAGTCTGATACCGTAACCTGAAGCACTTCTGTAAAGCTCGATAGTTCCTGTGTCAGGAGCAAATCCGTTGCTTGGGTCTTCTGTTGTGATTCTGCACTGGATAGCATAACCTCTTGTGTGAATACTTTCCTGTGACTCGATTCCGATTTCTGGATCAGAAAGAGCATATCCCTCAGCAACGAGAATCTGGGTCTGAACAATATCTATACCAGTTACCATCTCAGTAACTGTGTGCTCTACCTGAATACGAGGATTCATCTCGATGAAGTAGTGTCTTCCATCTGAATCTAGAAGGAACTCAACTGTACCAGCACTGCGATAATCAACTGCTCTTGCAATCTTTAGAGCGTCGTCACAGATAGCCTTTCTCTGCTCATCTGTTAGGCAAAGTGAAGGTGTAAACTCGATAACCTTCTGGTGTCTTCTCTGAATGGAGCAGTCTCTATCGTAGAGATGTACGATGTTACCATACTTATCTCCAACAATCTGAACCTCGATATGCTTAGGATTTTCGAGGTACTTTTCAATAAATATATCATCGATACCAAATGCAGCCTGAGCTTCACTCTTTGCTCTTCTGAATTCATTTACGATATCGTCCTTGCTTCTAACGATTCTCATACCACGGCCGCCACCACCAGCTGCTGCCTTAAGCATAACTGGATATCCGCATCTGTCTGCGAATTCAACCGCCTCATCCTCGTCCTTAATAGCTGAGTCAACACCTGGGATAGTAGGAACCTCAACCTTAGCTGCTACAATCTTGGATTTAATCTTGTCACCAAGCTGATCCATCATGTAGTGGTTAGGACCGATGAATTCAATTCCTGCATCTTCGCAAGCCTTTGCAAATTCTGTGTTCTCAGATAGGAAACCATAGCCTGGGTGAATTGCATCAACACCCTTAGCCTTTGCAAGCTCAATGATTTCCTCAATTGATAGGTATGCCGCAACAGGAGTCTTTCCCTTTCCTATCTGGTAGGATTCATCTGCCTTAAATCTGAATAAGCTGTTCTTGTCTTCCTCAGAGTAAATTGCAACTGTTCTAATTCCAAGCTCTTGACATGCTCTGAACACTCTAATTGCAATCTCGCCTCGATTTGCAACCAGAACACGCTTGAACTTCTTAATTTCTCTCATCATTTTTCTCCCATTCTCTATAATTAAAAATTAAACGTGTCATATCTATATATCACTGCATTACTGCAGTTTAATATCTATATTCCTATACGCTAGCTCAATGTCAGCAGCTCTAAGAGCCTCAGTCGCTGCCTCCTCTATCTTGTAAGCAAGCACATAGTAGTCATCATGATTACACCAAAGCTTTAGGTCTATAGAAATCGCATATGCATCTATGGAGCTAACTCCAATAATAGGCTCAGGCGTGCTTAGAACAAGCGGATTTGACTTTGCAACTGCCATCAAAACCTCTTTTGCCTTTGATATATCCGTATCTTTAGCTAGCTTGTAGACCTTATCAACTCGTCTTATACCTGACTCTGTGTAGTTTGTTAGTACCGAAGAAGACATTAGTCCGTTTGGCACGGTAATAATCTTGTTATCACCTGTGTGCATCTTGGTATGCAAAAGGTCAATCTCATCGACTATTCCTGTCGCATCAACGCTTCCATTTACTGCTATCAAATCACCGCACTTGAATGGCTTATTAATCAAAATGAGAAAGCCTCCTGCGACATTACCAAGACTATCCTTTAGGGCTAGCGCAATCGCCGCACCTCCAGCACCGAGCACTGTAACAAGCGATGAAGTATTAAGTCCCATCTCCTGAAGGATGATGATGGCTAAGACTATTAGAAATATTACCCTGATACCATTTGTTATGAACGCATGCAATGACCTGTCTACCTTGGATCTATCAAGCAGCTTGCGAAGCACTTTGATGAAAATAGTTATCACTATCCAGCCAACTATGAAGGACAGTAAAGCAATCCCAGTCTCCGTCATTAATTTTATAAAACGCTCTGTATTTATCATCATCTACCTCAGCCCTCTCACGGCTACACCAGGGGTTTGCCGCAAGACTGTATCTAAATAGCAAAACGCATTCTTAACGTCCTGCTCTTCTTCTCTCTATTTCCTTTAGCAGCTTCTTTCTGAGCCTAATATCATCTGGAACGATTTCTACTAGCTCATCATCAGCTATGAATTCTAGCGCTTCCTCAAGAGTGAAATGACGCGCAGGTGAAAGCTTAACATTTTCGTCACTACCTGCAGCACGCATGTTGGTTGCCTTCTTTGCTTTGCAAGGGTTAACCTCCATGTCGTTTCCTCGCGAGTTCATTCCGACAATCATACCCTCATAAACTCTAGTCTGAGGCTCTACGAACATCTGAACTCTTTCACTGATATTGAAAAGCGCATAAGGTGTGCAAACACCCTCTTCTATCGCAATGGCTACTCCGTTATTTCTACCCGGAATTTCGCCCTTGTACTCTTCGAATGCGAAGAATCTCCTCTCCATGTTTCCTTCGCCACGAGTATCGTTGATAAACTCGGATCTATATCCCAAAAGTCCTCTAGTTGGTGCGTGGTACTCTAGCTTAGTATAGCCATTGTCACCTGACATCTGAACCATGATTCCCTTTCTAAGGTTTAGCTTGGAGATTACTGTTCCCGAATATTCATCTGGAACCGTAATTATAACCTCTTCGATAGGCTCAAGGGTTGCACCGTTTTCGTCCTTATGGAAGATAACCTCTGGCTTTGATACAGCAAGCTCATAGCCTTCTCTTCTCATATTCTCTATCAAAATGGAAAGGTGGAGTTCGCCTCTTCCTGAAACCTTGAAGCAGTCTGTTGAATCAGTGTCCTCAACTGTAAGACCAACATTGACCTCTAGCTCCTTATTCAGTCTTTCTCTAATATGCCTTGATGTCACATACTTACCCACCTGACCAGCAAATGGAGATGAGTTAACCATGAAATTCATCGAAAGCGTAGGTTCCTCAATCATGATGCTGCCTAGTCCCTCTGGTGCTGACGGGTCACAGATTGTCTCACCAATTGATATATCTGAGATACCTGAAACGACAACTATGTCACCGCACTGAGCTTCCTCGACAGGTACTCTCTTAAGACCTCTGTAAACGAAAATCTGACCGATCTTGCGATTTTCTACACCGTTTTCTTTGACAACAGAAACCTGACTGCCCTGTTTGAGTACGCCTCTTGTAATTCTTCCAATTCCTAGTCTTCCGATATAGTCATCGTAGGCAAGTGTTGAAATCTGCATTTGCAAAGGCTCTTCTCTTCTGTCTGGATAAACCTCGCAGTGTTCAATTATTGTATCAAATAGTGGCGTAATATCGAATCCGCCGTATCCCTCTGGTGTGTGCTTTAGCTTGCTATCTCCCTGCCTAAACTCTAGACCATCTATGTCTGATGGGTCCTTAACAGCTATGCCCTGTCTTGCAACTCCGTAGAGTATTGGGAAGTTAAGCTGCTCATCGTTTGAGTCTAGGTCCATAAATAGCTCGTATACCTCATCGACAACCTCGTCGATTCTGGCATCCTTCTTATCGATCTTGTTAATGAACAAAATAGGATTTAGCCCCTGCTCTAGCGACTTGCTAAGAACAAAGCGAGTCTGTGGCATAGGTCCCTCACTTGAGTCAACAAGCAGAATAACCGTATCTACGGTCTTCATGATACGCTCTACCTCAGATGAGAAATCCGCGTGGCCTGGTGTATCTACGATGTTTATCTTAACGTCATTATGCATTACCGAGCAGTTCTTGGAGTATATTGTTATACCTCTCTCACGCTCTATATCGTCGCTATCCATGACGCAATCTGCCATAGCTTCGTTGTCTCTAAATATACCGCTCTGCTTCAGAAAAGCATCTACGAGCGTCGACTTACCTGCATCTACATGGGCTATAACGGCAATGTTAATTATTTTTTGTCTTTCAGACATAATTTTACCTTCTTTATTCATTGATTTAACAATAAATTATACCATAAAATGTTCAATATTACAAATCTGTAATGTCCCAGTTTATAGCTTTTTTGCCGTTTTTTTCTAGGAATTCATTAGTCCTCGTAAAGTAGGCTCCGCCATAAAAACCATTATATGCCGACAGTGGACTAGGATGCGCACCTTCAAGTATCAAATGTCTTTCGTTTGTTATCAAAGACTTCTTCGCTCTTGCATTTGCCCCCCAAAGAATAAAGACAACAGGCTCCGACCTATCGTTTAGCTTAGAAATTACAGCATCAGTAAGTCTCTCCCATCCCTTTCCCTTGTGGGAGTTTGGTTTTCCTTCCCTCACTGTAAGGCAGGTGTTAAGAAGGAGGACGCCCTGCTTAGCCCAGCTGAGTAGGTAACCGTTATCAGAGCTTGGCATAGGCGTTCCTAGTTCCTCACGAAGCTCCTTAAAAATATTTACAAGAGACGGTGGTTGCTTAACTCCTGGCTTTACTGAAAAAGCCATGCCATGAGCTTGTCCCGCTCCGTGATACGGATCCTGACCTAGTATCAAAACGCGAGTATCGTCAAAATCTGTTTCCTTGAGTGCATTAAAGATATCGTGCATGTCAGGATATATAACATGCTCGCGATATTCCTCTATCAAAAATTGTCTAAGCCTTTGGTAATACTCGCTTTTGAACTCGTCAGCAAGCACCTCATCCCAGCTATTTCCTATGTTTACCATATTTCTCCTAAATGTATCAAGCCCGCAGTTTAGCGTAGTTTACGCGAAATGCGAGCTTGTTATTGGCATATAGCCCGTATTATATCTCGTAGCTTGTGATTCTTCTGCGAGTCATATCCTCGCCCATAATCTGCTGTATGCACCAAACATCAGGTGACTGAGCTCTGCCCATAAGCGCAATTCTAATAACTGTGCTCACATGTCCTACATGCCCCTTATAATCCTCTGGATTCTTTTTGTAATCCTTAGGCTTTGCTGCATATCCAAGCTCAACAGCAATGTTTCTAATCTTGTCAAACCACTGACTCTGGTCGTCTGCATGGTCATAGCTTTCCATGTATCTCTTTAGGATTTCTCTTGCATCCTCAGCTGAAACCTCTGCTGGAATCTCGTCCTCTCTTGCAAACATATCGTCAAAGAAATAGCTTATAAATTCGACAATCTGCTCTGCGTAAACGAGATCCTTTCTCGGCTTCTTATCGTTTCTGCCAAGATCTATAATCTTCTTTAGGTATTCCTCATCATCAAAGATGTACATGATTTCAGGCTTGAATTCCTGAGCCCAGCCCTTTAGGAACTCTACGATTTCCTCTGCTGGGATTCTAAGAAGAACATCCTTGCTGATGTCGTTTAGCTTATTCAAATCAAAGAGTGCACCAGAGTTACTCATCTTCTCTGTTGTGAAGGTGAACTCGTCAATATCTGCATCCTGATGCTCTGCTCTCCATTCTTCAAAATTGGAGTTTAGTATGGTTAGCAGATATTCTCTTACCGCAGCCGGATGATATCCTAGGTTGCGATAGTAATCAAGCGATAGCTCTGGGTCTTCTCTCTTGGAGAGTTTTCGCTTGTTTCCGTTTTCGTCTAGCTTCATTAGCTGCGCTGTGTGGCAGTAGATTGGAAGCTCTAGGCCGAGCTTTTCGAAGAGCTCGACGTGGATTGGCAGTGAAGGAAGCCACTCTGCGCCTCTTACGACGTGAGTCGTTCTCATCAGGTGGTCGTCAACCACGTGTGCGAAGTGGTAGGTTGGGATTCCTGTGGTCTTAAGGATGACGACATCCTGGAAGTTTTCCGGCATTTCGAGAGTTCCTCTTATAGCGTCTTCAACCTTGATTCTGTGCGCCTTTTCTGGATCTGGATTTCCATCAGACTTAAGTCTAAGAACGTAAGGTTTTCCGGCTTTAATATTAGCCTCTACCTCTTCTAAACTTAGGTTTCTGTGCGCTGCAAACTCACCATAGATTCCAGGATTTTGCTTCTCAGCTTCCTGCTTTGCTCTAATAGCAGAGATTTCTTCTTCTGTCAAAAAGCATGGATACACCTTTCCTTCTCTCACGAGCTTCTTAGCAAACGAAGCGTAGATTTCGCCTCTCTTGCTCTGGGTGTAGTCTCCGTAAGCTCCTGTATCTCCATCTAGTCCTGCACCCTCGTCAAAGCTTATTCCAAAGAATCTGAGAGAATCGATGATAATCTTAACCGCACCATCGACAAAACGCTTGTCATCAGTGTCCTCGATTCTTAGATAAAACACTCCGCCCGACTGATGAGCAAGTCTTTCGTCCACAAAGGCTCCGTAAAGGTTTCCGAGGTGGATAAAACCAGTTGGTGATGGTCCTAGTCTTGTCACCTTTGCTCCCTCTGGCAGATTTCTCTTCGGATAGATTTTTTCATAATCCTCTGGGCTCTTATCTATATTTGGAAATAGCAGTTCTGCTAATAAATTGTAATCCATTTCATCCTCCACAAATTTAATATCATATATCATTAATTATATAATATTTTTGCCCGTATTTGTAGTATAATGTCATCATGAGTAAAATATATATAGCAAAAGATGCACACTATCATCTTAAAGAGTATTTAACAGGGCTTGGGCATGTGCTTGAGCCAATTTCATCAAACGGAATTGTTGATCGCGGGATTTCAAATCATCCCGATATTTTCCTATGCAAAATGGGAATCGGGGACAAGGCTCCCGTCTACATGGCGGCGCCTGAGGACCTCGGCCGTTACTATCCTCAGGATGCTGCATTCAATGCAGCATGTACAGGAAAGTACTTCATACACAACCTTTCCTGTACGGCGCCGCGCCTACTCAAGGTCGCTGAGGAAATGGGAATGTACCTCATCGACGTCAAGCAAGGATATACAAAGTGCAGCATCGCTATCGTTGACGAAAACTCAATCATCACCTACGATGCTGGAATTGCAAAAGCCTGTGAAGGCATAGAAGACCTTTCAGTTCTTCTAGTGCAGCCAGGCTTTGTTCGCCTAGACGGCTATGACACAGGATTCATCGGCGGAACCTGTGGCAGAGTTGATGATGAGCTCGTATTTAACGGAGACCTCTCCTCTCATCCTGATTTTCCAAGGATTTTAGAGTTCACTGAGGAGCGCGGAATAAGATGCAAATGGTTTCCAGAGTATCAGCTTACCGACATAGGATCGATTCTTTAATCTCAGGCTCATTAAGAACACGGAGCAAAGAATATGAAGAAACATGCGATAATACCCATATTCATCCCCCACCTCGGCTGTCCCTGCCAGTGTGTTTTCTGCAATCAGCAGAAGATAACCGCAAGGACTAAGGCCGTGAGTACAGATGAAGTCAGAGAAACCGTAGATAGATACCTATCGACGCTCGGAGAGCTTGATCCCAGCGAAATAGAAATTGCCTTCTACGGCGGAAGCTTTACTGCAATTCCAATAGATGCGCAGACCGCATATCTTGAGGTCGCAAACGAATATATAGATCAGGGAAGAGTTTCATCCCTTCACATATCGACAAGGCCAGACTGCATAGACGATGAGATTTTGGAAAATCTCAAACGCTACAATGTCAGCACCATAGAGCTAGGGGTTCAGTCCTTTAGTGACGAAGTGCTTAGACTATCCAAGCGAGGGCACGACAGTGAGATCGCAAAGGCAGCCGCAAAGCTGATAAAGGCGCGAGGGTTTAAGCTTGGAATTCAGCTCATGATCGGGCTTCCTGGAGATAGTCTTGAGCGCTGTATATATTCAGCAAGGGAGACAGTAGCACTTGCCCCTGAGCTAGCAAGGCTCTACCCTACTTTGGTCATAGACGGTACAGAGCTCTATGACATGTATGAGGACGGAAGTTACGAGGCTTTGAGCAAGGAAGAAGCTCTGCTTCGAACCAAGGAGATGTATAAGATTCTGCATAAAGCAGGAATAAATATAATGAGAGTCGGGCTTAAGAGCACAGATATAATCGGCGGAAGCGATTTATCTGCAATCAATGGCGGCACCTATCACCCAGCCTTTAGGCAGCTCGTCGAAGGCGAGATAGCATATGAAGCACTTAAGGAACAGCTAGATGCTTTGATGAAAAAGACAGACGGCATGGGGCCTGCACACGTGCCAAATATAGATGGCACTGGGCTTGCGGGCGCATCATGTTCTAATGGTTCAGGCTTTACGAGTACTACAAGCTCTAGTTACGCAAACGAGACCCCAAAGCCTAAACTCAAGGTCGACATCTTCTCTAATCCTCAGTCCTTCTCCAATATGATTGGGAACTGCGGCATTAACAAGAAGAGGCTTGGCACCGAATATCCTCATTTTGATATTAAATACAGAACGGACAATACTTTAGCAAAAGATATATACATAGCAGAACTAAAATAACTGGAGGAAAAAATGGACAAAATTATGGAAAAAGCAGTTGTAACCGTTGTTGGCAAGGACGCTGTCGGCATACTCGCAAAGGTATCCAAGGCCTGCGCAGAGGCAAATGCAAACGTTATCGATGTAAGTCAGTCAGTTTTGACAGAAATATTCTGTATGATCATGGTCATCGACATCTCAGAGCTTTCAATTCCGCTTGACGAGCTTAAGAAGAACATCGAAGCAGAGGCTACCGGCATGACAATTCACGTTATGCACGAGAACATCTTTAACGCAATGCACAGGATTTAGTCTGCTGGAGGGATACATGATAAACACGAATGACATCTTAGAAACCATAGGCATGATACAGGACGAATCCCTTGATATTAGAACGATAACCATGGGAATTTCCCTTCTTGATGCCGCAGATAACGATATTGATAGATCATGTCAAAAGATATACGACAAGATTTGCCGCAAGGCAGAAAAGCTAGTTTCAACTGGCGAAAACATAGAGAAGAAATACGATATTCCAATCGTAAATAAAAGGATTTCGGTAACTCCTATCGCTATGCTCGCAGGTGTTTCTGGCGGAGATCCAATCAAATACGCAAGGATTCTTGACAAGGCTGCAAAGGAATGCGGAGTCAACTTCATCGGTGGCTACTCTGCCCTAGTTCACAAGGGCTTTAGCGCAGGTGACCTTGAGCTCATAAACTCAATTCCTCAGGCTCTTGCAGAAACTGAGCTCGTTTGCTCATCAGTAAACGTAGGCTCAACAAAGGCCGGAATCAACATGGACGCTGTAGCTTTAATGGGAAGGCAGGTTCTCGAAGCTGCAAAGCTCACAAAGGACAAGCAGTGCATAGGTGCAGCAAAGCTAGTTGTTTTCTGTAATGCTGTAGAAGACAATCCTTTCATGGCTGGTGCATTTCATGGTGTCGGCGAGTCTGATACTGTCCTAAGCGTTGGTGTTTCAGGCCCTGGCGTAGTTAGATCAGCTCTATCAAAGATGGACCCTTGCGCAAGTCTAAACGAGGTTTCAGAGCAGATTAAGAGAACTGCTTTTAAGATTACAAGAGTAGGTCAGCTAGTCGGAAGCGAAGCAGCTGAAGTACTAAATGTTCCATTTGGAATCGTAGACCTTTCGCTTGCTCCAACTCCAGCTGTCGGCGACTCAGTTGCTCACATACTTGAGGAAATAGGCCTTGAGCAGTGTGGTACTCACGGTACAACAGCAGCGCTTGCAATGCTAAACGACGCTGTCAAGAAAGGCGGAGTTATGGCTTCATCAAGCGTCGGCGGACTTTCAGGAGCTTTCATCCCAGTCAGTGAGGATGCCGGCATGATCAAGGCTGCAAGGGAAGGAACCCTAAGTATAGAAAAGCTAGAGGCTATGACTGCTGTTTGCTCGGTAGGTCTAGACATGATAGTAATCCCAGGGGACACTCCAGCAGAAACCATCTCAGCGATAATTGCTGACGAGGCTGCCATAGGAATGGTAAACTCCAAGACCACTGCTGTTAGAGTTATTCCTGCAATAGGACTTTCAGAAGGCGAGGAGCTAAACTTCGGCGGCCTTTTAGGCTACGGTCCAGTTATGAAGCTTAGAGATAAGTCACCAGCAAAGATGATACTTCGCGGCGGCAGAATCCCTGCTCCACTTCAGAGCCTAAAGAACTAATCCTTCATAAATCACAAAAATCAAAGCCTGCGTACTCGCAGGCTTTTTAGTATCTATTATTCTAATTTTCCTCGTCGCCCGAATAATCAAGTCTCTGAGTATTAAACAGCTTTGCATATCTGCCGTTGAGCTTCATGAGTTCAGCGTGAGTTCCCTCTTCTTCAATCCTTCCATCGTCAACTAGGATTATTCTATCCGCATTTTGAACGGTTGCAAGTCTATGCGCTATGATTAGGCAGGTTCTATCCTTTGATAGCTCATCAAAGGACTTTTGAATCGACCTTTCCGTAATCGTATCAAGTGCCGATGTCGCCTCGTCTAGAATCAAAATTCTAGGATTCTTTAGGAAGATTCTGGCTATGGAAAGTCTCTGTTTTTGGCCTCCCGAAAGCCTTGTTCCCCTCTCACCTACGTAGGTATCAAACTGATCAGGCATCTCCATGATGTCGTCAAATATCTCAGCCTTCTTTGCTGCGATGACAACCTCCTCATAGCTTGCTGATGGCTTACCGTATCTGATGTTTTCTAGGATTGTGTCTGCAAAGATGAAGACATCCTGCTGAACAATTCCTATATTCTCACGAAGAGAATTCTTAGTCACGTCTCTAACATCAACTCCATCTATTTTGATGCTTCCGCTGCTCACATCGTAAAACCTCGGAATTAGCTGGCAGACAGTAGTCTTTCCCCCACCGGAAGCTCCGACAACTGCTAGAGTTTCTCCTGCCTTAACATGAAGGTTCATGTTATTTACAACATCGTGGACTCCATCGTATGCAAATGTTACATCATCAAAGTCGATATTTCCCTCTTCGACATCTAATTCAATAGCATCTTTCTTTTCCTCTACCTGAGGCTTAAGCGCCATGATTTCGCTAAATCTCTTAAGTCCAGCCATACCGTTTGCAAATATCTCGGCAAAGTTTGCCATCTTTCTAACTGGCGTAATAAAAGCCGAAACATAAAGCGTAAAAGTAATCAAGTCAATGTAGTTCAGCTGTCCATCCATTATGAGCTTTCCGCCTATAGTTATAACTGCAGCCGGCATGATGCACATGAAAAACTCCTGCGATGCATTAAAAGTTCCCATCGCTTTGTAGAACTCACTCTTTGATGTCCTATATACGTAATTTGAATCCATGAATCTGTCGTTGTCGACATCCTCGTTGGCAAATGCCTTCGATGTCTTAATTCCTGAAATGCATGACTCAATCTCTGTATTTATATCGGCAATTTTCTTCTTTACATTAACCGATGCCCTAGACATCTGCTTTCTTGTCAGTATGACAATCAAAAGGAAAATAGGCACAAGCACTGCTACAACAAGAGCAAGCCTCCACTCGATGCTAAACATAACTATCAGCGCACCTGATATCGAAAGTATTGCAATTACGAGGTCTTCAGGGCCGTGGTGCGCAAGCTCTGTAATCTCAAAGAGGTCGCTTGTCAGCCTGCTCATTAGAGTACCTGTCCTATTCTTATCGTAAAACTCAAAGTCTAGACTCTGAAGTTTATTGAAAAGGTCAGCCCTTATATCAGTTTCAACTCTGATACCAAAGGTATGTCCCCAGTAGGTCATAATGTAGTAGCAAATCGACCTGAGCACATATGCAATGGCTACAATTGCCATTACAACAAAGAAGGTTCTGTACTTGCTCTGCGGAAGCAGATCGTACATAGCCGTCCTTGAAACAAGCGGAAACGCAAGGTCGATAAACGCAATCATTATGGCACAAAACATATCGAGAGCAAATATCTTTCTATGCGGTTTGAAATATCTAAATAAATCTCTTAGCATCCTATCTCCTTTCAAATATACTTATTTATATATTTCCATAAAAATGGATATAACACTTAATATAAAAAAATCTTCTGTGATATATTCTACCACAGAAGACATTTTTATAATGAGTATTTAAAGAAAATCTTAATTATTTATCTTTGCTTACAGCATTCTTTAGACCTTCAACTGCTCCTTCTACGGAGTCCTTTACGCTTTCGCCGACATCTTTAACCTTAGCAGCTGCCTTTTCTACTGCACCTTCAAATTCAGTCTTTTTATCTCCACTTACTTTTCCTAGACCTTCTTTTACAGCACCCTTAGCCTGATCGATTTTGTTTTCTATTGACATGATATTAACTCCTTTCGGTTAACTACTGCGGTGCACATCTTATGCATCTGTTTTTTATATAATACACCCCTTTGATTGTTTATAAACATTAAAAGGCGCCAAATTAATGACGCCCTTTGTTAATCAAATTCTTATTCCTGATTGCTCTTAATTGCTGCCTGTGCTGCTGCTATTCTTGCAATTGGAACTCTATATGGTGAACATGAAACATAGTTTAGTCCTAGCTTATGGCAGAATTCAATGCTTCTTGGGTCACCACCGTGCTCTCCGCAGATACCTACCTTGAGGTCACTTCTTGTCTGTCTTCCAAGCTTAACTGCAATATCCAGTAGCTTACCTACACCCTTTTCGTCAATTGAGCGGAAGATGTCTTCCTCAAAGATGTTCTTCTCGATGTATGTTTCGATAATCTTAGCAGTATCATCTCTTGAGAAGCCGTATGCCATCTGAGTCATGTCATTTGTACCAAACGAGAAGAACTCAGCGCTCTCTGCGATTTCATCAGCTGTAAGCGCAGCTCTTGGAGTCTCAATCATCGTTCCTATCACGTACTTGATATCTGATGACTTCTCCTCCTTACATCTCTCAGCTTCCTTAGCAACGATATCCTTGATATATGCCATTTCCTTATCGCTTGATGTTAGAGGAATCATGATTTCAGGAACGATGTTATAGCCCTTCTCTTCGCTTACCTCTATAGCAGCTTCCATGATAGCTCTTGTCTGCATCTCTGCGATTTCAGGGTAGCTTATAGCAAGTCTACATCCTCTGTGACCGAGCATTGGATTGTTCTCATGAAGCTCGTCAGTTCTTCTTACAAGCTTTTCGTATGGAACGCCAATCTTGTCTGCAAGGCTTCTAATCTCAGCATCTGTGTGAGGTAAGAACTCATGTAGTGGAGGATCCAGAAGTCTAATAGTTACTGGATTTTCCTTCATAACCTCGTAGATTCCCTTGAAGTCGTTCTTCTGGTATGGAAGAAGTGCATCAAGAGCCTCACGTCTTTCGCTTTCTGTATCTGCAACTATCATTCTTCTGATAGCTGGGATTCTATTCTCCTCAAAGAACATGTGCTCAGTTCTGCAAAGTCCAATTCCCTCTGCACCAAACTCTAAAGCCTTAAGCGCATCCTCAGGCTTATCTGCATTTGTTCTGATCTTGAGGCTTCTGATTCCGTCAGCCCATGACATGATAACGCCAAAGTCACCTGATAGGTTTGGCTCTACAGTGTGGATTTCGCCCTCGTAAACCTTTCCATTATAACCGTCAAGTGAGATAACATCTCCCTCTCCGTAAACCTTGTCCTTAGTCTTGAGTTCCTTCTTATCCTCAGAAACTACGATTTCTGAACATCCTGCTACGCAGCACTTACCCATCTGTCTTGCAACTACAGCAGCGTGGGATGTAACTCCTCCCTTTGCTGTAAGAATTCCGCCTGCCGCGATCATTCCTGCAAGGTCCTCTGGTGAAGTTGTCTCTCTTACGAGGACAACCTTCTCGCCCTTCTTTACTGCAGCTTCAGCTTCTAGAGCGTTGAAATATATCTTACCGCTAACTGCACCTGGTGATGCTGGAAGTCCCTTTGCAATAGCTGAAACTCCCTTTAGCTCGTCCTCATCAAATCTTGGGTGGAGAAGCTGATCAATCTGACCTGGCTCTATTCTCATAACAGCTGTTTCTCTGTCAATGAGACCTTCTCTTTCCATATCTACAGCAATCTTAACCGCTGACTGAGCTGTACGCTTTCCGGCTCTTGTCTGAAGCATGTAAAGCTTATTACGCTCAACAGTAAACTCCATGTCCTGAGCATCCTTATAGTGCTGCTCAAGCACCTTTGCGATGTTCATGAAGTCCTCATATACCTCAGGGAAAGACTCTGCCATCTCGCTGATAGGCTTAGGTGTTCTAATACCAGCTACAACGTCCTCACCCTGTGCATTTACAAGGAATTCACCGTACACGTGGTTGTCTCCGTTTACAGGGCTTCTAGTAAATGCTACACCTGTTCCGGATGTATTACCCATATTACCAAATACCATGGACTGAACGTTTACGGCAGTTCCTAGTGAATCAGGAATTCTCTCCATTCTTCTATATCTAATCGCTCTGTCGTTATTCCATGAGCGGAATACTGCCTTTACTGCCTCGATTAGCTGAACCTTAGGATCTGATGGGAAGCCACCCTCCTGTCCATATCTAACAACCTTCTTATACTCGTCGATGATTTCGCAAAGAGCCTCTTCATCAAGATCGATATCGTACATGATTCCGCGGTCGTGCTTTGCTTTTTCTATGATGTCCTCAAAATTCTTGCCGTCTATCTCCATAACTACGTTTCCGTACATCTGGATAAATCTACGGAAACTGTCTAGAGCAAATCTTCTATTCTCTGTAAGATCTGCAAGTCCCTTAGTTGACTCGTCGTTTAGGCCTAGATTGAGAATGGTATCCATCATTCCCGGCATAGAGAATACCGATCCTGATCTTACAGAAACAAGAAGTGGATTTGTTGTGCTTCCAAAAGTCTTTCCTGTTACATTCTCAAGTTCACTCAGCTTTTCTTTGATCTCGGAAATTAGTTCCTCGCCAAGCTTTCCTCCATTGCGATAGTACTCGTTACAGGCCTCGGTTGTAATTGTAAATCCGAAAGGTACTGGAAGTCCTATCTTTGTCATCTCTGCAAGGTTAGCGCCCTTTCCGCCTAGTAGGCTGCGCATATCCTTTGATCCTTCGTTAAACGAGTAAACAAAATGCTTCATGCTGTTGTTCTCCTATTTTTTGCTTAAAATACAAGCTTTTCTTCGATATAGCTTCTTACTTCTGAAACTGGAATTCTTATTTGTTCCATGGTATCTCTATCTCTGATAGTTACGCAGCCGTCTGTCTCAGTATCAAAGTCAACACAGATGCAGAATGGAGTTCCGATTTCGTCCTCTCTGCGGTAGCGTTTACCGATAGATCCTGATGCGTCGTAGTCTACGTTAAAGTACTTGGATAGTTCTTCAAATATAGGCTCTGCAACGACTGAAAGCTTCTTTGATAGAGGTAGCACAGCAGCCTTAAATGGTGCAAGCGCTGGGTGAAGTCTTAGGACAATTCTCGTATCCTCTTTGCCGTTATCGTCAGTTGATAGAACCTCTTCATCGTATGCATCAACTAGGAATGCAAGCGCAACTCTATCTGCTCCAAGCGATGGCTCTATGCAGTATGGAACATATCTCTCATTTGTATCTGGATCAAGATATGTCATGTCCTGACCTGAGAACTCTGCATGCTTGCTGAGGTCAAAGTCAGTTCTGTCTGCGATACCCCATAGCTCACCCCATCCGAATGGGAATAGGAACTCGATATCTGTTGTCGCGTTGCTGTAGTGTGATAGCTCTTCCTTCTCGTGGTCTCTTGTTCTGATGTTTTCCATCGTCATTCCAAGTGACTTTAGGAAGTCAACGCAGTATGTTCTCCAGTAGTTAAACCACTCTAGGTCCTCACCCGGCTTACAGAAGAACTCAAGCTCCATCTGCTCAAACTCTCTTGTTCTGAATGTGAAGTTACCAGGAGTAATCTCGTTTCTGAACGACTTACCAATCTGTGCTATTCCGAACGGAATCTTCTTACGGGAAGTTCTCTGCACATTCTTGAAGTTTACGAAAATTCCCTGCGCCGTCTCTGGGCGAAGGTAAATCTGTGACTGTGAGTCCTCAGTTACACCCTGGAAGGTCTTAAACATCAAATTGAACTGTCTGATGTTTGTGTAGTTGCTCTTGCCACACTCAGGACAAGCAATCTGCTCATCTCTGATGTACTCCTCTAGCTTTTCATTTGACCAGCCGTCGATAGCTTCTTCTGGAAGACCTTTTTCACTACGATAGTCCTCAATTAGCTTATCTGCACGGAATCTCGATCTACATTCCTTACAGTCAATAAGAGGATCAGCAAAGCCTCCGATGTGCCCAGATGCCTCCCATGTGCGTGGGTTCATCAAAATAGCTGCGTCGAGCCCGACATTGTACTTGGATTCCTGTACGAACTTCTTCCACCAAGCCTTCTTAACATTGTTCTTAAACTCTACGCCCAAAGGACCGTAGTCCCATGTGTTAGCCAAACCGCCGTAAATCTCAGAACCAGGATAAACATATCCTCTGTTCTTTGCTAATGCGACAATTTTTTCCATCGTTGCTTTACTGTTTTCCATCTGTAAAAATAACCTGCTTCCCTTGTATTTCAAATTAATTCAAATTGAATTCGGATTTGATTCCGATTATTCTTCTACCTTTTCCTTAACTGTGTCTGCAGCGTCCTTAACAGCATCTGCTGCTTTATCAACTGCTTCCTTTGCAGTTTCTTCTACTGCTTCCTCAGCCTCTTCGATATCATCTAGATTGATATCATCAGCAAAATCGTTCTTAACAACCTTGCTCTTAGCCTTAGCTGCTACATCAGCTGCAACATCCTTAGCCTTGTTTAGGGCTTCGCCACCCTTGTTAACTAGGTCTGAGTAAACCTCTGGAGCCTTCTCCTTCATGTCAGCGTAAAAGTCAGTTCCCTTCTCCTTAGCTGTGTCGTAGAAGTCATTAGCCTTCTCCGATAGGTCTATAACTGATCCGTCGTCCTTAACAAACTCAATCTTGCATCTAAATCCTAGCGCAGCAACAACACCAGCGATCATTCCCCATGGTGCGATTACTGTTCCTACTATACCTACATTTAGCGGAATGTTTAGGAATGTGTTATCGTCTCTTGATACTACGATTCTTGAAACATTACCCTTGTCAAACATCTCCTTCATGCGACCTATCAAAGCATCCTTCTTAGCCTTAGTGCTGTTCTTGTCTGAGCAGTCTACTGTCTCTTCAATTGCGATTATCGCATCTACAACGTTTCCGTTTGCTGCTTCTAAAGCTTCCTTGGCTTCCTTGTAGGTTACCCCTGTGCGATCCCTTACTAATTCAATCTTTTCTAATGTAATTTCCATTGTAAACCTCCTATACAATGCTAGGATATAGCTCGCTCTTAAGCGTACCTACATCCATATGATATGAAATATATTCTCTTAAAATCTTATAAAGTTCCTCCTCTGTTTCGGCATCAAGCATGATGTTTCCGAAGGCAGAGATAGGTTTTTTGGAGAAATATTTAATTATACTAACTATATCAAATTTAGGGCTATAAATCAATCTCGGCTTTGCCCTAGACTTAGAATTTTGTGCGATTTCCTGCTCTATTTCTCTCATGCATTCCTCGCATATCATTCCTCCGTCTTCGACGCTGAAATATCTGAGCTTTTTCGCATCATCTGGCTTTGATCCGCAGACCACGCATTCATCTAGATTTGGCAGCATTCCTACTGCATCAAGCAGCTTAATTTCATAGGCTATGACAAGAGTTATGAAGCCCTTGCTTCTATCCTCTAGCGTTCCAAGAAAATCCACAAGCTCGTTCAAAAGCTTTGGCTGAGGAAGCTCCTCCGGAAGCGCCTTGTCCGTCAGCTCTAGCGCAAAGGATGCTGCAAAATACTTGTCTGGATCCTCTCCTATTCGGAAAAAGCTCTTCACTACCTCTCCGCTGTTGACATTGTAGAAGTCACGGCTCCTAAAAATCTCGTAGCGCCCGTAGGTAAATCGGTTTAGACTCAGCGTCGCCTTGCCCTTGCTACTCTTTTCTGAGATGCTTGTGCCCGCACTTATCTTTCCGTATTTTTGCGTGAATATGGAGAGCATCTTCCTGCCCGAAGTTGCATTTATTCGCCTTAAAATGATTCCTGTAGAATCGGCAAGCATGCTATCACCTGTCCTCGCTGTATCCGAAGTTTGAGATAGCAAAGTCTGAGTCACGCCAGTTCTCTTTGACCTTTACAAATAGCTGTAGATAAACCCTAACTCCCAGAAGTGCTTCTATCTCTAGCCTTGCGCTCTTTCCTATGCCCTTTAGCTTCTTTCCCTGCTTTCCGATGATGATGCCCTTGTGCGACTTTCTCTCGCAGTAGATAACGGCACCGATTTCGGTTAGCTTAGAATCTTCCTTATAGCTTTCTATCTCAACGGCAACGCCATGCGGCACCTCTTCGTTTAGGTACATCAAAAGCTTCTCGCGAATTATCTCGCTCACGATGAAGCGCTCTGGATGGTCAGTCACCATATCCTCTGGGAAGAACATTGGTCCCTCCTCGAGATATCCCTGAATAGCCTTTACAAGTCTCTTTACATGAGTTCCCTTGAGGGCCGAAATGCCAAATATCTCATCAAAGATGCCCATCTTCTCGTAGATATCATATGTTTTTTTGAACTCCTCCGGATCCATGGTATCAACCTTGTTAATAACTAGGAACTTTGGAGTTTCAACATCCTTAATCATATCTAGGATATAGGTATCGCCTCTTCCCTTGTCAGGGCTTCCATCTACAAGAAATAATATTACGTCAACTTCCTTATATGTCTTAATAGCTATGTCATCCATAGCTGCTCCGAGCTTATTGTGAGCCTTGTGAATTCCTGGGGTATCGATAAAAACTATCTGGCTTGAGTCTCCATCCGCCGTATGCTCTGTGTAAATACCTCTTATGCTGTTTCTCGTTGTCTGCGGCTTATCTGTTGTGATTGCGATTTTCTCGCCCAGAATAGAGTTCAGCAATGTCGACTTTCCGACATTTGGTCTTCCTATAATTCCTGCAAATCCCGACTTCATAATCTAAATCCTTTCGGTAATAGTTCATCGAGACTTGTCACCTCGATATTCTCTTCATCTCTTCCTGTTATAACCTTGAGATTTGGCGCAAACTCAAAGAGAAACTGCCTGCACATTCCACACGGAACTGCTTGATCTCCTGAATATGTCGCAACTGCAATCGCCTCAAAGTTTCTAAAGCCCTCTGAAATCGCCTTTGCACATGCGACGCGCTCAGCGCATATCGTAGCGCCATAGCTTGAGTTTTCAACATTTACACCTGTAAAAATCTCACCTGTTGTCGTCAAAATTGCTGCTCCAACCCTAAATCCCGAAAACGGTGCATAGGCATTTCTTGCAGCTTTTCTTGCGAGCTTATATAGCTCGACATCTGTTATATTACTCATGACTTCCTCCTTTAAGAAGTAGCTTACTCTAAACCCTATTAAGCTTAAGCTCCGTCATTACTTCTTCTTCACGTTCTCTCATCTCAGCCTTCTCATCCTCATCCATGTGGTCGTAGCCAAGAAGATGAAGAACGCTATGCGTAAATAGATATATTATCTCACGCTCATACGAATGCCCAAATTCCTCAGCCTGCTCCTTCGCCCTATCCTCGCAGATTACGATGTCGCCAAGGCAGATTATCTGATCCTCAGGAAGCTCGCTAAAATCCTCAAACTGAGGAAACGAAAGCACATCTGTGACCTTATCAACGCCTCTATATGTGCTGTTTAGCTCTTTAATTTCTTCCCTATCAACAAAGCTGACCGAAAACTCACAGTTCTCCTCTGGAATTCCTTCCTTTGCTAGACAAAGCCTTGCGCTTTCTTCCATCAAAGCTAGCAGCTCCTCGCTGACCACCTGTTCATTCTCAAAATAGATTTCCATTATTTTTCTTCCTTCTTTGGATGATGCTTATAATACCTATCGTAGGCGCTGATTACGCGCTTAACCATCTCGTGTCTAACGACGTCCATCTCCCTCAGATAGCAGAATTCTATGCCCTTTACGCCCTTTAGGACTCTCTCAGCATCGATAAGTCCGCTCTTCTTTCCTGCTGGAAGGTCTATCTGTGTCACGTCACCTGTAACAACAATCTTGGAACCAAAGCCCATACGCGTCAAAAACATCTTCATCTGCTCGCAGGTCGTGTTCTGAGCCTCATCAAGTATGATAAAGGCATTATCTAGGGTTCTACCTCTCATGTACGCTAGTGGAACAACCTCTATAACCTCGCGCTCCTTAAGTCTTAAGGCATTATCTCTTCCGAGAAGATCATAGAGCGCATCGTAGACTGGTCTAAGATATGGGTCTACCTTATCCTGAAGGTCACCCGGTAAAAATCCCAGCTTCTCACCTGCTTCAACAGCTGGTCTTGTCAGGATTATCTTCTCAACCTCTTTGTTCTTATATGCGCTTACTGCAAGAGCTACTGCAAGATAGGTCTTACCCGTTCCTGCCGGTCCTATGCCAAAGACCATGTCACTCTTTCTCACAGCATTAACATAACGCTTTTGTCCGACTGTCTTGGCCTTAAGCGGTCTTCCCTTTGCTGTAAAGCAGATGACATCTTTTCCGACTCCGCTTTCGCTATATGAACCGCCCTCAGCCTTGAGCTGAATTACGTAGTTCACCTTTTGTTCGTCGAGGAACTCTCCGCTATGCATTATATCTATGAGTTCCCTCAGCATCTCTATAGCTAGCTCAGGTTTTTCTCCGCGTATCAAAAGTGAGTTATCTCTTTGGACTATCTGAACGCCTGCTGCTTCACTAATCAGATTAAGGTTTATATCTAGGTTACCAAACAGTGCGACTCTGTCCACTGTCTCATCTATATCAAAACTTATAAATGCATTTTCTCTCGCATCGTTTTTGGCTTCTTGTATTGTCAAACAAAGACCTCCATAGCTTGAAAAATAAATTATTATCCATTGTGTAATTATATAATTTTTCCTTTGTTTAAGCAAGTTTAGGCTGGCAATATCTAGCTTTTTGTGCAAAGTAATTTTCGCTGGCTTTTAGCGGGCAGATCATGGTACAAAAAAGGACCGGCGCCCCCTTGACTACCGGCCCATAAATATAGGCTATTTGCTATATTTTCTCTTTTTTGATACAGCGATGAATGCTAGACCTGAAAGTCCTGCCATCATGCTGTATAGCGCCATTCCGCCATCATCGAAGGTATTAGGCTTTCCGCCCTTCTTTCCTGGGTCATTACCACCGTTTGGCTTTACTGGCTCCTTGTATGTGTTTGTCACTTTGAACTCGGTCTCATCGCCCGTGATTTTGCTCTCGTAGCTTGCTACCGCATCCTCCTTGACTGTGTACTTAATTAGCTTTCCATCCTTGAACTTAGGCATATTCGCAAATGTGTGCGCCCAGTTATCTCCTGCGTTCAAATCTACTTCATCAGCCTTTACACCATCGGCAAATAGCGTGATGTGTACGCTCTGCGGACGCTTTCCCTTAGCATCGTTATCGTCATTCCAGATTTTCTTTACTGGGATATTGATTTTTGCTGGATCATGAGTGTTTGTAATAGTTGTACCATTAATCTCTGCCGTGTATCCTGGAACGCCTATCTCCACAACGCTATAGACGATTTCATCGCCATTTGCATCGTATTTTGCTAGGTTTTCAAACTTGTACTCCCAGTTTCCTAGCTTTGTTGCTTTGGTAGTCTTTCCTGTGTCTACACCGTTTGCAAATAGCTTTATTGCAACTTCATCAGGTCTTATGCCGTCCTGGTCGTTAGCATCGTTCCAGATTTTCTTGCCTTCGAGCTTAATCTTAGGATTAACAAGAGTGTTCTTCACCTTTGCTCCGTCATAGCTTACGACAAACTCCTTATCACCAAGCTTAATTTTATCGCCTGCATTCAGTGCATTTCCGTCAGCATCAACTTCCTTAACTGTGTAAACGTTCTTTGTATTCACTCCGTTTACTGCGTCAGTATCTGGCAAGTTATCAAATGTAGCCTTAAAGTTATTGTTCTTATCAAGAACCTTTACCTGAGATGTTGCAACGCCGTTTTTGAAGAGCTTTACGGTAACTGACTGCTCATTTGCATTAGCCTGCGATAGGCCGCTCCACTCCTTTGATACGGTCAGCTTTGTTGTAGCTGGAATCATAGGTGTGAAGGTCAAAGACTTCTTATTTGTAACGGTAAAGCCTGCATCCATGCTTCCGCTTGTCGTAGCTCTGTACCAAGCTCCACCTAGCTTAATGTCGTTTGATGCATCTAGCCCCTTTTCTCTTACGGTGTATGCGTAGTCAACTCCTGCTGCATTTGCCTTTTCGAGATTATCAAAGGTAACCGTCCAGCCATTTGCTGCTGTAAGCTGCTTTTCTTCTACAACAGCTCCATCCTTTAGAAGCTCTACATCAACGCTTGTAACCGGCGCTGTAATTGCCGTACCTGCGTGATCCTTCCAAAGCTTCTTAACTGTGATATCTCTTGTTACTGGAGCATCAACATGGAAGCTAACTGCTGCTGGCTCCCTTGTGAGCGTAGATGTGTTTCCGCCGATGTTGTAATCTAGTACTGGCGTAATTACATCCTTTTTCTCGTTATATAGATGAGTTACATCATTTCCAACCTTGTATGTGATATCAACTCGTCCGCCATCTCCTGGAGCAACTGCAGATCTTGATACAAGCATAATCATGTTAGCCTCTGCAGGATCTGTAACTATGTCATAGTCTGCTGGCTGCGGTGCCTCATTTATCGGATATGTCTTTCCTGCCTTGAGCTTTATGTACTTCACCTCAAAATTAGGTGTTGTCTCAACCTTCTTAAGCTCTAGCGGAAGCTCGTTCTTACCTTCTGGCATAAAGCCTGCTCCGAAGTTCAAATCCTTATTTAGCAGTGGGACAAAGAGGCTTACACGGTCTAGCTGTGATGTCATATTGTTTCTCACAGTGATACGGAGGATTGCATCGTCTCCTGGTTTTAAAACAGGTGTAGTTTCTTCCTTTGCTGTCTCTGAAGTATTGTCGTATACATAGGACTTTCCGGTATCAGGTATCAAAAGTTCAGACTTAGCGCTTACCTCATAGGCCTGCGTAATCTTGATTCCTGGACCCTCGGAAAGCGATACCATGTCCTTTCCGGAGTTAACCTTCTCACCAAATGTAGCTGTGTACTTACTAGTGTTCCAGTTGCTTGCATCCCACTTCTCACGCCTTATAACTGCATCTATGTCCTTGAAGTCCTTTGTTGTAATTCCGAGGAAGTCATTGATGTGATATGTCTTGACTCTCGCAGTCTTATCAGTCTTTACATCAAAGGAAATGTTCATATTCTTACTTGTAAAGTTCGGCTGATACTGACCTCTAGTCTCATCGCCTATGTCTATTGAATACTTCCAAACTTTGATCTTGGTGCCGTCCTTCTCAAACTCACCAACATAGCTTGGTGAGCTGAGCGTTCCGTTTGTCACGGTCAAATTAGAGTACTCGAAGCCCTCTGGCATAATCATGTAGATTACCGGCTCCTGAAGCGGATTCCAGTCCCAGTTAGTATCGTCAATTCTTCCAGATACCTTGAAGCTATCTCCACCGTTTATCTGTGTCTTATTTATCGTTCCAACGCCGTTTACAACTCTAGGCTTATCCGACTTTCCGACAACCTTAAATGTCTCTGTTCCTGATGGAGTCTGGCCTGTAGTATAAACTTTGATTGTTGACACTACGTCAGCACTTGTTCCCTTCTTCCAGGTTCCGTAGATTCCTGCAGGGATATAGGACCATCCGTAGTACTCGTCGTAAACGTATTTGTTGCTTGGATTCCATGTCTCAAGTAGGTCCTGCATACGTCTTATTCCATCATATGATGCTGGTATTGGTCCTAGGTCGACCTTTAGAGTTTTGATTGAATCGTTTATGCCAAGTCCAAGCGCTTCGTTAGTTATCAAAGCTGATGCGTCTCCCGATGGCTTAATCACACTTGGGTCTGCTGTTCCGCTTCTTCCATCAGCCGTAGTCCAGTGTATCGTTCCATATGTCATGCCTGGTGCATAAGGAATTGTTACGCCTCGAATTATTGCTGTGTCAGCATTATCGATATCAAACTCTATTGTCTTTGGCTGTGTTGGAATTGAAAGCTCGTTTTTAAGAAGCAGGCTTCCTAGACGCACATTGTATGTATCGTTCTTCTTTAGCGACCAGTTTGGCATAGTGTCAACAAGCCCGTGTGAAAGTATTCTCTCTGGCGTATTTCCGTCAATGATAGTAACTACCATCTTAGCTTCCTGCGCTTTAGATGTTCTTCCCACATTTGGGTTATCGTTCCAGATTGTCTTGCTGAAATTTTTGATCACTACATCAAAGGTAGAACCGTTTGCTCTTGTACTATTTGCTGGAACCTTAAGGTGTGGATAAAATGAAAGTCCGCCTGAGTATGAGCCTGGCTCATCCCACTCTACTGTAGTCGTCTTAAGACCGCCGCTCTCAGTTGTCGATACTACTCTTCCGTTTGTGTTATATAGTCCCTTTTCTTCTAGGGATACAAATTCAATATCGCTTGGATATACTATCTGTACTGTTGTCTTGCTTCCGGCTCTTGTCAGCGATTTTCCACCCGTGTTATATGTGTTTATGGTCTTAGTTGTACCACCCTTTGATAGAACCTCTGTGGCCTGATTTGTCCAAAATCCGTATTGCAGTTCCTGGGTAGAAATTGCATTAAAAGACTTAGCATCGATATTATTTGTGGCATCGGTGCTTAGGCTAAGCTTAAACAAATTGGATAAAATTTGGTTTGGATCCTGGTTTAGATAGGCCTCATCTACAACAAAGCATATCTCTCCGACCGAAGATACATTGGTCAGCGAAACCTTGCTCTTGTATTTGAGATCCCCATTTCGGGATTGCTCTGAGCCTGCAGCCGGGTAACCGTAAGGCGATGTGCCTGTTCCCGTCGGCGTCTTTACGAGAGACTCAAAACCTGTCGATACGACCGGCCCCTCAGTAAATGTTGCTCCTGGAAGTGTTTTGATATATACGCCATCCCCAAGTCTCAGGTTGAGGTAGGTGTTAGAGAACTGCAGATTCGATGGAACCGAATAGCTCACATTGAGCGCATAGGTCACACCGGTTTTTAGCTTAGGTGTCTGTCCGTTTAGCAGATCTGCTACTACAGTACCTGTTTCAGAATCTACTATCTTGATGCTAGTAAACTGAAGACCTGTGGTCGTTTCTGCGTTAACCACTGAGTTTGTCATAGGCGTTATGCCCACAACAACAATTAGAATTGAAAGCAAGCACGCAAAGACCTGCTTCACTCTATTTTTCATAGATATACCCCCTTATTTATCTACTATCTGTCTCATTAATCGCTAATCGAAGGGTGTCTAAACTAAGATTGGCCCTACTATCAAGCCTGTCAATCTCCCGTCTGACCACAGCTTGGAAAAGCTATTAATCCCTACGCTCCATTATATACTTGTTTGTGACAGCGCGCAACATGTTGACTGAAAACTTACCCGTTTGGTAAAAGGGGATTTTTCATCAAAAAAAGACACCCTGATTAGTGGGTGTCATAGTGGTGGTATTGACTTTTAGATTTTTTCTTGATAGAATATGTTCATTGACATGGCGGTCGCTCCCGCTTTGAAGTCCTTTTCGAAGGATTTGGGAGGACTCGCCATATTTTAGTTTTTGTGGGTTGTGGAGGTTCCAATCTGTCTAAATTCGAATCAGAACAGTTTTCACCCGAGTTACAGCAGAAGTATTCACTTTAAATTCCAGTCTGTCTAAATTCTAATGTTGTATCTTTATTATCAGCAAAGAGATCTGGATACTTTAAATTCCAGTCTGTCTAAATTCGAATAGTAAAGACAGTCGCACAGACCGCGATAGCAACAATCTTTAAATTCCAGTCTATCTAAATTCGAATCACCGTGTTCGCTTTTCTTAGACTTGTGAAAAATACCTTTAAATTCCAGTCTGCCTAAATTCGAATAAATTAATCTAAGATCAACATTCGGGCATTGGGAAACTTTAAATTCCAATCTGTCTAAATTCGAAGAACTTCTGTTAATGCTATATCTATTCTCCTTTCTGTCTTTAAATTCCAGTCTGTCTAAATTCGAATTTGAACTGCCATCCATCTGCATCCTTGTTATCCTCCTTTAAATTCCAGTCTGTCTAAATTCGAATCGGTAACTCTGATTCTTGTTGTCTTTGAGCTCATATTCTTTAAATTCCAGTCTGTCTAAATTCGAATCCTTCCTTGTGAGCAATACTGATACATTGCAACAAACTTTAAATTCCAGTCTGTCTAAATTCGAATTTCATCTTCCCATCCTTGTAGCCTAAAACATTCCTTCTTTAAATTCCAGTCTGTCTAAATTCGAATTAATCAAGGTAGTCGTTAAACAAGTTAAATTTATCCCTTTAAATTCCAGTCTGTCTAAATTCGAATGATAAAGTGGGAGTAAGTGAGGCAACGATTTCCCGTCTTTAAATTCCAGTCTGTCTAAATTCGAATATAAGCTTGTTGCGGGCGAACTAGGTAGATATTTCCTCTTTAAATTCCAGTCTGTCTAAATTCGAATTAGTACAATCTCTTGCAGTATTGCTCGTGCAGATGTCTTTAAATTCCAGTCTGTCTAAATTTGAATCTACTTCTCCACTCATTTCGTATTCTGTGTTGGCCCTTTAAATTCCAGTCTGTCTAAATTCGAATCCTCGCCCGGATGTGTGGAAGTCCATTAGTGTAAAGCCTTTAAATTCCAGTATGTCTAAATTCGAATTTGTCATGCACATAACCATGGATATGGTAAAAGACTTTAAATTCCAGTATGTCTAAATTCGAATCTATCTCCGTACTTCTTTGTACCGTACATCCTAACCTCTTTAAATTCCAGTATGTCTAAATTCGAATGCATATATCCGACAAAAGCTAATTTATCAAGCTTTATCTTTAAATTCCAGTATGTCTAAATTCGAATAGAGGGCGGCTAAAACAAAACAAAGCCCAAAAAATCTTTAAATTCCAGTATGTCTAAATTCGAATATAAGCCTGATTGTCCATCTCCACGATAGATACACAACTTTAAATTCCAGTATGTCTAAATTCGAATGGAGATAGACCACAGAACAACGCACCAGCAAGCAACTTTAAATTCCAGTATGTCTAAATTCGAATAAAAAGGCTTCTACTCTCGCCATCCCTCGAATTATGCTTTAAATTCCAGTATGTCTAAATTCGAATATTGTTGGAAGTGACTTATGGTAAGTTATTACATACTTTAAATTCCAGTATGTCTAAATTCGAATTCTAAATTCTCAAGATTGGCATATACATCGAGTAGGGCTTTAAATTCCAGTATGTCTAAATTCGAATAAACCTCTGTAGCCGTTCGGTCCTCGTCCTGGACATCTTTAAATTCCAGTATGTCTAAATTCGAATTGGAACTTCAAACCAATAGTCTTTGGCATTAACCTTTAAATTCCAGTATGTCTAAATTCGAATGTTAATGTTGGTTCAATTAAATTGGCAAAAGAATTCTTTAAATTCCAGTATGTCTAAATTCGAATTTGTAGTAGCAGTTACAGTAACGGGAATTTTAAATCTTTAAATTCCAGTATGTCTAAATTCGAATTTGAAGAGGGATTGGGTGGCGATAAACAGCTCCCTCTCTTTAAATTCCAGTATGTCTAAATTCGAATGCGTTGCAGCTAAGAACC
>ERZ773203.79-NODE-79-length-47854-cov-34.615285_pt1 | contig 47854 bp, 60 predicted proteins | sample MGYA00580529_ERZ773203 | MGnify/ENA primary metagenome ERZ773203 (study PRJEB29015, sample SAMEA2738176) | human oral metagenome | biome: human oral; feature: human-associated habitat; material: saliva | place: China | collected 2177 ... | reverse complement strand
TTCTTATAAGGAAATTCACGTTCAGCAAAACAGTCTCCAAACGCACTGGGACTAATGGTTTACGCGCAGTTTTGCGCTCCAGAGCAAAAAAAGCGCGATTTTTAAGCCATTTTTGAGCCTCCAAAACAGCAATTTTTAAGCGCATTTTTGAGCCCAAAAATCAGCCCTCCAAACAGTCCACCTCACCCCCCAAAAAATCCACTCAAAAATCGCTCCTTTTTCCTACCTGCCCCAAAAAATTTTTAACGCTATGTAACTTTTCGGTTATTATTTCCTGATATATAAATCGAGGGTGAGGCAAACTCACCTGTTCAAATGACCATTATTTCATTGGAGCCCCCGCTCCATAACAAAATTTATATACGTATGTTAACTCAAGAAGAAAAAAACAGAAACAATTGGATTTGCTGCGTAGGTGGATCCGTGTTCACCATGTTCTTCGAACGTTTCTGTAATGGAAAGTATGACGACGCCCCTTCGATCGTCCCAGCGGAGTTCTACGATGACCGCATCTGCCAACTCTTCTATGGACATCGTCTGCAAAATTTTGACACCATCATCGTCAATACCAAGTACAGTATTCAGGACATCTACAAGGCGGTGATGCACCAGTACGTGTGGATTAAGTACATCCTGGGTAACCCCGAGGTTAAGACCATTCGACAGGTATGGAATACCCTGGAACATCACAACGTAAGTGATATCGACCAGTATGATGCCGAGACGTGGCAATACATTCACGAGACCCACTTCCCCGTGGAACTAAAGCGTTGGGGTATGAAGGACCTCTCCGATGTACCTCCGGTAAACTTCCACCTCGACAAGGAAAGGATCCGCGGGATGAATGGTCTTATTTTCAACCGTCGAATGATTCCTGAACAGATGGAGTTCTACAATATCGGTATGATCCTCATCGACGGGATACTCTATCAGGAGGTAAAGATCAAAGGTCGTCGAGCTATCCGTAGATGTGAGGAGTTCACCATCGAAGAGTTCCTCGATCTCTCCACCATTACCAAGGAGGACTATGAGTTTGCCAAGACGGTAAACAAGCTCGACCTTATCCTCAACGCTCCTCAGATGGCCAATGAGTCCGAGGAGAGTATTGAGGCTATCATCAAGGATTATCAGACTAAAAGTCATAAGTACGCCCCACTTCTTGCTCCGGAAATCGTGGAGGAGATCCGCAAGAACCTACCCAGTTATATCCCCAGCTCGAGCAGGAAACTATGTATGGCTATTCTCGAGGAGATGGCCCTGGAAAGCTGGGGTTATTGTTCCGAACCGCATAACGATCCTGGTGTTGGGGACTCACCACGCGCGGGTCCTTAGTAAAAATCCCGCCGGATATTGCTATATATAGGCGTATTTAATAACATTTAATGTGAGGCACTTTAGTGCTGTTCAATATGGATTACATCAAAATACTACCCCGGTGTGAGGCCTATCTAATGGTCAATTATAACGGGGATTACTTTCGTCTTCTGACGGAGCTCTCCGCCAATCTTAACTGGATTCGTACCTTCTTCCACCGAGCAGCTACTTGTTGGGCGGAAGGTAGACCCTATACGGAAGAGTTTGGTGAGGAGGAATGGGGAACTGCTATGGAGACCCTGTCTGACGTGGCTATTAAGGTCCTGGGGTATGCTTATACAGTGAATGCTAATGATACCTACCAAAAGGAGGATGTACCAGTATACACTGACTACGAGATATGGAACCTATTTGAACCCACTCCCGAGGACATGGACCGGTTCCTCTGTTACCTCAACCAGCTCATCTACTCCTTTAATGACTATCCCTTGCTCGCTATGAGCATTACCTCTCCCCTGATGGAGCTCATCCACAGTATTGGTGGGGATCTGGAAGCTGAGATAGAGGCTGAGTTGGACCGCGAGGAGTTTTACGAGACTATAGACCATCTATAATATGCAAAATAAAACCTATTTTCGTGACTGTACCACGGTCGCGGAGAGACTGAAACACTTTAATAACCTTGTCGGGGCATGTGTGGAGAACTATCCCAAGTTATTCTCCACCGATCGCGATGATGACTTCCAGGTCCTTTTCGAGGTAGTGAGTAATGTGAAGGAGGCTCTACCCTTCCTCACTATGGCTTCCAAGATAAGACGAGACCCTTCCATGGAGTTTGATGGGAAGGTGTGGAACACCGGCTCCGAGGCCCTGGGACGTGCTTGTATCCAACTTCTGGCTTACCTGCAGTTCAATAAGGTTTCGGTGTCGAACCCGGATACCCTTCCCGACCCTAATAACGAATATGGGGTATGGGATTACTTCGGTGAAGGGGAGAAACCCACCGGGATCTTTGCCGGGGCTCTCTGTGGTATGGTCATCGACCCCGTCCAAGTGTTTAGTTATTGGCCAGATTTCATCCTCAGTCTGTACCAGATCTTCTGGGATATGAGTGGGGATCTGGATGACACCATCTGGGCCATCCTCGATAAATCCAGTCGATAGACTATAGTCTATCTCCGAAGGATCTGGGCTCCGTATGGAGACTATCTCCAATCTCTGCTATATGATGAAAGTATAGCGCTGTCCGAAAGGATTATCTGAGGGTCCTGGGGAAAGGATTATCCTGTCCCCGACCGCCAAGGGCATTAGCCCACCACAAAAACAAAATTATTATGCGAAAATGGCTTATCGCAGTCCTCTTCTGGGTCTGCGCTATCCCTGCCGTGGCTTCACGCTCGGCTGAACAAATTGAAAAAGAGATTAAAGAGTATTTACACCAGCACGCTCCCAAGTCCCAACTAAGTGCGGAGAGGGTCACCTATTATGCTATCAAACATGATATCGACCCTATCCTTATCCTGGCCCAGGGGCATATTGAGAGTCATTTCGGAACGAAAGGGTCAGCCAAAAGGACCTATTCGGTTTGGAATGTAGGAGCTTATGAGACCCGCAGCACGGCCCAGATAAGCCGCTCCGTGGGTTACAAGAATGTAAATGAGAGTATTGAACCTTACTGCGTGCTGCTGCGGCAGAATTATCTGAAGGGTAAGACCGTCAAACAACTGATGAATAATTTCGTGAACAAGTCGGGTAAGAGATACGCCTCCAGTCCCAACTACGAGAAGCAGTTACAGGCCAAGTACGCTTATATCAAAAAGAAGACCAAGTTGTACAATTTATGGTATCGTACCTAATAACAGATACCCATTTCGGATACCGACAGGCCTCTCCTTCGTTCTTCGAGAGTCAGATGAAGTTTATGAAGACTTTCCTGAAGCTACTGAAGAAGAAGCCTGGCCGGGTCTTCCACTTAGGGGATGTGTTCCACTCGAGGGAGTTTGTCCCGGTGAAGATCGGGGAAGAGGTAAGGAAACTCTTCAACGAGATAGAGAAATACTCCACAGAGTTTTACATTATCTCCGGTAACCACGATATCTACTCCCCGGTGAGTGATGACTATACGAGTATTGAGATGGTCCTGGACCAACCGGTCATCGTGAGGGAGGTAGTGGAGTTAGATGATTGCATCCTCGTGCCTTGGTCTAAGACCGGAGAGATAGAGGGTCTTTATAGTAAGGGTAAACCTATCCTCACCCATACCGACCTCCTCTCTATGAATATGCCCAAGGTTCCGGTAATCAGTGGTCATCTCCACCAACGGTTCTTCGAGGGGAACAAAATCAACCTCGGGAGTTGCTTTGCCTTCAATTTTGGAGATGGGCAAGCCAGCTGCTCTACAGATTCACCAGGTAAGTACATCTATACGACAGAAGATTTTAAGACCTTCACCAGTATAGAGAATACGGATAGTATCCGGTTCTTGAGGGTGACTCCTGACACTCTGGATCAGGCTCGTCCCGGGGATGAGTTAGAGCTCTATATCCAACGGAGTGAGCTCACTAAGTCGGTAGAAGACTACATCAAATCCCTTCCGAACAAAATCAAAATTATTTATGTGCAGGAACAGGTAACATTCAGCAGCTGTGACTGTGATATATATAGTATAATTGACGGGTGTATTCCCGACCATTTAAGAACTATTTATGACGAAACAAAAGAAATTACCAAGAGTAGTCTTCACCGGTAGTCACGGAACCGGTAAGACAACTATGTTGGACCGCTTCCGAGAAGACTATCCAGTCATCACCGAGGTCGTTAGAGAGCTCATCAAGAAGGGGGTAGATACGAAGAACGCCGGGTTAGATACCCAGATGATCATTTGGAACGAGTATAAGTCTCGTTTTGAGGATCAGGAGGAGTATATCAGTGACCGGGCGTTTCTGGATGTCCTGGCCTATACCTATTTCCTCTACGACAAGGATCCGGAGAAGTACAAGGATATCATCAAACAGATGCGTATGGAGATCCGTGCGTGGATGGTAGACTACAAACCACTTATCGTGTACTTCCCCATTGAGTTTGATATTATCGACGACGGCGTTCGTCCGGTCGATCCGGTATATCAACGGGCTATTGACGGATATATCCAAGATCTTCTCAATGATCCCTATACCTGCCCCTACGGTTATTACACCATCCGTGGCACGGAAGATCAGAGGGAAGCGACTTTGCGTCGTATTCTTGATATATAACGTTATATAAATGAAAAAGATCACAGATTTTACAGAATCCGTACCATCGATTATGGCGAATGTGAATGAGGGAAGCTTTACCGCTAAACTCAAGGAACTCGGCAAGGTGGTAAAGGAAAAGTTTACCAAGGCCGTTCAAATGGTCTTTGGTTGGGTGGCCAAGATCGGTAAGGGCTCCTATTGGTGTCCTGTGGATTCCGAAGGCCATATCCAACCTGCTATCAACCCTATCACTGCCGGGGAGGCTTACCGCTCCGGGGAGATTGACAAGAGCACTACCTTTGTCCAGTTGGGTAAGGCAGAGAGCGCAGCCATCAACTTCAAGACCTCCCGTAAGGATGCCTACACCCTCTACGGTAAGGGTAACACCCTCGACTATCTTCGCCGAATGGTCAAGGAAGAACAGACCTCGGCGCTCCCCCAAGTATTAGAAGAACTCGGTTGGATCACCGCAGAAGAACTTAACGAAGTGAAACTACAGAACGAAGACCCCCTGGCCAAGTACAACGTCTTAGACACCCCCGCTCTGGAAGCGCGAATCAATATCGCTCTCAAGCAGAATGGTAAGGTCGCTCCCCTGCTCATCTACGGAGCTCCGGGTATTGGTAAGACGGCTATCCTCGAAACGGTTCTTAACACGCTCCCTGATGGTAAGGACTGGAACCTCATCGTCAAGACCCTGAGTAACGAGACTCCGGAAAACTTCACCCTTCCCAAGTACGTGGAAGTCAGTGGGGAGACGAAGGCCGATGATATTCCCAAGACGTGGATGCCTGTTTACAAGCCTACGGGAGATGCCGTCAAGGACAGTGAGTTAGACGCTGCCTGTGGTAAGGGTCTCCTCTTCATCGACGAGCTTAGCCGAGCCAGTGCACAGGTCCTTAACGTGGTCCTTCCCCTCGTCAACGAGCGTCGTTTCAACGGATACAAACTCGGTTCTGGTTGGGTCATCATCTGCGCTTCTAACCGTGCCGAAGACGAGCTCTCCGGTCAGTCGAATATCGGTAACGCTCTCTCCAACCGTTTCTCCGTAGTCTACTACGAACCTACGGCCAAGAGCTGGGCCAAGTGGGCCAAGACCCAAGGTTATATCTCCCCCGTCCTCACCCAGTGGCTGGAGATGGCCGAGACGGAACAGCTCGGTGGTGGTAAGTTCTTCTATTGGGATCCAAATGAAAAGGGCGACATGGACCAGGAGACGAAGCTCATGTGTACCCCCCGAGCCTGGACCAATGCTATGCGCGAGCTGGCTTGTTATGCCCAGACCGGTACTCTGGAAGGCTTCACTATCTTTGACCTCCCCCGCGAGATCATTGCTATGACGCTCAATATGTACGTCCCTGCGGATGCCGTGGATAGCTTCCTGGCGTTCCTCGACATGATCCGAAAGATCGGTAACTTCGATGCTATTGTCGATGCCGTTTGGAGGAATAGTGGTAAGGGCATCAATATCCCCAAGAAGGATCTCGCCCTGGTCAGCCTACCTCTGGCCCAGCTTATCGTAGCTAACCACGCGAAGGCACTACCTACGGAGGAAGAGTACGAGAGTCTCACCGACTGGCTCATCTCTACCGGTTCTGACCAGCTCACGAGCTATGTCTTTGATATCATGCTGGAGATGTACGCCGGTAAGGTCAAGGAAGACAAGCGTAAGTTCCTGTTCATCGCCCGTGGTCTCTACGACAAGTCTCCTGCTACTCGTCAGACGGAAATCGAGTCTACTTTCAAGCCTATGCTCCAGGCCTGGGGTCTGTCATCGATGAAGGAACTCCCTGACTACTCCAAGAGCCAGCAGAAGCTCGGGGCTAAGTTCAAGGATATCTTCGCTGCCGCTGCCGTGGATGGAAAGGATGGTCTTTAGGACATTTCACCACACAAAAAACTTAAAGGGAGGACTAAAAATCCTCCCTTTTTTAGTGATATATATTATAGGGAGTAGTCTTCGACTCCCCCCTATAATCTATAGCTGCTTTGCAGATATATGGGACACCCTTCGGGCATCCCTACATTACATAGCCCCTTTGGGGATATATATCTCTTTATTAACCACATACACTAAAGCATATGTATCAAACCATCAGTCCTTATGATGCGGCCACGGGGTCATTCCCCCTGTTCTTCGACGAGTACCAGATAGTCCTCGACGGGGGAATCATCCGGAGTCATTGCGTACTCTTCACCCTGGAGCCGAAGCTCCTCATCCACGACTTCTATACCAAGGAGCACCTACAGAGATGGATGGAGGATAACGGGGTAGACCAGAACCGTCTCCTACGACACAAATTTTTTGGAAGATAATAATACCACATATATGATAAAAACAGGCTTAGAGCATCTCGGAGACTATGTATTCTACAAGAACTACTCCCAACGTAAGGAAGACGGCAGTTTGGAGACGTGGGAGGAGAGTGTAGACCGTATCTACGACATGCACAAACTCTTCCTCCAGTACAAGGGTTACTACGACGAGCCCTTAGGGGAACTGCTGGAGGAAGCGAGGAAACTGGAGAAGGCTAAATTCTTCCTCAGCAGTCAGCGAGCTCGTCAGTTCGCCAGTCGCAATTTCTCCTCCGGTATCCTCAAGCATCACGCCAAGATCTATAACTGCTCCTCTACCCTCATCGACCGAGAGAGGGTCTTTGCTGAGGTTATGTACCTCCTCCTCTGTGGCTGTGGGGTTGGTTATAGCCTCCACAAGGAGCATATCCAGAAACTCCCCGCGGTGGCTCAGCTCATCGACACGGACCAGATCTACAGCGTCCAAGACAGTATCGAGGGATGGTCTTATGCCATCGATGTCCTTATGCACTGTGCTTTCAATGGAGGGAAGATTCCCACCTTCGACTACGGTCAGATCCGTCCTGCGGGGTCTACTATCGACGGTAAGTTCACTGCTCCAGGACCCGAACCACTCATCACGGCGATGACCAGTATCCGTCAGGTCCTCAACAGCTGCCAGGGTCGTCAGATGAAGAGTACGGAGATTCATACTATCCTCTGTCATATTGCCTCTGCCGTCATCTCCGGTGGCGTCCGCCGATCGGCTATGATCGCTCTCTTTGACAAGGACGATGAGGGGATGAAGAAGATCAAGACGGGTAACTGGTACGAGGAACACCGCGAGCTGGCGATGGCCAATAACTCCATCCTCACGGTCTACGGAGAACCCCTTTCCTATGGAGAGTACAAGGAGATTTTGGAGTTCACCAAGCAGTACGGAGAGCCAGGGTTCATCAAGGTAGACAGCTACAACCACACCCTCAACCCCTGTGCGGAGATTGTTATGAACCCCGTCTGTGAGGACGGATCGGGCTTTGCTTTCTGTAATCTGGTGGAGATCAACTGTCAGAAGGTCGATAGCCCTGAGCTCTTCCTCAAGCTATGTCGCGTGGCCTCCTTCGTTGCCACTATCCAATCCTTGTATACCGACTTTAAGTTCCTCCATGAGAACACGAAGATGATTGCCGAGCGCGACCGAGCTATTGGGGTCAGCCTCACTGGTATTATGGCCTCCGACTTGATGAAGGGCAAGACGCTTGCCCGGGGGGCAGAGACGGTCGTTGCAGAGAATGTCAAGACCGCTCGTATGCTCAATATCCAGCCTTGTAAGCGCTGTACGACGGTGAAGCCTTCGGGATCGGCCACTACCATCCTCAACCTCTACTGTCCCGGTATCCACCCAGCCCATGATAGGACCTACCTGAGACGTGTTCGCACGACGGCTCTCTCCCCAGAATGGAAAGCCCTGGTGGGTACTCCGATGGCCAAATACGAGAACAAGGAATACATCATCAGTTTCCCTTGTGTGGTGACGGGCAAGGTTATTACGAAACCGGAGATTACCGCTGTGGAGCACCTCAAGACGATCGGGATGGTGAAGCACTTCTGGGTCAACAAGGGGGTCAATCCTAATATCGACCAGCGTTCCGCTGGGCTGTATACAGACCATACCTCGATCCCCGGAGGGCCTGGGGGCCGTATGGCGACTATCCCGAATAACGTCAGCTGTACCGTCGAGGTCTCCGAAGACGAATGGGATGAGGTAGCCGCGGTGATGTATGTGAATAGTCACCTCTATACCGGGGTGAGCTTCCTCCCTAAGTACCCTGGGACGTACCCCAACCTACCCTTTACCAGTATCACCGAGGAGACTATCCAGGAATATAACGATATTGTAGCATATCTGGAAGCGAATGAAGTCGATTTCCACGCTATCATGTCGGGAAGAAAGGAGAAGTCCGCCGGAGAACTCGGAGCGGTAGCTTGTAATGGTGGGAGCTGTGAGATTATCTGACGACTTTGTTGTCAGCTAATCGCTCCTTACCGGAGAAATTATCTAAAGACCCCCTGTAAAATCCTACAGGGGGTTTCCTATTTATAAACATAGACAAAACAACAACTGTTATGGCAAAGTTTGATAACGATGGAACAGCCGCTAACGCGGAAGTAAAAAAGTACTGCGATCTGACGATCGAAGATATGAACGACAAGGGACTGGAGATTCCCGAGGAGCTCCTCGATCTCCTTAACCAGCTCCCCTATTCGGTATGTGACCAGCACCGTTTTGGTCCGGATGTTATCGCCACCATCTGCGGTCTCGGAGCTACTTACAAGACCCTGCTCTGGAACTGGGGTATGGATCTCACCCAGGCTATCGCCAATGCCTTCGAAAGCGCTACAGCGCACGGCTCCTTCGGAGAAGAAAATACCTACGACCTTCGCGATTACGTGTACTTTGGTATCCCCGCGGATAAGTATATCGGGGAGTGTGTCGATCTCGGTGATGATCCCCATAACCTTACCCTCGATGGTCTCTGCGCAGCCATTTGTTGGCTCGGTGGCTATGAGGAAGAGGAGAAGGCGTATGAGGAGTAATTATTAAAATAAAGCCTATGAAAATAACAGCTACAAAGCCTGCTATCATCGTCGGACGGTTCCAGCCCCTTACCAAAGGTCATCTGAAGCTCATTCTGGAGGCCAAGAGGAAGGGACTGGAACCAGTCCTTTGTATGATTGACACGAGTAAGACCGATGAGCGTAAGCCCTGGGACAGTCGTTTCCTCCTCGACCTATATGCCGAACCCATGAAAAAGCTGGGATTCCGTATCGTCCTGGTCAAATCCGCGGATATTGTCGAGATTGGCAAGGTCATCCCTGGGATACGGGCGTGGTTCTGTGGTACGGATCGATACAAAGACTATGCCCGGATGGTGGATAAGTACGGGGCAGAGGCTGGGTTAGACCCGGAGTTTGAACTGGTGGAGATCCCCCGTTCCGATGAGGATATTAGCGCCACCAAATGTCGCGAAGCTATTGTGGAGGGGGACTTCAAGACCTTCTCCAATCTCTATATTTACCCGGATAAGGAGGTATTTGAATTGCTAAAAACTAACTATGTAACAAAATAAACCAATTATTATATATAAAACAACTATATAGTTAAATGAATAAATGTTTTGTCTACGAGACGCTGGGTAAGGTCAGCGATCTCAAAACTGGTCGCAGAGACGGGCTCATGACCCTCTCCGGGACCTTTGGCGTATGCGGGGTACGCAATAATAACCACCGCGTCTATGAAAAGAAGAACTATGAGTCGTGTGTGAAGATCCTCCAAGAGCGCATCAAGGAGAATGGTGGTATCCCCGGGGAACTCGAACACCCCGACACGATGAACATTACCCTGGAGAATATCTCCCACAAGATCATCGACATCAACATCGACGAGAAGGGGGTCGTCTCCGGTACTATTCAGCTTCTTAACACTCCTAAGGGGGAACTTGCCCAGAAGATCGTCGAAGGTGGTCTCCCTCTCTTCGTCTCTTCGCGTGCCCAGGGTCGTATTGACAAGAACGGTAACGTCACCCTGGAGAACCTCTCCACCTATGACCTCGTCGGTACTCCAGGCTTTAGCCAGGCTCGTATGCACCTCAACGAGAACCAGTCGGCCGAAGAGTTCGACAACTTCTGTATCATTATGGAAAGCTCTGAAGAGCCCACAATTGAAAACCCAGCTCCAGTAGAACCCACGGTTCCTACTGAGGGTCCTGATTACGGCTCCAACGACCCCCAAATGGCCTCGGAGAATACTATTATTGAACTCCAGAAGAAGGTCGCGGAGCTGGAGGCTATGGTAGCCGCTAACGAAGGGGCTCTGAAGGCCCTTCCTGAACAGGTCGAAGGTTGGGTCAAGGAAGAGGTCCTTACCTCTGTAGACTCCAAGATTCAGGAAAGTCGTGATACCCTGGCTATGGCTACGGAGAAATGGGTGAAGGAAGAGTATACCAAGGAATTGGATAAGTACTTCGCCGAACACCTCCTCACCGAAGTATCCGATCGCATCAACGAGGCCAAGGAACAGACTATCCAGATGGTCGCCGAAGGTACGCAGAAGTGGATGGTAGAGGAATTTGTCCCCGTCATGGAGAACTGGATGAAGGAAGAGTACACCCCAGTGATTGAAAACTGGTGCAAGAACGACCTCGCCAAGGCTTTCCAGCAGTGGGTGGTGGAGGAATATACCCCTACGGTAGAGAAGTACTTCGACGAACAGGTGAAGCCCTCTATCGTGGAGAGTGCAACGAGCAACGCCCAACAGCTCATCAACGAGAGTGGTAGTAGCAAGCGTAACCAGATCCTCGACGTCATCGCGATGCTGGAGAGCACGGAGATTAAGAAGCCTACTATGGGTCGTGAGGTTCAGAAGGCTACCGAACCCCTCTACCTCGAAGGTATGCCTGCGAACATCCGTCCTATCTATAACCTCGCCTCTGCCGAGGTCAAGGAAGCTATTGCTCGCAAGGCCCAGATCTATAACTTCTCCTCTGCTGATGCCGTGGGCCGTTTCTGGGAGTCTATTGACTTCTCCACCATCGTCCCTGTGAATAAGATCACCGAAGGGCTGGATGAGATCAAGGACAGCCGCGAGAGACTTATCCGGGAGTCTATCCGTCGTCACCGCAATCGTTTCTAACTATGCGAGGATTGAACCAATTCATCTCGGAGAGTATTTTCGACGCGGACTTTGATGCTCTGGATAACGAGCTCAACAAAGACTGGTTGGAAAAGAACAACCGAGGAAGTATCAAGAAAGTGACTTACTCCCCCAACGGTATAGAGGGGGAGGGTCACCTCATCTTCAAGAATATCACTCCTATCAACCTCCATATCGCCAAGTGGAAGGGTACGATCACTTTTATTGACTGTACTCTCAACCAACTCGAAGGTCTTTTTTCCGACGGGTCCGTGGTAGACAAGCTCACTATCAACGGGGCGAAGGGTCTTACTACTCTCATGAACCTCCCGGGGGAGATTAAGGAGCTCGAGCTCCTCGACTGTCCCGACCTGCGAGACCTCACCAATAACGTGAAGAAGGTGAAGAAGGTAACGGTGATGGCTGTTGGTAAGAAGCGAGTCAAGCTTTCCAAGCTTCAGGCTGCTTTCCCCAAGACCAAGGAATTTTCCGGTTATCGCGAGTAAATTTTTTGGTGTAAATTCTTATATAATAAATACGGGACACGCAAAGGGAGTTCGCCCATCCACAGAGGTGCGCATAGAGGGGCTACAATGGACCCTTACTCCCCGCGGTTCTATAAAGGAGCGCAGGGATCCAATGGATCCCGGCTCTGTTAAGGCCGGTTAGCTCAACGGCATAGAGCCTACGTTTCCTAAACGTATTATGAGGGTTGGAGTCCCCCACCGGTCACCATTAAAAAATAGATATCTATATATGAAAAGTTTGAAAGAAACGCTCCAGGAGGCCCTCCAAGGGAGTACCACCCCTGAAGGGGTAGCGCTACAGGAGCAGACTCCACAGGAACCCATCACTGAGAGCAAGCTCCCCGAAGCCATTGACTGGATCGCCGACAAGAACCCCGGAGAAGCTCTCCTCGCCTCCCTCGGTTTTGATGACGATATGGAGGATATCGCCGATGAGTACCGTGGGTATGAAGCATTCACCGACCTCGATAAGGCTTGTAAGAAGTTCAAGTTCCAGCCCAATAACCTGAAGTCGGCTGAAGACCTTATCCTCGTCCTCGACCGATTTGTCGGTTTTGCTGAGGCTGCTGACCTCGACTATAATGAAGGTGGATCCTCTTTCTTCGCTGCCCAGGTCCTTAACCTCCTCCACGAGCAGTATGAAGAAGTGTTTGATGAAAAGACTAAGGTCATCACGAAGACGGAAAGCCTACCCGTAGACGAGTATAACAAGATCAAGAATGCCCCCCTACGAGTGGTCGTCGCTGTCCTGGAGAAGTACTTCCACGAATCCGATAACGAGTTCGATGACTACAGTGAGTATGTAGACAGTGCTCTCGAAGTCATTCAGGATTACCTTACTGCTTAGTGAGTTCACCGTAACTACTATTTTCACCCTCGACAGGTTCGCTTGTCGGGGGTGAATTTTTATATACCCCCCGGATTATTTATATATAAACCCTAATCTATGCGAAAAATCGATCAAATAGCCATCACGATCTACAAAAACCTCGGAGCAGATGGTCTGTTGCATATCATCTTCTCCGCCATCCTCTTCAAGACCCTTTGGCTTATGTTTGGATGGTTGCTGGCTGCTCTACTCACCCTCGGTATAGGCTACGGTAAGGAGAAGTACGATGCCTTCACTGGTGGTAAAGTGGATAGGAAAGACCTCTGGTGTGATGGATTAGGGATATTATTTGGTATTTTAATGAATTTATAGATATGAGTAAGTATGTGTATGTAGTGGAGCAGTGGTCCGGTGCTCTGGAAAAGGGTGGTGCGTGGAACCCCCGCGAAGGCTTTGTTCCTGAAAATCTGGAAGATATTAAGGTAGTCCAGCTCAACCCTGAGTCGGTGAAGGCTAATCAGGAGATCTACTTCAGCTGGGTCAATCAGACCGGGGTAACTTTTGTTAGATACTCCGACGGCCGTAAGGGTCTGAAAATCACGATGGAAGATGGCACGGAGAAGTACTACCGCGTCAACCAGATGGGTAATATCCAGCGAATGAAGAAAGTTTCCCTGGCGAGTGGGGATGTCTTCATCGTCGAAGACTGGAAGCGTAAGCTGGACCGATTCTTCGGTATCTCGGATGAGATGTATATCCGACTTGACAAGAAGATCGATTATATCCACGCCGGGATGTTCGGTCTCGGTACTCTGGTGGCTCTCGGAGTCGTTGGCAGTATTGCCTGGTGGCTCCGCGGAATCTGCTGATGCAGCTGGCACGCCCATCTTCGGATAAATTTAAGGGGGTAGGTAAAAAACCTACCCCTTTTTGTTATATATGACTATGGAACAGTTTATCGTCACCTATGGAGACCGAGTGGTATTGGATTATACCAACAACTCGGAGGGGGTCCACAGGACCTTTGATACCGAGGTCAAGGCTATGGAGTATATCCTGGCGGCCTCCGGAGTGTACTTCCACGTAGACTATTTCGAACTCACCGTAGGTAAGCTGGGTGGATCCTCGTGGTGCAGATATAGTGACGATTGGACTATGGATGAAGTAATCCAAGATGTATACCACAAATTCAAGGATAGTTACCTCCAAGAGTATAAAATTTACGCGGTAGTTTCCTAATTATAATTAACAAACAGAAAATTCCCAATTTATGGAACAGTTCAAGACTTTATCGACATTTGATGTAAAGGGTCCTATTCGTAAGGAGGATCACCTTCGAGTGATCACCGCACATAACTCCCTGGTCTTTGCTATCGAAAAGCGAGACCGTGAGATCGAGCGTCTCCAGGCCCAATTGAAGACCCTACAGACCCAACTCGACGAGGCCTTTAACATCCCCGCGGCTAACCCCGTGGTGGAGAAGATGGTGGACTCCCTTTTCGGAGAGTACCTCAAGAAGAAGCAGATCGAGATATTCGAAAAGGAGATTATGCCACGTATTGACTTTTGGACGGATGATATCGGTCGAGTAGAGATGGAGTTTAATACCCCTTGTTGGGAATAGATGTATTTTCCATATTTTGTTGCGGGGAGGCCTCCCCGTGGTAAAAATATGGTGGACTCTCTTAGTTTAAGTAGTGAGAATTACCCGACGGGGAGACATGGGTGCAAATCCCATAGAGAGTACGACATGACCCTATAGCTCAGTTGGTAGAGCAGTGGGCCTTTAACCCACGAGCCCTAAGTTCGAATCTTAGTGGGGTCACTTGTTGTTCATGTTGTTGTTGTTTGGCTGACCCTGGGAGATCTGTAATGGATTTCCTGGGGTTGGTTGTTAAAAAGTACCAGGGTATTCCTATATATATTCACATAATTAAAAACTAAAACAAACATGGGAGGACTAAGCGGACATATGAAGCATCCCTGGGAGGATGTCACCCTGACCCCGGCGGACCTGAAGAAGATGGTGCGAAACGGGCTCTATACGGAGAAGATCGATGGTTTCGGAGTACAGTTCCGTTTCAACGAGACGACGAAGAAATTCCACCTCATCCGTAATAAGGCTCATATCGACCGAGGTGGCCTTGATGGTACGGCTATCATGTCGGAGTATGCTGGTAGAGATGCTGGTATTGCCTTCTGGATAGCCTATAACCTCATCAACCAACCCTATCTACTCTATACGGTGGAGGAGCTCCTAAAGAAAACCGGTGGAGGCGAGCTCCGAGTCATTGGGGACATCGTCTACAAGGACATCACCAATATCATCAAATACGACGCCCCTTTCTTTGCTGTTCATGCCATTACTTTTGACGACACCCCACTGAAGGTGGAGTCGTTCCCCTGGCCGAAGGAGTTCGTAGTTGGCCATCAGGTAAGGGTCTGTGGAGTGGATATGAATGTCGTGGAGGGGATGATTGGGCACATTCACCACAGCGAGAACAAAACCTTCGGGGAGATCTACCGAGAGGAGTTCGACCGTCATTGGGATTCTAACATTCTCCTCTATGATGAGCTCCCAATAGTAAAGGAGTTGATGTTCCGTCGAATGATCGGGGAGAGTACCTACCACGGGGAGAACAAGGTCACACTGAAAGACATCCCCGCCCCGGGGCCGGCTTCTTTGAAAGACATCAAAGACCTCTCCAAGAACCCCGAGGTCATCGGAGCCCTGGACAAGAAGCTGGGTAGTCTGTTTATCGAGTGTACGACACCGGTACGAGAGATCGTGACGCGTATTGGCTCCTATCTCAAGGAGCATGCCCACAGTATGTTAGGCAAGGGTTACGGGATGATGGAGGAGATGGTATCCGTACCTAACTATTCTGTCCCTACTCTTGATAATATATTCGAGGGGCTGGTATTTGAATACGAAGGGAAGACCTTCAAATGGACCGGCTCCTTTGGAATGTATAACAAACTGTATTGGGATAAAATTAAAAATGGTACTGCTTATTGATGGCAACTGGTTAATGGTTAGCAGGGTGTATGCCCTGGGAAAAGGAATGAATGTGGATGCTCCGGAAGCCGTGAAGGAGATGTCTGCCAAGAACTTCAAGGAGCTCCTTGCCCGGTCTATTGCGGGGATGTTATATAAGTTTCCCATCACTAATATCGTGTTGGTGGCTGACGGAGGTAGCTGGAGAAAGGAACTCCCTGTTCCCCCCCAATTGGGTGAAGTCAAATACAAGGGGAACCGATCCAAGACCAAGAGTGAGTTGGACTTCCCCTATGTGTATAAGACCTTCGAGGAGTTTTTCGACACCTGTTCGAACTATATGACCACCTCCAAAGAATACCGGATCGAGGGGGACGACTGGATGTGGTACTGGTCGAGAAAGATCAATGCCTCCGGGGATGATGCCCTTATCTGGTCGAGTGACCGAGACCTCCAACAGCTCGTTCAGATCGACGGGGGGAGGTTCACCGCGTGGTACAATGATAAGGCTGGGTTGGTCCTCCCCGAGTCAGCCAAGAAAGAAGGCTTAGAGGACTTCATGGGTTTTGAGGTCGTCCACACGGAGAATATAGAGAGGTGCTGTGATAAGGTCACCTATATCAACCCCTTTGAGATCGTCACGGAGAAAATCCTCTGTGGGGATGCCGGCGACAATATCAAACCGGTGGTGAGGGTGGAGAAAAAAGGTAGGATGTACGGGTTCTCCAAGAAGTACTACGACTCCATCATCGGGGACTATGGTAAAAACTTTTTCTATCGCTTTGATGAGATAGCGGAGGAGATTGCTGGAATCGATTACTTCCGTGCGCGTCCCGAGGCCGTGAGGGAAATGTTAGACTATAACAAGACCCTGGTATGGATCAGTGAGGAGACTATCCCGGAGCCCCTCCTTACCCAGATGGTGAAGTACGACCTGAAGCCCTGTGATGTGAATGAGATCAAAGTCAACTATAAGCTCCTCGCTCCGGAGAACCTTTCGTTGGATGAGATTTTTGATCAAATATAGCTCCTTCGGAGATCAAATATGACCACATATGAATTCCGCTAAAGCGTCGTGCATATGACCACATATGAATTCAAATACCTCCTTCTCGAATGTCTCCGGGATGATAAGTTCCGTAAGGCCGTGGAGGACCTGCTAAACGGAGAGGAACCTACGCTCGACTGGGTAGAGGATTACCTACCAAACAAAAAACATTAAAATATAAAGAAATATGTACTTTTTAGCAACTGTAATAGTTAATTCCGAGGACAAACCCCACAAGGAGCAGTACCTCGTCGATGCGGTGACCTTTACCGAGGCGGAAGCCTTATGCACCAAGGAACTTCGTAACTACGGGATCGAAGGGGTCATTACCCTGAGCCATAAGGAAGCCCCTTTCATTGGGGAGATCGACCCCGAGACGAAGATCTATGAGGTGAGTATCGAGGAAGTCGAAGACCTCGGGATTGACAAGAAGGGTAATGCCAAGACCAAGACCACCAAGAGTAAGTGCTATGTCGCTGCCCATAGCCTCGAGGAAGGCATCAAGACCATCGACTACGGAGACGTGGTCGGCATCAAGGAGACCAAGATTTTGGGACTCATCGAGCCCTAAGGGGAGCCATAACCTATAACAAATTTTACAAGGACTGCCGCAAGGTGGTCCTTTTTTTTGTGGGTATCCCTCGGGCACGCCATTAATAATAGCACCAAAACCCTATGGCTCATTTTAACGCGATATAACGCGCGATTTTCTATTGACCTATATAAATGTATTACCTGAGGGGAGATCGCGCAGTAGGGCGCGATTATGTGCGAAATAGGATATGTTATAGTGGTTGCCTACCATCTGACTTTTGGGAAAACACAGGTTTCATACAAAAATCAGGTAAAAATTGACCAGAAATTGCGATATATTACCATAACAACAAATACGACGGAACAATGAACTTACAGTACGACAAGACCTACGAGGCCCGACTACAAGGGGATCACATTCTCGAGATTTTTGATGTGGAGGAGATGGGCCCGACCAGCAGTAGACTGATGGGCTCAGCCAGCCACAGACGGATTGGAGAGATCGAAATAGACCTCATTCCCGAGGTACTGAATATCTGCAAGGCTGCGGATCGACTTCATGTCTATGGTGGGGTGACCTACCAGATTCCTCTCTACCTCCTTACTGCGGAATTTGAAAATGAGAGGAACCGAAATGGGTACATCACTCTAAAAAATGGGGTATTCGTATATGTCCCTGATATCGAAGTCTTGGACCTCATTTCCAGCCAAAAATAGGCTATTTTTGGGTACTTTTTGAGCTCTTTTTTTGGTCATTTTGGGGGTATTTTAGTGCACTTTTTGGGTCATTTTGGAGTATTTCTACACACTTTTAGAGGTAAAAATAGGCTATTTTTGAGTCATTTTTGGGCAATTTTTGGTGTAATTTCCGAGTATTTTCTGAGCATTTTTGGTGGCAAAAAATAGGCTGTTTTTTGACCCCTGAGTTGGGCTGTTTTTAGGGTCAAAATTAGACCCCCGAGTTGGGCTGTTTGGAGGGCTCATTTTTGGGTGCTTTTTTGGGCTTCAAAATCGGTCAAAAATCGGCTCCAAAATGACCCCAAAATCAGCGCTAAAAATCAGGCCAAAAATGCGCAAAAATGCGCAAAATGGCCAAAACAGCGCGCAAACGCACTGGGACTAACGGTTTGAGCGATTTTTTTTGAACGTGAATTTCCTTATAAGAAAAATACTAAACGCTTTTGCGCTTTTTTGAGCCCTAAAAAATGGTATAAAAAACGACTGATTTTTGGACCCTAAAAAATGATCTAATTTGACCCCTAAATTTCGACCCATCCAAACCGCGCGCAAACGCGCTTTTTGGTCTCCGAGGTCAACCGCGCACAAATGAACTTTTTTATGGACTGATTTTTGGCCTATTTTTGAGTCCTATTTGGAGCCTAAATTTTGAGACAGAAAAATGAGGTTGAGACACCATACTCATCACTTAGGTGGTTCACATAACTGATCCACTACATGCCAGATAGTTCAGGGGCGGAAAATTTCGAGGCACATAATCGCGCCCTACTGCGCTCAAATCATGCTACCTATACCAATGGTCCATTTTCATATTTGAAGCGCATAGACGCGCCTTAAAATGCGCGAGACAAGGTCTTATAGATATTACATAGACCCGAGATCCTAAAAACTACCCGATTTTTTATAAATTCTTATAGGAACAGTAAAAATATCTCCTTCTATTCCGATCTATACTAAAAGACAACAACAGTAATATGGCAACAAAGATTAAGTGGAGAACAGTCGGGCACATGAACGAAGCCACGATACGCGTAATGGTAGAGGGTAAGAAGAGATACCTTCGGTTCCGAGTAGAAGAAGATGAAGTCCTCTCCAACCTCCACCTCGAAGCCAAGGTCCTATTCAACCATCTGTGGTTTGGAATTGAGGTACTCAAGGGTAAGGAGAGTGTCGAAGCCTTCCTGAGTAAGTTGGATATTACGGAAGATGGCCTGCCCATCCTCGATGGCATTATATACTGCGATGAGGAAAACTACAACAGTTTCGAGGTAGCTTATGACTTTGACTGGTATGAGAAGTCCTACAGTACTGCAGATGTACTCACGACTGGAGATGTAATTGAGATCATCAAGAGCCCTACTAACCCAGGGCATTTTATCCTCGCCTTTGACGATAACTCCACGGAGTACCCCCAAGATCGGGTTATCTACCACCTCCACCGAATGGCAAGAGAAATTGTAAACGACCATAAATGGTAAGACTTATTTTCAGATTTATACAGGTCCTGGTACTCCTTACCGCAGGGGTACTGGGGCTTTTGTTTCGTAAGATTAGATAAAACAAATGGTATTAGACTATTACTTCAACCGACGACGAGGAAAGCTCTCGGTCTCCTACGTCACCAAGACCGGGGGGAAGCAGATCAAAGAATATAACGTGTCCCGGTTTAAGACTTATATCGAGGATCCGTCAGGTAAGTACACCAACTGGAACGGAAAGCCTTGTAAGATGGCCTATACCGACTCCCCAACGAAATTGGACCTCCTCAACTTCCTCCGCGAACTGCCCCCTTCGGAGCAGGCTCTGGTACATGCTAAGTACAACCCTAAGATGTACGTCTTTGACATCGAGGTAGAGGTGAATAAGGAGGAGTTTCCCCATCCCTCACAGGCCAAATACCCTATCTATACCATCTCTGTGGTAAGCCCCGAACTACATACGATGGTCCTCGGGACGCGCCCTCTGGAGGACTCTGAAGCTCTCCAAAAACAGTTCGATGAGTGGATCAGTTCCTCCGAGTACTTCAAGAAGATGAACTCACAACGTGGTTGTACGTCACCTTCGGCGCAACCCCCCACCCCGTCGTTCCGCTATATCCAGTTTGACTCCGAGAGAGATATGCTGGAGTTTTTCCTCGGGGATGTGGTAAGCAAAGTACCAGTCCTCGGAGGGTGGAACAGCATTGGCTTCGACTGGCAGTACATAGTAAACCGTTGTAAGCTCTACTATCCTGATATCCGCTTCAGTAAGTGTTCGGTGGATGGATCGATGAGTCGTATGAGGTACGTGGACCTCCGGGATGGTAATATCGACCTACCCTGTCCTAACCACACGTGGATCTTAGACATGATGGACATCATCGGTCAGTTTGATATGATGGTGATGCCCCAGAAGGAGTCCCTTTCCCTGGACTATATTGCGAGTGAGTCTCCGGTACGAGCTAACAAGATCAAGTACGACGGAGACCTCCAGGACCTCTATAACTCCGACTATACCAAATACATCTTCTACAACGCTATCGACTCGGTCCTGGTACAGATGATCAGTCATTGCTTCGGGACTCTCAACAGCCTCTACTCCCAGGCCCTGTACTGTGGTATCAAGGCCTCCGCCAGCCAGTCGAAGATCCAGTTGAGTGAAGCCCTTTTCTTCAACTACTTCTTCGCCCGAGGCATCAAGGTCGTACCCCCTCCACGCTTCGGCGGAGAGCGAGGGGAGTTAGTGGGAGCCTATGTCCGACAACCCTCCCCGGGTAAGCACCTGTTCGTGACCTGTAATGACTTCGCGTCCCTGTACCCCTCGACGATCATCACCTGTAACCTCTCCATTGAGAACTACCTCGGGAGCACCGGGGAAGGGGTATTTACGGAGAAGGATCTGGAGGATTTCCGTAAGGATCCCAACTACTTCGTCTCCGTCAACGGGTCGGTATACAAGAACGACCAAGAGTATGCATTCAAGGCCATCCAGAAACAGCTCAAGGCTAACCGTAACGTGGGTAAGTACCTCGGGAAAGAGTTGGAGGCGACGGTCTTAGATGACGTCATTCACCTGATGGAGGGCCATACCCCTAAGGAGCAGAAATACTCCGAGAGGGTAGTGGAAGACCTGAAGAAATTAGGTCTGAATATTACTTGTACCGCAGACATTGATGTAAAAAACCTCCAGGAAATCCGATCTATATTGGAAGATGAGGTCCTCTACTACTCCAGTTACGAGCAGGCCTGTAAGCTCCTCGGGAACTCTATGTACGGAGGATCGAGTCACGTAGCCTTTGCGTGGTTCAATATGCAGCTGGCTAATGACATCACCGGGGAAGCTCGTAACCTCATCCATAAGATGGAGAAGGAAGTCCCCGAGTGGTTTGAGAAGAACTGGAAGGAGGCCACGTGGCTTCATGAAAAATTAGGAATTAAGTTAAAAAATGAACAGGGCTAAAGCTCCCTCGCATAAGCTAAAGCAATGAACTATAACAAACTACGACTACGTATCCACGAAATCCTCACCTACGCCGTCCAGCAGTGGGGGTTTGATGAGGCTTTTGACAAGCAATATCATGCAGTGGAGAATTTCGGTATCGAGGCTCTCACCAAATACGGGAGTATTGACCTCACCTTCCACTTCGGGGACATAGACCTAAATATCAGTACGGATAAGCACCCAACGTTTTTCCTTCGGGATAAAAACTTCGCATCGTACCCTATCCAGAGAGTGAGACCCTGGCCTACCCCGGAGAACCCTAACTCCATCATTACTGATGATGGGGTCATCCTTCATATCCCCACCACCGAATACAACCAATACCTCGAGAGGCTGTTGGATGAACTCTCCGAGGATCGTTGTTTTGAGTGGATAGACCGCATCGAAGACTAAAGTAATGGATATTAAAACCTACGAAACCCTGGACCGATCGGTCCAAAATGCCGTGAGACGATTCACCTGGGCCGACTCCCCAGAAGACCTCGAAGGGGTGGCCTGGGAGGGGGTCATCCGAGGACTGAAAGTATGGGAAGAAAGCCGTCAGGACCTGGGGAAGTTTGCTTTCCACCGGGCCAAGTTCGCCATCATCAACTACCTCAAGAGCAAGGAAGGGCAGGAGAGCCGAAGGAACTGTATTAGTATAGGGGAGCTCTGCTCGACCGAAGCAATCACTTCGGTGGAGCAGAGACATGAGGTAAGAGACCTCCTCGACCACCTGAAGACCTTCAACCTCAAGGACTACGACTTCCTCTGCGATTACTTTGGCTTGGACGGTCACCCCGAGCTCGGGGTAAAGGGACTGGTGGTGAAGTATCAGGTGACCTCATCGCGTATCTCCCAACAGAAAACAAGAATTATTAACTACTTACGAACGATTGCCTAAATGCGACCCATTGTATTTTTAGATTGTGAGACGACAGGTCTTAACAAACAGCACGACCGAATCATCCAGCTCAGTGCGATGAGATTTGACCGCGAGACGATGAAGCCGACCGCCAAATTTGACTATATCATCCGCCCCTCAGGGGAATGGGAGATGTCTGCAGGAGCGGAGGAGGTCCACGGGATCACCAAGGAAATGATAGAAAATTCCGGTAAGTGGCTCACAGACGTCATAGAAGAGTTTGATAATATAATTCGAGACGCGGATATTGCCGGCTACAACAGCAACTCCTTTGACATTCAACTCCTCTATATGGAGTACCTCCGACTAGGGAAGGAGCTGGATATGAACCGTAAGTTCTACGACGTGTACCTCATTGAGAAGCACCTCAACCCCTGCCATCTGGGGGATGTGTTCAAGAAGTACATGGGTAAGACGATGGAGGAGTGTGGTCTCAAGGCCCACGACAGCCTCAGTGACGTAAAAGCCACGGCCACGGTGCTTATCAAACAGCTGGAAAAAATTTCTTGGGACGAGCTTAACTCGTTGGAATTCAATGAGATGGTGAGTCCAGAAGGGTCGATTATCCGCCGTGGAGATGGCAATTTATACTTTAACATCGGCAAACACAGAGATTATTTAGTCGAGGAGGTATTTGAAAAGGACCCCTCCTACGTAAAATGGTGGGCAACGAACGTGGCCACCCCACACAGCAAGAAACTTGTAAAAGATTATTTAAGTAATAAGGGCTATTAATTATGCAGAGCAGGGTAAAAATTTCCTCGGTATTAAGCAAGTTCAGTGTTATCAGCGTTGATTACAACAACAGCTGGAAGAAGAAGTATGCCAAGGAGAAATTTACTTCTGCCATGGTCACCGATCTCTCGGGGGAGGAACTGGATAAATTTCTGGACCGTCTCCGAGAGGTCGATGTGTATATACAGACCAACAAATCCTCTGCCCAAGGGGAAAAAAGTACCGGAGAGGACCTCTACTGGAACGTCATCCGTAGGGTTAACTCCGACGTACCCAAGACCAGTCGCAGTGTCGTCTTCGGTACTACCCAGAACCGACGACCGGTCGGGGAAGCCGCATTTGAGGACTGGTCGGGCTTTCAGGTCATTGACATCGACTGCAAGGACCCGGTAGTGGCCCACCTTATCAAGGAGGAGGCTTTCCGACGACTTCAGTACTGTCCGTGGTTCATGGCTTCTGTCCTCTCCTCCTCGGGGAGTGGGGTACATATCTACACCTGCATAGAAGTCGATACGGGGCTGGACCCCAAGATCCTTTTCAACGCTAACTTCCACCACAAACTGGGGATGGTCTATATGGCTATCCGGGATCGTCTTTTTGAGGCTGGCTATTCGCCGGAGTCAATCATCAAATGGCTCGACTGGTCGATGTGTCGTCCACAACAGGGGGTCTTTATCACGGCCGATCCCCAGCCATACTTCTCCACTAAGTTCTACCGGGATTTTATCCACGTAGGGTTTGACTATAGCGGTTCGTGGGGAGACGACGATCTGGAGAAATTTCTCCGTAAGCACGACGATCTGGTGATGTACGAGGAGGAGTTCCGCGCCAAGGCCGATGTGGTGTCTATGGAGGGGGTGTGCCCAGGCTCTTACAAACACGAGGAGAGATGGAAATTGGCCAATACTCTCGTAGCCATATACGGTAAGGAAGAGGGTCTCCGATACCTCACCAGGGTATGTGGAGGTACAGATGCGCACGAACTCTCCGGTCTGTGTAACACCGCCTACAACCATAAGAAACCTATTAACAAATGGGCCGTGGAGAAGCTCAATGTCGACCACGGATTCCATATCGTCCTGGAAGGGGCTGATGAGGATGAGATTATGGAGATTTCCTCCAAAGTCCCTGATCCCAACCACCTCGGAGTGACGGAGACGATCACCTTTAACATCACCAAGGACCAGTTCTTAGGGGATATCCTCCCTGATATTGAGAGTAACCTCGCCCATCTCAACCTCATCGACGCCGGTCCGGGGTTAGGAAAGACGGAGATGATCAAGAGACTGGCTAAGAAATCCCGCATCCTTATGGTGATGCCTTATACCTCCACCATCAAGTCTAAGGTCGAACAGGAGGAGGGCTGGGAATACTCCTACGGGTCGAAGAAGGTCAATATCCAAGACTCTGACCGCGTGGTCCTCACCCTGGATAAGTTCTCCCGTCTTTCTGCGTCGGAGGTCTCCATGGCAGGTTTCGACTATATAGTCATCGACGAGAGTCACCTCCTCTTCCTGAGCGAGTATAGGTCGGTGATGAAGGACGTGGTGAACCTCATCCGTAATATCGAGGTCACGACTATCCTCCTCTCGGGGACGCCTTCCGGAGAGTTCCTTTTCTTCCCCGGTATCCGTCATATCCACGTGATCAAGGAGGAGAGTCGTGAGAAGACTTTTGATGTGATCACCACCGTAGACCAGAAGAATATGCTCTTCTATATGGCCCGTCATATGGCTCGCGACATCTCCGAAGGACATAGGATTATCTTCCCCACTAACCGAGGGTCTACCTTTGCCCAGAAGGTGGAAGCGGCAGTCAATTACTTCCTCCTCTACGACCACAACCGAGTCGAACCAGTACGACTCAAGTACTACAAGAGGTCTCAGGTAGGTAGTGACTGGATGGATGAGATCAACCAAGAGGCTACTATCCAAGATCTGGAGATTCTCATGTGTACCTCTTACCTCTCCGTGGGGGTAGATATCCGGGATAAGTACCAGTTCAAGGTCTATTTCTCCGAGGAATATATGGCCTGTGAGGTAGACCAGTGGGCTAACCGAATCCGCAATAACGACCTCCATATCAAGCTCTTCGTCGCTCGTCATGATGGGGAAGGGAATCCCAGGAACCTCGGGAAGTGTGAACCACTCAGTTTTGAGGAGATGGAGACGGAGAGGATGGCCAATGAGGCTATCCTCGCTATCGTCAACGCGGATATCCAGAAGGGGGAATACGGGAAGTCTTATAATCCCCTTATCAACGGGATCATCAGTGACTCCCCCTTTATCATCTGGGACACGAAGGAGAGTAAGTATGTCATTGACGACACCTGTTATAAGCTCGTGTCTTTTGAACGTAAGTATAGGAAGTACTCCGAGCAGCTCCCCGTCCTTATCCAAGGGATGAAGTGTTACGGTTATCAGGTCAGCTGCAAGCCTATGGCGGAGTTCCCTGTCGAAGACACCGGTATCTTCACCGATGTGGAGGATGTCTGTCGTAATATGATCTCCAAACTCCGTGGGGAGCAGCACGAGCTGGTGACTGAACTCCTGGAGGAGGTGAATGAGACTAATCTGGTTGATTTTGCCGAGGTCATCGGAGGGAGAAGGGAGATCCTCATCGGGAAACGTTGGGGAGTAGACGACGAGGGGATCATGAGAGGGAAGGATCTGGAGGTCTTTGACAAGGTCGTTCCTATCCTCCTCAGCCTCACGAAGAGGTATGATCTGGAGGACTCCAAGAAATTCTTCACCTTCTGTCGTAATAAGAACGGAACCTATAACTTCAGTGCAGTGCAGCGACTGAGGGTACTATCCAACATACTCTTTAACAAGGAAGAGAACCTCCTCCACCTCGATATCGACCGGTTTATGGAAGACTGCTCCGAGTTCGTGAAGAAGAAAGTCGTCACCAAGGAAGAGATAGAGGAGTTTGTCAATACCCATGCCGAGGCCTACCTCAAGAACTTAGACTGCCCTGAGCAGACGGTGGAGAAAACAAGGAAATCCTTTGACCAACTCTTCCGCGTGCTGGTGGAGAGGAAACGGGAAAACGGAGCCTATACCATTACCCCAGTCTCTATCCTGTGGCAGACCAGAAAGGAGAAGGAGGATGAAATCCGGGAGCATTTGTTCGATATATGTACATTCATCGATCCCGGAGTGGTGATTGAGATATATGATTTTAATAAACGAGAATAATGCGAACCATTTTAAATGTCATCACAGAGCGCCTATCGGTTCTACCAGAACCCAAAGGGGTAGATAAGGCCTCCAAGAAATACGTGAAGAAATATGGAGACCTCCTCCTCGAGCTCTTCGAGCACCTCCAGAAGGAATACCTCGTACACTGGACCGCCAATGGTCAATTTGAGATAAAAAGTATCCGTGTAGAAGAGAATATGAGGGAGGCTACCGTCGGAGATTACTACTTCATCATTAGCTTTCATACCGAGGAAAAGGGAGATTGGCGCAATGAACTCTGCAGTTTTATCCTCAGGATGGATGAAAAGACCTACAAGGTGTGGTATACTAATCACCATGGCGGGGCCTATCGCGAGTGGAATAGGTATAACTCCGATATGGTTGACGGAGATTCGTTGGCCTGGGGTCAGACTAAGGTGAATAGGACCATCATCGACTTCTTCAGGTCCAAGGGCCTATACCAGCTGAAGTATAATAATGATCTCAAGCACCCCGAACTACCTTATATGGTAAGGCGATAATGTGGACCCCAGAGATAGAAGATAATATCGACGCCCAATTCATTAGTAGGATACAAGCCGAGGTCACCCAGAGCTGTGCCCTACCCTTCCCCGTGCCCGTGGATAGGATCCCCGAGTTCATCATCCAGGCCGCGGGGTGGTTCTGGGCCAATGTCGATCAGGCCGTGGAGGAGCGTATGTACCTCATCAAGAACGCCGAGATATGCAAGGGGAATGGTATGAACAAGATTATCCAGCTCCCCCCACAGATCATGTCCGTCCTGGGCTGTCATAAGCTTCAGGATAACCTCCGGGTTGGGGCCCTTGGGGACTTTGGTGTGGAACGACTGCTCCTCTCCAGTTACTCCATCGGTGGTGGTGGGATAGGCTCTTTTGGTACTACCCAGAACCAGTGGAAGATGGAGGATGCCGTAATGACCATGTGGGAGGTGGATACCTTCAACCAGAACTTCAATCCCCCTATCACCTACAACTTCAATGAGTTCTCCAGTAAGCTGGTACTCCTCGGGGCTCTGGGTCGGTCCGACCTCGTCATCCATTGTTATGTGAGATGTCGTATCCAGGACCTGTATAACTCCTACTACTTTTTCCGTCTTTGTGTGGCTTTCTGTCGCCGGGCTCTTAACACCATCTACGGGACGTATGAGTTCAAGCTCCCCGGTGGGGTGTCTATCAACTACTCCAGTTTCTCCGAACAGGCCGATAGGGAGTTCGAGGAGATCAAGGAATGGGCAGAGAATACCAGGGTCGTGGATTATTTCTTCCAACCAAAAACTGTTTAGTATATGGCAAAGATTGAAGACCTCCGACTCGGTAAGGTAGACTGTAATAACCAGGACCTATTCTTCAGTAAGCTCCTCAAGGGGCTTATGAGGAAACTTCAGGAGGATATGACCATCCGCGGGGAGGACATCGACCATATGATGATCCATACCGGGGATGATACCTTCTGGATCCTGAGGAAGCACCACAGTCAGATTCAGAACCTCACCGAACAGACCAATGAAGATGTCCTGTATATGACCGTTCCGAGGGCTGTGGTGACTGCCGGGGCTATCTCCTTGCTCCCTGATCAGATGACTAACCCCTATGCCCGAGGGGTCTTTCAGCTCGACGACCAGGACGGCCTGAGGTCTTATAGTGCGGAGATGAGAAGGATGCCACATACTATCTCGGTGTCGGTGAAGTATGTTGTTCCTAACTTCAGGGATGTCCTGGAGCTGACCCAGCATATGATGACCAAGCTGGCTTTTATCCGTACTTTTAGCTTCATGTATCTGGGTCAGGAGATCCCTGTGACCTACAAGATCCCCGAACAGGTCGATGGGGAGCACCTCGCAGAGTTGGATGGCACTACCTCGGATAACAAAGACCGGATGATTACTTTTGATCTGGAGGTGGAGAGTGTTATGCCGGTATTTAACTACCCCTCTATCACCCCTCTTTCCTCGGTCATTACCAAGCCCCAGTGGACGGTTGATACCGGTAGTGACGTGGAAGAGAGGAAAATTACGGAGAGATCCGGGTATACTGGAAATAATTAAAAAATATGGTATTAGCCACAGCCAACCTACGACCCGGAAGGGTCATTGAATTAGGAGAGAATGGGGAGATCCGGGTGGATTCCCCGGGGCTCTTCTCTATGAGTGACAAGGATCACCTTCCCTGGGTCAAACCTTTTTTCACCGGGAACACCGGTCAGTATAGTATGCCGGAGGTCTTTGACGAGGTATGGATACTGGATATGAAGGGTAACTCCGCGGTCTACTTCTGGTTCAAGAAAGACCAGTACCGCGATATGGACCTTACCGGGGAAGAGGTGGAGATCCTCTGTCATAGGGAGACGGGGAAGGGTTGGGCCACTCTTAAGTTCTCCGATGGGGAAGGGTGGATACTCCGATCCGGGAGTAGTACCATCCAGATCGACGGGAAAGGGGATATCCGCATAGGGAATGGGGAGCCCCGACGGGAGATTCATATCCACTCCGATGGTATCGACCTCGGAGGGTCGAGTCACAAAGCGGCCTACGGGGATGTGGTAGTAGACTGTATGAACCTCATTCAGAATGCATTAGAGGTGATCCGCCAGGCTGCCTCGACTAATGTCTATACCCAACCTATAGCTCAGGGTCTTGCTTCTATCCCCAAACAGCTGATGAAGAAGATCCCTGATATAACCAGTGAAAATGTTAATTTAGAGTAATATGCCAATACGCCGGGAACTCGGAACCAGATACAAAGAACACGACTTCATCGAGGTACGGAAGCACCGTCCCTATGATTATAAAAAGGAGGGGATTCTGACGAAGTACCTCCCTGAGGTCATTACCAAGGCCAATAACGAGATTACGAGGTATGTACTCACCTGGGTAGATGCCAGTCTCGTGTGGCTCAGTGAATATATTGATTATTTGAAGAATTTCAAGAACTTTAGAAAATAAAACTTTGCATTTATCGGAGACAAGCGGTCGAAGATGATTAATAACCTTTGTTTTTTTACTATGCGATAGGGGGGCATGTGAATGTCCCCCTATTTCTGTGAATGGAGGTCCGCGCTCCTGTGGAGAGTATCTCCCTATTTTTTGTGTCAAAATCTCACGGATTGTCATAAATATAAAAAGAGCAGCCATAAATAATAGCACCAAAACAGCATGGCTCACATAATCGCGCCCTACTGCGCGATCTCGGAGCGACCTATACATTTGTATTAAAAAGATATTTGAGGCGCATAGACGCGCCTTAAAATGCGAAATAAGCTATGTTATAGCTGTTGCATACCATCTGACTTTGGGAAATCTGATAAATCAGCTCGCCACCTGCGGTGGAAAATAGCTTGAAAATGTGAAAAATGCCTATTTCAGACCTAAAATCATTACCAAAAATCCTACTTATAAACAAAAACATCTTATGGATAGCAATTTCAACTACAACACCCACAAGGTAGATTTTGAGTTTTTTGTATACTTCATCGGCCCTGTGGTATCCATTATAGCCATTATGGCGGCAGCCATTCTGGTTCATCCCGAGTGGGTCAAGAAGCCCAAATTAGCTCATGCAGATCGACCTCAAATTGAGATTAAAAAGTAGCTGATTTTGGGGGTCATTTTTAAGATGCGAGTTGAGCGATTTTTCATGCGATTTTTAGACCCCCGAGTTGAGCTGTTTGGAGGGCTCATTTTTGGGCTCAAAAAATGGCTGTTTTTGATGGCAAAAACCGCCGTCAAAATGACCCCAAAATCAGCGCAAAAAATCAGGCCAAAAATGCGCAAAAATGCGCAAAATGGCCAAAACAGCGCGCAAACGCACTGGGACTAACGGTTTGAGCGATTTTTTTTGAACGTGAATTTCCTTATAAGAAAAATACTAAACGCTTTTGCGCTTTTTTGAGCCCTAAAAAATGGTATAAAAAGTGACTGATTTTTGGACCCTAAAAAATGATCTGATTTGACCCCTAAATTTCGACCCATCCAAACCGCGCGCAAACGCACTTTTTGGTCTCCGAGGTCAACCGCGCACAAACGAACTTTTTCTGGGTCGAAAAATGACCTACTTTTTGAGCTGTAAAATCGACCCCAAAGTTTTCCATCTATAGACATAAATAAATTAAATGAACGAGGCCTATCGTCCTCGCGCAAATGCTAAAGAACAACTCTAAAGAGTCTAACTTAAATATGAGAATAAAAGACTTAGACGCCTTCGGGCCAACCTTCCTGATCTTCATGTTCGCGGTAATATCCTTATCCGTGCTATTTGGATGTGATTGCTCCACAGAACGAACCCCACAACCTGAGGTTAACGAGGACTCCACCAGTCGGTTCAGTACCGTCTACTGGAACACGATTGTCATCCCCTCGCTTATGAGAACGGCTCCAACGCCCCCAATTAGATAACCTATGGAATTACGTAAACTATTTATCCTCCTGTGGTTGGTAGGATATACCGTCCTGTCTATCTCCTTCCAGTCCACCTACAAACCCCATCAAGTATTTGCTATTTGCGCCCTCAGTACTATGGTATTTTTCGGATTGGAGTATCTGTGGAAGTTTTTGGGACGTCATAAAGATCGTTAAATTTTTTACGAGCTTCATAATCGCGCCCTACTGCGCGATCTCAGCTCGACCTATACTAACCCATTAAAAAGATATTTGATCGCGTCCTGGCGCGATTATGAGCCAAATAGACTATGTCTGTGTTTCTCCGTCCCTCCCGGATCCCAAAAACTACCTCAAAAATCGCTGTACGGGACGATTTTCTCAGGAAATTTGAAATTTCCGCGCGCATGTAAAAAAATCCAAGTTGGTTACGATATATCTATATAAAGATTAACGACAACAGAAACAATTATGAGCAAAATCTCTAACAAGGAAATTTCCGTCTACGTAGCAGTCATCCTCGTGATCCTTATGGCAGTAATGATTGCCTGTAACCCTGGGATGGAGGAAAACATCAACCCTCTCAAACAGATCCTCGGAGCTGGTATTGAGCTCGCTGGGGTAGCCTCTATCTTCTACCTCGCCTATGTGTTTGTCACGTGGATTGACCGCAACTAAAGTTACGAGCAAATCTTGATCTCAACTAATATGGCAACTCTACAATGGACCCTTACGGCCTCCAGGGAAGCTCCTGACTATTTGTTGGAGGAGTACTCGGCTCCACTATGTAATGGTCCGGGTAAGCCTCTACTATATATGGCTATCAGTCATAGTAGGAGTACCCGACCAGGGTATGAACATGATTGGTACAGCCTACACCTGTGCTTAGTGCCTACCCACGACTCGGATGACCATTCCAACAACCTATTCCTCGGAGAGGGTAGTTCGGTGGAGGAGCTCCAAGCATTGGCCGAGGAACAAAGAAAGTTCCTAATTTCAGCCCTACAGGGGTAACATTTCCCTGAGTATTGGTGATATTATATATAGAGTCCAATCGGTGAAGTAGCTCAGTTGGTAGAGCACCGGGCCGTTAACCCGGGGGTCATAGGTTCAAGCCCTATCTTTTCCGCGATATTTTTTAACAATTTATTTAACAATTTTATGAGTCAAATCGATGACATCCTGGGTTTCGACCCCTCACAGCTCTCCGTTTTCAATGAACCTAAGAGCTCCTCGTTTGTAGACACTACCATCTACAAGCCCAATCCTAAGTTCGCTACTTCGGAAGATGGTGTTTACCGCTCCAAGGTACGAATCATCCTCAATCCCCTGTCTCCTAAGGACACTATCGTCCCACAGGCTCAGTACTGGCTGCGTTCTGTTGACGGTTCCCGTCCGGTCTTCTCTTCCCTGAGCATCGGAGACAAGAACTGCCCTATCTTCAAGGCATGGAAGAGTCTTTGGTACTCTGATGATGAAGAGAAGAAGGAACGCTCTCGTGAGATCTTCCAGAAGAATGAGACCCAGTGGGTACTCGTCCAGATCCTCGAAGATAAGAATCAGCCAGAGCTGGTTGGTAAGTTCAAGGTGATGAAGCTGGCCAAGGACATCTACACTAAGATGGTAGACCTGATGAACCCTTCTGCGGAATCTGGTAAGACCCCTTACCCCGTGGCAGACTACGTCGTTGGTCTCGAACTCCAGCTTGTGGTACAGCCCGGTCCAGATGATCCCAAGGCTCCGGAACGTAAGCAGAGAGAAATCTCCTATACCCTCTCCAGCTTCGGTAGCTATGCTCCCGTGATCAAGACGGATGGTACTCCCCTCCTTACGGATGATGAGATTGAGCTCGTGGATGCTTATGTCACGGCCAAGAACGACTCCGTATCTGGTAAGACGGCTAAGAAGCGCGATGAAGGTGCTGCCAAGCTCGCTGAGCTCCAGCCACAGCTCCGACCCATCTACGAAAAGGCTATTGAGTACGTCAAGGAGAACCTTCGTGATGACAACGGGGAGATCATCGACCTTCAGAAGAAGTGTGGCTATACCCCCTGGGACGAAGAAACGACCAAGTTCGTAGACCAGTGGATCGCCGTGGTGAAGGCCGATTTCGACCCTGCTAAGGTATCTTACCACGATCTTCCTACGCTCACGGCTGCTAAGGCTGCTAAGCCCGCAGAAACCGCAGTGGAGGTAGAAGTGAACGAACCTGCAGCTCCTGCCGAGGACCCCGGAATTGGGTTACCATTTTAAGGGTAAAATCTAAGGCATAATCTTCTATATATAGGGGAGGGATGAATAATCCTTCCCCTATTTTTATGTTGAAAAAAAAATTACCAATATAGAGTCCGGATGGATTTTGTCAGGGATACAGCCGTCGCATACCTCGCCGACTCCGACAAGTTCCTGGGTACTATCTCCATCCCAAAAGACGATCTACCTATTCCTACAGTCATTGACCGGGATGGTTATGCCGTCCTTTATAACGACCGGGATGGTTACGAGGCCTGGGAGTTGACCTTATTTGATCTCAACAAAAACCCTATCGTCGTACCGGTGATAGTCTTGAAGGAGCTCCGTACCTATGTGGTCGAAGACCTGAGACATGCCGTAGGGAAGTTAGAAAGACTCCACATCCGTTGGGGTGAATTTATCCACACTCTTGATTATGGGTACTCTACCATCTGGGGGGAGGAGACCGACCACTGGACCTTTGAGATGGTGACCCCAGCACTATACAAGATCACGAAGAACGGAAAGAGGTACTCCCTCACGGATGACCCCTACGGAACGAGTCCCATCGGAGCTATCTATCGTCATCTGTATAAGGTATATAAGCCATTGGAGACCCTATGAGAGTTCTCGACCAAACCAAAAAATACACCTTCCACGCCAACATGTCCTACGGGTATTGTGATCTCACTATCCTTTTGGATAGGGATTACTACGATGATACCTTTTTCCACGAAGGTTTTCTTCCCAAGGATTTTGTGGAGGAGAGGTTCAGGGTAGGGGAGATAGAGGTCATTGACTCCTCTAAATCAGCTGGTTACGACCTCCTCCGACTCCACTACGGTAACAGTAAGAGTTTCTGTATCCTCCGGTATAACCATTACCGAAAAATGATGGTATCCTCCCCCACCTATACGAGGGATTTCCTGAGACAGCTGATCATCCCTCGAGGTAAGGTAGTAGAATTTACCGTAAAACGACCGTCTATCTGGGGGGAAGAGGAGGACCACTGGAAGTTTATTGGGGATAACCATAACAAGACTGGTTGGGAATGTTTCCTCAACGCCGAACCGTTTTACGGGGGGGCAACTCTTTGCAAGGCCTCGTGGCAGAGCCTCCTTATTACCCATTATGAAGATATCCTCACCCTGTGAGGCCAGCCACCACGGTGGATCTTATTGTGATGTAAAATGGGGGACACTTTCCCTATATATATACATTAATAACAACTACTATGTACGAGAATGTAAACAAAGCCCACCCTTATATTGAAAAGGAACTGGAAGGGATCGAGACCTACGACCGAGTTATCCTCTACGGTAAGGCAGGACGATCTATGGCCATCGAGAGACCTTTTGTCCTGGATGAGCCTATCACCACGGAAAACATGTCCGAGTATGAGGTGAAGGAGATCCGACCCTTGTTGTTCGAGCTTTCCAAGGGAGGGAATAAGTGGATCATCGGTTCCGTAAACTTCCCCCGACCCGACCGAGGCCTTCGTATCTCCAAGGGCAACCCACCTATGTGGGTTCATAGTGAGGTCGATAAGACGGTCATTAGTAAGCCAGAAGACCTACTCCTTACCAAGAGCTCCGGGGGTCGCATGGAGATCCGTACGGAAGACCGACTAGTCACCATACAGGTGGGGTACAAATTCTCCACGGTACTGTTCTGGGAGACAAACCCTCGTAAGTTGGTCAAAAGGGAAGAGGTGGGAGACGTTAACGTGGCCATCCAAAAGGCTACCTATTTCCTCGGAAAGCCTATTTACCACCATCTCTTCGTCGTGCGTCCTTAGCTATGTTCTTCAGTTCCAACTATCTACCACATATCGACTCGACCGTCATCAATATCTACGACGACCCGATGAACTCCGGTTTGGAAGAGTGTGTGATGATCCCCTCCCTAAAACTGGAAGTTTATTGGGGTGACGTACTGCGATACCGCCGGCGGCCAGAGATTGGTCTTAGGGTCTATCGACTGACAGAAAATGGGGTTTTCCTCGGTTTTCTGATTATCCTCGACGGGGTAGGGGTGAAGTTCACGAAGAATCTGACCCCTTATCTGGCTCGTATCGGGGGGCTTACCATACGACCCCGGATGGAGCTATGTGACCGAGGAGTCTTCCCTGGAACGGATCACTGGGAGTTTGAACCAAAAGACGCCGGGTTATCTGCTACCCTTAATAATGAACTTCAGGAGACCAAATCCCGGTTTGAGTGGCAGCAGTATTTGTTTAACCATTACGGAGCTCTGGAGGCCCTATAAAAATCATCCCGGAGTTTCCTATATATCCTCAATAGAGGCTAGCTCGTAATACGAGATATAACTATGGCAATAAAAAAGCTCCCAGATAACTGTTTCTTCAAGGTATACGACGCCTGCGATGTAGGTGGAGTACCAATGGTCTATATCCCGGTATATAAGAAGTCGGTGAATTTGGCCTCCGTTGGGTCAGGCTTCATCCTCCCCAGGGAGACCCCCATCGGTCCTATATACCTCTCCACCATAGCCAACGGAGATATTAAGCAGATCCGTTCTGTTTCCGGTCATTATGCTATACTACAGCTTACCACCACACACAATACCTACTATATTGCCTATATTGATGGGGTGAACTATGGCTGGATCGCTGACCCGAAGGTTTTTGAGACGAAGATGAAAGCTTACCAGCTCCCCCGGAAGTCTGGTACGATGGATATAAAGAAAGCTACCATCTGGGGAGAGGAAATAGAGACTTATCACGTGACCTATGGCGACCAATTTATTCGGGTCACCGGACCTAATGGTTATGAACTGGAAGGAACTAATCGCGGAGAGGTCCAGATGCGATTTAACCTCCACCACGACCCTTTTAATACCCTGTAGTTATGAAATGTACTAAAGTACCTCGCAAATATGATATTTGAATACGACCTCCTTTCTGGTAGCCCCTATATCACCATACTCAACCATCCAATGAGTATTTATAAGCAGGTGTGGTTGACTAATGTTTGTGATATTCCCAGATACCGGGAAGGTCGGGCCGAGCAGCTGGACACCACCGGTTACGAGGCTTGGGAGCTCACGTGGGAGGAAGCTTTTACCCACAATAAGCGCACCAGCTACCTCGTCATTATCCCAGGGTTTAAGCCGATTGTGGCCGACGAGTTTCCCCGGGGAACCTTGGAATCTCTCCTGTGGACCCCGAAAATGACCGTGGAGTACTTCGACCAGTGGGGTATGGAGACTCATGAATGGCGATTCAAGAGAAAGTACTGGCTTTTTGGTCCTTGGGTAGGGTATCTTAACGGGGAGAAGGTAGGGGAGAAATCCCAATTGCTCTGGCAGAAGTACCTTTTGGAGAAGTACGATCCGTTTAACTAATATGGAAAGACCCTAAAGTGCCTCGCCCTTAAAATGGAAAAACAACTCATCGCTCCTTTTGCCGGTATTCCCGGTTCTATCAAGGTATACGAAGGTCTTCCCATACTACAAATACGGTACGAAGACTTTGCCCTTCCCGATGCCCCAGAGCACCTGATAAACTGTGATGGGGTAATGGTATACCGGTATATGCAGTTCGTCATACCCAACCAATTAGGGTATACGGTCTTTTATACCGTTTACCGATTATATTTTCACAAGGATGGGGTACAATATGAAGGCTACCTCGTAAACATTCCGGTGGCCGGTAATAGGTACACCGAGGATCTGGATCCTTTGTTGGATAAGATCGCCACCCGACACCTCAGCAAGCGAATGTATCTCAAGAAGCTCACCATCTGGGGAGAGGAAGAACATGATTGGAGGTTCGTTCCCATGGGTGAACCTATGAATGATGTGGGTGACTCGTACGAAGGCTTCCTGAACGGAGCTCCCCAGGGAGTAAAATTGTTAGTAACGTGGCAGAAAATGCTTCTGTCTAACTATAATCCTTTTTCGATATGAGCAACGCTTTCTACAAGGCACATAAGGTCTATGGGGCATCAAGAGATTATCGCATAGATAGTCTCCACCACACCTTTGTGGTCTTTAGCAATTATAGAGATAAGACTCACTACCCTCTCGGAGATGCTCCAAATAAGTTCCTAAGAGCTGAGACCGGCTATTTTGAGACCGTGGCTCATTATGCTATGCCATCCTCCCCAGGGTCAGAGACCGTGGTATATAACCTATACCACGTGGAATACTTCAGTTACGGCAAAAAGAAGGAAGGATATTTGGTCCATATTTTCGGGTTACCGATCGTGTATGTAAATTACCCCCAGGAAGCCCTGGATATCCTTGCGACCCGTCATATTGCTCCGGAGATGACCCTCCCTAAGGTCACTATCTGGGGGGTCACTGAAGACCGTTGGACTTTTGACCACGTAGGTAGATATATTTATGAAGGCTTCCTCAATGGAGTAAGCCAAGGAGAAAAAAGCCTATTTGAATGGCAGCAGTACCTCTTTATTAACTACAATCCCTATGGCTCGCTTACCCCGTTATAATCTCACCTATCAGTACCACGACGCGGAAATCAAGATATTGGATGGAGAGGTTGAGGTGGATAGATTTGGTCGTGGAAATTCTCCCCGGGAGGATCTTCCCCTTATGGTATGGGATGATAATGACGATACGGGAGCAAGGCTAATATCCTCTCCAAACGACTTTGGACTGAGGATCTATGCCCTGGAAGGCCACGAAAGCAGAGCCCGTCGCGAGTTTCTCAATAACACTATCGCTCAGATAGGCCCGGTCACCAAACCACCCAGACCAAAGGTCGTTGTCACCCATGCAGTCGTACTCCGAGGGGTCGGCGAAGTCTTTAACCAAGACCTCGACGTCATCCACCGGATCGAGGATAAGATTTACTCCTTGTTGATTGGCAACACTCTGCGAATCCCTACTCTTTCCCAGTGGGGAGAAGGAGAAGATGTGTGGAGATTTCAACCTAATGGAACAAAAATTCATGCTACCCTCAACGGCGAGGACCAAGGAACTAAGAGTCATCGGGAGTGGCAGACTTATATCTTCAAGAAATACGGGGCATTGAACCCCGAGACCCTGTAACGATTCTTTCATCTCCACTGATATATAATATATATGCAGTACATTATTAGAAACCTCAAAGAAGGGACGACGCTGACCTCGACGGAAAGTTACGAAGAGGCCGGTCGATGGATAAGGGAGTACCTACTCGATCACCCCGAGGCCAACCCCTTCGATTTTGCTTATTATACCTCATGCAGATAACGAATTTTGATAAGTTTTATTCCCTGGTGCATGTCGCGATTGCCCTGCTCTTCTGGCTCTTCTCCATTTTAGACCCAGATCTGCAGGAGTTTTACTATGACGGTCTCCTCGTGCTTCCTTTTACCCTGGTGGGTTGTTTCCTTTTAGCAAGAATTTTTGATAACCGTAACTAAAGCCAATGGTAAGTCTTAGTCCCCGATACGACCTCTTCCGTCTTCTCCTGCCTCTGGAGTTTATCCCCCAGGAGCTAAGGGAGAAGTACGACCGACTCCTGAGCGAGAAGCCCCGGGTTATTACCAGGGCTATTGATCTCCTCAACGAGAGTATCCAGGGTATCTCTATGCCCGGTATCAGCGATCTGGTCGTGGATCAGCCACAGACCTCAAGAAATCGACTCGGCCATATAGAACCCAAACACGATAACTCTTCCGTCACCGTGGACAATCCCCTGAGTAAGATCAGTAAGGAGGTGACCATCACGTTCCGTTTGGATGCAGGGTTCATCAATTACTACCTCCTCTACGAGACGATCTTCCATAGGGTATGCAAACCGGAGAATTACAAGGATGGTACGGATATCTACTACGATATTCTCACCGAGGTAGGAGAACCGATCTGTAGGGTGTACCTCTATCAGTGTCATATTGACGCCCTCGAAGGGCTGGAGTTCTCCACCGACAAGGTATCCCGAGAGTCCAACACTTTCTCCATGACCTTGAAATTCAATAACATAGACATTGAGTTTAATAATGTAAATCACCTGTAATGGCATTCAAAGGAGTGGAACCTAGGGAAGAAATTAAGACCATGGTGGACCTTTCGGCCTGTATTTGTTTTTCTAAGGAGGAGTGCAGGGTCTACTTTGGCAACCATAACAAGGTGGGGGGCAGCCTCTCTTTTGGGCATCCAGAATGGGCCTCTTCCCTGCCACGGAAAATACTCCAAGGTGCATGGACTTGTGGTCTTTACAGCATACCTCTCCCTGAGCACCTGATAGGATTCGTGATTACCTTACCTCTCCCCGAGGTCGATACGAGTAGTGCCTCTTTTGCAGTCGTATATGATCTTTTTGGAGGGGTGATGGTGGGTGATCCTCAACCTATTCATAGTGATTTTAGCAAAGTTTTTCCTGATTACCGGGATTTTGTATCCAAACATATCGCTGATTGGCGTCATCGGGAGATTTTTGACTACTCGGTTCCGGGTATATGGGGGGTAGACCAAGAAAAATGGGTCTTTCGTCGTACCTATCCCTGTGGTTTCCGGGCCGTGGAAGTCCCGGAGAGGTTTACCAACCTAAAGGGTAAGGTCCGCCGAGAGTATACGTGGAAGAATTTTCTGGTGGAACAGTACCGGCCTTATTTGATATAAAAAACCTACAAAAATTCCTATATATCTACTAAGAGCAGCCAGCTCGCATACACTAAAGTACATGAGATTACCCGGAGTCAAATTAAGAAAACAGCCAAAGATTGGTGAGGAGAAACCCGCGACCATTAGGCTGCAGGGGGGCGAGACTATCCTCACCTGTTTTGATGGTTTTACCAGAGACCAATTTAGCTTTAGAACCCCCAAGGGAATAGGAGACGTAGTTTTTCATTCCAAACTTGAGTGTGAGCTCGTCGTGGTCTTAAAAGAATGGTATATGCTGGGTGTGGTAGTACGGCTTGTTAATACCAACACTTCCAAGGAATTTGCCGTCCTTTTCAATATCTTCGGTTATACTCAGGTGAGTGACTTGCAGGATCCGGGTAGTGGTTTTGAGACTTTTTTTGCTCCCTGGGAAGCCTTCCTCCGACGAATGGAGAGTAATTGGCAAGACCGGGAGGAGTTCCTCTTTGTCAAGGGGGATTTCTGGGGGTCTTTCTCCGAGGACCGCTGGACCCTGGTTAAACTGGGTAAGCGGTGGAAAGCGACCCAAGTCCCGGAGAGTTTCTCCCAAATGCTCGGTCGCTCTCTCGAGCCAACCTCGTGGAAAATTATTTTTGCTGAAAATTACCGACCTGGAAAGTATGAATAAACCATTAGTAGACCTCGTCTACGGGGACACCGACTCCCTATATATGTCTTACGACGGACTCCTGAATACTATTGAAGGGGTCGAGACGATGACCCTGGAGGAGAAGCGGGATATTATCGCCCGGATCAATCAGGAGTTTCTGGATAAGTTCAACGAGAAACTCATGGACGACTATTACGCCTCCCGACACGTGGAGAGCTGTCATAAGTTCGAGTTGGAGACTATCGCCAAAGCTGGTATCTGGCTCGATGTGAAGAAGAGATATGCCCAGATCCTCCTTTGGAAAGATGGACATAAGTTCGACACGGATCACCTTCCTCTCAAAGCCAAGGGAATGGAGATCGTCAAGGCCAGCTATCCCAAGGCTGCCCGGGAGATGCTCAAGAAAATCATCTACAACCTCATCGACACCTCGGGGAACGCTATGAATGAGACCTACGGACTCGTCGGAGAGCTGTACGAGGAGTGGATGAAACTCCCCGTGGAGGCTATGTGTCCTTCTATCTCTGTCAACGGGTACAAATCCTATGTGATCAGTGACAACGACCCCAAGGGAGTGATGTGTCATACCGGTACTCCTTTTCAGGTTCGTGGTCTCGCGCTGTACAACTGGTTCCGTGAGGTGAAGAAACTCCCAGGAGACCCTATCTACGGGGGGAAGATGAGGTATTATGTCTGTCGTCATAGCAAACGACGAGCTTCTGACAAGGCCCCGGTCTTTGTCTTCCAAGCAGGTAAGCTTCCCGACTGGGCTCTGAAAGAGGCTCCTATTGACAAGGAGGCTATGTTCCGTAAGTGTGTGTTGGACCCCCTTAACCGAGTCCTCACGGCTATTGGTCTGTATGAGGTCAATATCAATGGGGGGGTGAATGTGGATCTGTTTGGCGACTACATGTAGGCTCTATGGAGAATCCCCCTAATATGGAAAGATTAGTCCCCGAAGGGGCCCAGGCTCTCCCGAGATTGGTCTTCGGTCTCAACTCGACCATCTGTTATCATTGTGGATACGAGGGTAAGTGGAAGGAGGTCCTTCCCAAGGTCCTTAATACGTTCCCTAACCGCGTCCTTATCAGTGCCGTGGATATGCCTATGGTGGCTGCCAAGGTCATTCATGAGGCCGTGGGAAAAGACCGTATCCTCATCGACTCTGGAGGTTTTGGGTTGTATAAGAAAGAGATGAAGATGGGCAAGGATAACCCTAAGTTCCACGAGACGTGTGAGAAGATGAAAAAACGATTCCTCAAGCTCCTCGAGGCCTGTCCCTGTAGTCTCTGTTTTGAGCTCGATAATGAGTATTTCCGTCACGACCCCGACCTACTAAGTCCTAAGAACTACTGCCGGGAGGAGGTAAAGGCTATCACCGGTCGTTGCCCCGTACCGGTCTTTAAGATCCACCAGGGTTTTGAGTACTGGAAACGTCTCTGTGACTCTCCCGACTACGACTGGTTGGCTATTGGGGGACTGGCCCAGACCCGGGCGTGGCATACCAAGACCGAGGAGATACGTACCCTTATGGACTACGCCAGACTACAAGGGAAGAAGGTCCATTTGCTGGGCTGTCAGAATGTCGAGGCTTTCAAGGAGATCCAGCCGGACAGCGTCGATTACCTCATCTTCCAATATGCTATCAACCTCGAAGAGGCCCGGAGACAGAACCCCGGGGTAGAGGACTATAGTCTCCTTCGACCGACGATGGTGAGTTTGGCCGTGGCCAAAGCCCGCGGGCGGAGTTTCCTTTATGAGAGCTACCAAAGGAGTTAAAGTATATGAGAAAATTCCAACCTGATGAAGACTACAGCACTAAGAACTCCAATCGATTTGATGAGCGATGTCTGTATATAGTAAAGTGTGACGAGGATTTCTTCTACACCGAGGCTTACATATCCCCGGAATTTATCCGGGAGTATAGCATAGGTAGTAGTTTTAAGGTAGAACCTCTCCGGTCTCCCGGTGGTACACAAGCCTTCCTGTTAGAACAGTGGGGGTATTACTATCTTTTACTGGCTTACGAACGCGAAGCAGTCTTTATGATGATGGTGGAGGATCTGGATGATACCGACCGGATCCTGAACATAGCTTCCCGTAGTTATCTGGCCTTCAAAAACCTCCACCACCACCCCCCGGGTTATCAACGCCTTCTTGACTTCGATAAGGTGGATATTTGGGGTAATGAGACGGTGGATCAGTGGGCATTTCATTTATTAGAGGGTGATCACATAATAGGAACTATGGAAGGGAAATTTGTAGACATGCTATTCCTCCGGGACTGGCTCCGGTTTTTGGTGAAGGAGTATAGTAAAATGATTTAGGTATGGCCGATAGCACCGTCAACTATATCGACCGAGATCTTTGTGAGGTACTCACTGTGAGCAATAGTTGGGGTACTTGTAACTGTTTCTTCACCACCAGGGAGTCGAGAGAGGTTCTTGAGAAAGTTCCCGGGTGGGGACTGGTGAGTGTCACTCGCCTCAATCTGGGAGTCATCACCTATCGGTCGTTTATTATTGCAGGCGATACCCCCACCCTTATCTACACGATGAACGGGGTAGAAGGTACCGTGAGTGGTGCGATGGAGGATCTTATGGAGTACGACAGGGATGCCGCAGGACTGGTGGAGTATATAGCTAAACTTAACCAAGGAGATAGGGACATTCGTGAGGAAATTGACCTCACCTTCAACACTACTGATATCTGGGGAGGTGAGGTAGAAGAGGAGTGGCAGTTTGAGGAGAAAATTCACGGTATGTTTACCTTTTCCAGTCCTACCGGGTCAGGGATCGGGACACCAAATAGCCTCGCCCTGGGTCTCTTTAATGAGTATAAAAAGATATGGTAAAAATCTTTGGGGTGGTCCTATATATGACTATGGACAACGAATATAGACTCTCTACAAATAAATATACTTTCTCCTTGGATAGTTGGATTAGATTCCTACCAGAAGGAGAAAGCATCATTCAATATAGCATGCCGTGGTATTATGACGTACCATTTGCGAATGCTACTCACCTGGAAGCTTATCAATTAAAGGCATCATCTGAGCGAATTAGAGCAGCTTTTGAGTTATTCTGGACTACTTATAATGGCACAAGGATGTCCGCTATTGTTGTGGACTGTGAATTTCTTCGGACCCAGGTAAGTCCGGCAGTAGAAGTTGGCAAAGAAGACCTCGTACTTTGGTATAAGCAGGTGAATGAAAGACTGAAGTTGTTGGAGATCCCGGAGGAAGGTGAGATATTTCACAAAACTATTCCCACGGTTACGTTGTGGGGTGAGGAAATACACCATTGGAAAATCATCAGAAATAAAAATTTCATCAAAGACCTTACCTGTTTCCTCAATGGGGTGGATCAAGGTACTATGCCATACCTAAATTGGCAGGAGGAACTCCTGAAGAGATATAATCCATTTATTGCAATATGACCAAATTCCAACCAAACCCCAATATACACCTCAAGAATGTGGGGTATGAATATCAAATCATAAACGGGAATAAGGTGGTGACCTTTACCGGGGTCGAGGTATGCTCTTTCTTACATCGTTATAAGGATGTTTCCCAGATAATGGAGCTGCATAAGATAGAGACCAAAAGATTAGTATTCTATTCCTATTTGGTAAGGTGTGAATGGGAACGATTCACGGTCCTGGCTCTTATCTATACGGTAAATGGGATAGAGTGTTTGGTCAAACACTCCAACATCGACGTCCTCATAGAGCATGAAAGCCTCCCCTACGAGGTAGCTAAGACTCTAAGTATTCTAAGTAATGACCAGGACTGTTCCCTGGAGTTACCACGGAACACCATTTGGGGGAAGGAGATGGATAAGTGGACGTTTCGACGGAGCCGTGGTGTTGTAGATGGGTATACGTGTTTCACCGGATATTCTTCCAAATACCCCGACGGGTTCATTATGACCGCTAATGGTTGGATATGCACTTTGTTTAACCGTTATACGAAGACCTTGTGATGCTTACTCAATACATAAAAGTATGCTCCCCGGTCGGTTGTGATCCCTTTATTGAGACCACCACGTGGAAGGTTTATTTCACCTCCGCCGAAGTACGCCTACGACTCTACCGAGCTCGGGAGGAAGACCCTGAGGTGATGCTCCTGCACTGGGAAAAGAAAAAGGGTTTTATATATACCTCCTATATAGTATATTTTAAGAGCCGGGATATTTATAGCCTCCTCGTAAAGATAAACGATATGGAGGTAGTTCGGGATTCAATAGGAGACCCCCAGCCCCTTTTTGATATGGAGGCTAATTTCTTCGAGCTTGCCATCAAGCTCTCCGTATTGGGTGACCTAAGAGAACCCACGACGGGTATGCCGGCTGCTTCGCAGACTCTTACCTTTACCGTACCAGATCAGTGGTCGATCACCAGGGAAGAGACGTGGACGTTTACCCGGAAGATTAACAATGACCTTTGCGGTCAAGCCTACGGTACGGCCATCCAATACTCCACCACAACGATGGAGACTTACAAGTGGATCTACGTCCTGTTCAAGATGTACAGTGATACCCTATAAATGGTTCGCCCAGTACTTCATAATCAGATCTCTCGTCTTTTTCATAAACCGACCCTCGGTGAATGCTGCTTCTTTCCAGTGTTCTACGGGGATCGGTCTTATTTTGGCCATCAGGGAAGGGTCGTACATACGCACACCGAAGTCCAGTTTGGCCTTACGAAGGGTATGGAGGAGTTTGGTATATTCCATCTGGGAGATCTCCTTATCTACGGCCTTATCCCAGTACTTTGAATAGGTATCCCGGAACATATCCAGGACCTTTCCCAGGAGCTGATAGCGGATCCTCGGAGGGTAGTAGTGTATATTCCACCCGATCACTCGCTTGCCCTTGGGGGTATCTGTGAGACCGAAGAAAAGGGTCACCGGGGAGGCATCGTAGTACTCCAACTCCTCTTTCATCATCGGGGTACGATACTCGAAGGAGGCCAGCTGGCCGGGAAGGATAGCCTTTGGTCCGGCAATAGTGAGCTCCTCCAGGACTTTTCTTGCCTTGGGGTCTCTCCTCCCTACGTTCATTTTCTGTAGGGGGTCTTTTTGAATTTCCTTTTTGAGGTCGTAGTCTTTTGGTAGAGTGGTCATCAAAAATCATACAAATTAAACTGCGTCTCCTCCACATTCACCCCACCAGCTGACTCGTACTCCGATCTCTGGATCTTGTATTGGGTAGTCTGCTTGAGGGCTTCGAGTTGCACACTCGCCATCACCAGGTCGTCGTGACCAAAGGAGGCGGCATAGCTGGAGGAGGTCTCCTCGAAATTATCCAGTTCGGTGAGGAAGACATCGCTCTCATTTAATATATCACCTTTTTCGAAACTTTCCTTAAAAAGCATACAAAAAACTTTCTTGTTCCCCGAGGTGATCTTGATCCCGTAGTGCCATTTTGTTCCCCCTTCGTTGTAGTATTTCACCAGGACCGACTCGTCGAAATTAGGGTCCACGGCTTTCAGGGTATGGATGAACAGGTCTCCGTAGGTATTACGTTCTAACGACACCAGGGGAAATTTCAACCTCGGTAGTAAGGTACACAGGGATCTTGCCACATCCTCTCGGCTTAGGTTATTGGAGCGGAAGAAACCGACGCACTCGAGGCCTTGGGGTATATGCCTATAGAGGGTGATGATGGTGTAGTCTCCACCGACGCCTTCCGCGAGGTCAATAGTGAGGTCCAAGAAGTCCGTCCGGAGCCAGTCTAAGTCGTACTCAGGATGGAAAAACCACGCCTCGGGATGGTATACTCCAACGAGTTCCTTATTGACATAGGTAGAACTCAGGGGGATAAGTTTCTTGATGATCTTAGGATTCACCAGCCCGGTGCTCTTGGAGTCGAACTCAATACCGAACTGTTTATTGAACTCCTCTTCGGATCCGAGGTTACCAATCTGCTTTTTCTTCCACAGGGCATCTCTCTTCACCCAACAGCGGTTATCCGGATCCCATTCGGGGACTCTATCCCAGTTGACCTCCATAGCGGCATACTCACTCATACCGGTCTTGGCGGCCATATAAAGACGGAAGAATAGGTTACGACCGTTGGTGGTACTCGTAATCATCATCTTTCCTCGGGCTGCCTGGAGGGTAGGGAAGATATTCCCGTAGAACTTTTCCGCTACATTAGGATTGCAGTGGGCAGCCTCGTCCCAAAGGAGACAGTGCAGGGTAAAACCCAGGGCAGGCGTTGGGGTGGTAGCATCGGTAAGGATACGACAACCGTTGTCCAGGACCATCTCCGACTCGTTCCATTTGTATATACCGGGCTTGAGGAAATGGGGCAGTTCTAAGAAAATCCCCTTGATCTTGTCGAGGATTTCCACGGCGGTCTTGCGCTTATTACCAATCACCATCGCATTTTTATCTACATTGAAACAGATATAGTGGAGCATATGGATGGCTGAGGTGACGGTCTTACCAATCTGTCGAGCCGCACAAAGGATAGTATATCGGTTCTCCTTGAGGAACTGGAGGTACTCGAGCTGGTAGTCACGCAGTTTGACGTGCTTCACCCCTTCTGGGGTCATAATCTTACAGTACTTCTCCACAAAATAGGCAATATCATCCCTACATTTCTTCCACTCTTCGATCTCCTCTACCGTTCTTTCATATACGAGGTCGGGCTTTCGGAGTTTGATATTACCATCGACAAAAGGATTCGCGATGAGTCGTTTACCTTTTACCAGGGCATCCACGGCTATTTCAAAGGACGCGCTGGACCATACCACCCTCCTCGACCGTACCCCGTCGGTCTCTTCCTTGACCGGGTTGAATATAGGTCTTTTTGTTTGGGTATTGGTCATAAATTTTTTATTAAATAATGGGTGGTGTTGAGGGTTGAAGATGGCTGTTTAGCCGAGACGACGGAACATCGGCTTGGGTTGAAAACCCCGTGAAGCTCATAATCGCGCCCTACTGCGCTCAAATCATGCTGCCTATATAAATGTATAGGTCAAGGGGAGATCGCGCGTCCTGGCGCGATTATGCGCGAAATAGGATATGTTATGAGGTTTGGGTGCATTTAGATTATCACCACAGGGCATTCATATGACCATTTCCAGAGGGTATATGATCCAAATGGAGATCATCCCAACGCTCCAAATAATATCCAAAATCAGCCATTTTTGATCATTTTTTGATGGGTTATGGAGGCATTTTTTGGATGGTTTGGGGGTGATTTTATATCATTTTAGGTGTATTTTTAGGGGTGATTTTAGATCATTTTGAGGGCAAAAATAGGCTCAAAAATAGGCTCGAAAATAGGTCATTTTTAAGACCCCGAGTTGGGCTGTTTTTAGGGTCAAAATTAGACCCCCGAGTTGAGCTGTTTGGAGGGCTCATTTTTGGGTGCTTTTTTGGGCTTCAAAATCGGCTTAAAAATGCGCTCAAAATGACCCCAAAATCAGCGCAAAAAATCAGGCCAAAAATGCGCAAAAATG
>ERZ773203.74-NODE-74-length-50692-cov-6.088591_pt1 | contig 50692 bp, 45 predicted proteins | sample MGYA00580529_ERZ773203 | MGnify/ENA primary metagenome ERZ773203 (study PRJEB29015, sample SAMEA2738176) | human oral metagenome | biome: human oral; feature: human-associated habitat; material: saliva | place: China | collected 2177 ... | reverse complement strand
GTCAACTCCGCGCCCCCGAGCGACGCTCGGGGGCGCGGTTTTTTCTTCCATCCCACTGTCCGCTTGCGCGTGCCGATGTGCCGCGAGGGGCGCCAACCGTCTAACATGGGGGACTATGCGTACGTCTGAAATCCGCACCCGCTGGCTCGACTACTTCGAGAAGCAGGGTCATGAGATCTGTCCTTCCGTTTCCCTGGTCTCGCCCGAGCCGTCGATCCTTTTCACGATTGCCGGCATGGTTCCGTTCATCCCCTACATCATGGGCGTTGAGCCTGCGCCGTGGCCCAGGGCCGCGTCGGTGCAGAAGTGCATCCGTACGAACGACATCGATAACGTCGGCAAGACGACGCGTCACGGTACCTTCTTCCAGATGAACGGCAACTTCTCCTTCGGCGATTACTTCAAGGAAGGCGCCATTAACTTCGCGTGGGACCTGCTGACCGGTTCACGCGACGAGGGCAAGTATGGCCTCGATGGGGATCGCTTCTGGGTGACGATTTGGGACCAGGACGAGGAAGCTTTCAACGTTCTGACGAAGCAGATCGGCATGGACCCGGCTCACATCGTGCGCCTGCCTCGCGTCGAAAACTTCTGGGACACCGGCCAGCCGGGTCCTGCCGGCCCCTGCGCCGAGTGGCACTACGACCGTGGCCCCGCCTACGGCCCCGAGGCCGTGGGTGGCACTGTGGATCCGGGCGGCGACCGCTACCTCGAGGTGTGGAACCTGGTCTTCGACCAGTACATGCGCGGCGAGGGTACCGGCAAGGACTACCCGCTGCTGGGCGAGCTGGACAAGAAGGCCATTGATACGGGCGCTGGCCTCGAACGTCTCGCGTTCGTCATGCAGGACAAGCCCAACATGTACGAGATCGACGAGGTGTTCCCCGTCATCGACGCCGCCATGCAGATGAGCGGCAAGCGCTACGGCCTGGGCGCCGCGGGCCCCGAGGCCGGCGCGGCCTACGACGACGACGTGCGCATGCGTGTCGTGGCCGACCACGTGCGCTCGGCGCTCATGCTCATCTCCGACGGCGTGCGCCCCGGCAACGACGGACGCGGTTACGTCCTGCGCCGACTCATCCGCCGTGCGGTGCGCTCCATGCGCCTGCTGGGCGTCGACGAGGCCGCCATGCCCACGCTGCTGACTGTCTCGAAGGACGCCATGAAGTCCTCCTACCCCGAGTTGGAGGCCGGCTGGAGCACCATCTCCGAGGTCGCCTACGCCGAGGAGGACGCCTTCCGCCGCACCCTGGCCGCGGGCACCACCATCCTGGACACGGCGGTGGCCGACGCCAAGAGCCGACCGGGACGGCCGGTACTGGCCGGCGATCGCGCCTTCGCCCTGCACGACACATACGGATTCCCCATCGACCTGACCCTGGAGATGGCCGCCGAGCAGGGGGTCGAGGTCGACGAGGACGGCTTCCGGGCCCTCATGGAGGAGCAGCGGGAGCGCGCTCGCGCCGACGCCCGCGCCAAGAAGATCGGGCTGACCGACGTGCGCGCCTTCCACGAGATCCAGAAGGCCATGGGAGGCCCCTCGGTCTTCCTCGGCTACACCGAGTCGGCGGCCGACGCCTCTGTCGCCGGCCTGCTCGTGGACGGTCGGCCCGAGCCCGTGGCGACCGCTCCCGCGGAGGTCGAGGTCGTCCTGGACCGCACCCCGTTCTACGCCGAGATGGGCGGTCAGCTCGCCGATCACGGTACCATTCGCCTGGCCGACGGCGGTGTTGTCGAAGTCCATGACGTCCAGGCGCCCGTCAGGGGAGTGCCGGTCCACCGCGGTACCCTCGCCGAGGGTACGGTGGCCGTGGGCGAGCGCGCCTACGCCGAGATCGACACCGTGCGCCGCCTGGCCATCGCCCGGGCCCACACCACCACCCACATGGTCTACGCCGGGCTGCGACGAGTGGTCTCACCCGACGCCCCGCAGGCCGGGTCCGAGAACTCGCCCGCCCGACTGCGGTTCGACTTCCGGCACTCCTCGGCGGTCAGCGCCCCTCAGATGGACGACATCGAGTCCCTCGTCAACGACAAGGTCGCCGAGGACCTCGCGGTGACCACCGAGGTGATGCCCCTGGAGGAGGCGCGTCGCCAGGGCGCCATCGCCCTGTTCGGCGAGAAGTACGGCAAGGACGTTCGCGTCGTCACCATCGGGGAGAATTTCGACAAGGAGCTGTGCGGCGGCACGCACGTGCCCTCTACTGGTCACATCGGCCGGATCGCGCTACTCGGCGAAGGCTCCATCGGATCGGGCGTGCGGCGCATCGACGCCCTCGTAGCCGACTCGGCCTACCACTTCCAGCGAAAGGAGCATGCACTGGTCTCCCAGCTGTCCACCTTGATGGGGGGGCGGCCCGAGGAGCTTCCGGATCGCGTGGAGTCGCTCATGAGCCGGCTGAAGGAGGCGGAGAAGAGACTCGCCGCGGCTCAGCAGGCAGCACTGGCCTCGCGCGCTGCGGAGCTCGCCGGAAGCGCCGACTCGGAAAGCGCTGGAAAAGAAAACGGGAATTCGCTATGATGGGAACAGTATCGCGAGATTAACCCAAGGGGGATAGGACTATGAACGGGACAAAACCGGATTTGGAAGCACTCTACGGCGAGGAGAGCGCGCGGGCAAAAAAACGCTATGAGCATCTGCGGGAAAAGTACACGGAGGAATTCGGCACGGCGGAGCTTCGCTTCTTTTCTTCGCCCGGCAGAACGGAGATTATCGGCAATCACACGGACCATAACGGCGGCAAAATTCTGGCGGGCAGCATTACGCTCGACACCGTTTGCGCAGCCGCACCGACCGACGACGGCGTCATCACGATTGTGAGCGAGGGCTACCGCCCGGTCTCGGTCGACACCAAGGTACTTGCGGAGACCGCGAAGGAGGACGGCTCGAAGTCGCTGGTCGCGGGCATCGCAGAGGCGGCGGAGCAGTTCGGCTACAAGGTCGGCGGTTTCCGCGCCTATGTGACGAGCGAGGTCATTGCGGCGGCCGGTGTCTCGAGCTCGGCTTCGTTTGAGATGCTGGTCTGCACCATTCTGAATGCCTTCTACAATGATGGCAAGATGAGCATCGCGGACTATGCGCGCATGGGCCAGTACGCCGAGAACCACTGGTGGAACAAGGCATCCGGCCTCATGGACCAGATGGCCTGCGCGGCGGGCGGCGTGATTTTCCTCGACTTTTCGGAGGGGGTCCGCTATGAGACCATTGATTTCTCGTTTGAGAAGTACGGCCTGGATCTCTTCATTGTGAACACAGGCAAGGGACATGCGGATCTGACCGAGGAGTACTCGGCAATTCCGCGGGAGATGTATGCGGTCGCGGAGAAGCTCGGCGAGAGCCGCCTTGCCGATGTGCGGGAGCTGACCTTGCTCACGACACTTTCCGGTGTCCGCGAAAAGCTCGGCAACGACAGAGCGCTGCTCCGCGCCCTGCACTTCTTCGAGGAAGAAAAGCGCGTCGATGAGGCGCGGGAGGCGGTTACGGACGGCGACAGCGACAAACTCCTGCGGCTCATGGGAGAGAGCGGCAAGTCCTCCTACGAATGGTTGCAAAACGCCTACTGCACGGAGAACCCGAAGGAGCAGCCGATTCCGCTGGCGCTCTGCCTGACCGAGCTCTTCTTAAAGCGCTGCGCGCGCGGCACCTGCCGTATCCACGGCGGCGGCTTTGCGGGCGTGATCATGGCGATTTTGCCGCGCGAAGAGCGGGAAGATTACACGGCGTTCCTCTCGCAGTACTTCGGCAGAGAGAATATCTACCGCATGGGTCTCAGACGCTTCGGCGCGGTTGAGGTTGACTTCTGAGCGTAGTGCACAAAAATAAAATGGCCTAACTGTGAAATATACACAAAAACCTTGCGGAATCGCAGAGGCTAATACGGATGCTTGCAAGATTTTTGTGGGAGAGAATAGGATTTTCTAGAGATAGTATAGAAAATCCTATTTTTTTTTGTGCCGACACTTGGTATTCTTTACTCATCAACGGGAGCGCGGAGAACGCATCCGAAACGAGGAGGAGTCAGATATGAAGAAGGCAATTAGCATCATCGCAGCTGTGGCGATGGCTACCACAATGCTGGCAGCTTGCGGCGGCAACAAGAGCGAGAGCAGCAGCGCAGCGAGCACGGCAGCGGCAGGCAGCGAGAGCGCTGCAAGCGGCACTACGACCGCAGTCGCAAACAAGGATAAGCCCCTGGTCTGGTACAACCGCCAGCCCTCGAACAGCTCCACCGGCGAACTGGACAAGGATGCGCTGCACTACAACGACAAGACCTACTATGTCGGCTTCGACGCAAATCAGGGCGCTGAGCTGCAGGGTCAGATGATTGTCGACTACATCAAGAAGCACGCGGCCGAGATCGATAAGAACGGCGACGGCACGATTGGTTATGTCCTTGCCATTGGGGACATCGGCCACAACGACTCGATTGCCCGCACGAGAGGTGTCAGAAAGGCACTCGGCACGGCAGTTGAGAAGGACGGCGCAATCGATTCCACACCGGCAGGCACGAATGTCGACGGCACCGCTACGGTAGTCAAGGACGGCGAGCTCGAAGTCGACGGCAAGACCTACAAGGTCAGAGAGCTGGCTTCGCAGGAGATGAAGAACGCGGCGGGCGCAACTTGGGACGCTGCAACGGCAGGCAACGGCATCAGCACCTGGGCTTCCTCCTTCGGCGATCAGATTGACATTGTCGCTTCGAACAACGACGGCATGGGCATGTCCATGTTCAACGCTTGGTCCAAGGAGAAGGGTGTTCCGACCTTCGGTTACGACGCAAACTCCGACGCAGTCGCTGCGATTCCGGAGGGCTACGGCGGCACCATCAGCCAGCACGCAGACGTTCAGGCTTACCTCACGCTCAGAGTGTTGAGAAACCTTCTCGACGGTGTGGATGTCGACACGGGCATTGGCACGGCGGATGAGGCAGGCAATGTCCTCACCGAGGCAGATTACAAGTATGTGCCGGAGGAGAGATCCTACTACGCACTGAACCTTGCGGTCACCGCAGACAACTATCAGGACTTCGCGGATGCAACCAAGGTCTATGCACCGGTCGCAAACAAGCTGGATGCAACGAAGCATGCAGAGAAGAAGGTCTGGCTGAACACCTACAACGCGGCGGATAACTTCCTTGGCTCTACCTACAAGCCCCTGCTGAAGAACTACGAGGCGCTGCTGAACCTGAAGGTCGATTACTTTGATGGCGACGGACAGACCGAGTCCAACATCACGAACCGCCTCGGCAACCCGAGCCAGTACGATGCATTCGCAATCAACATGGTGAAGACGGACAATGCAGCTTCCTACACCGCAATTCTGAACCAGTAAACGAAGCTTGTGTTTTGGGGGTATCGGGGGCACACCTGATACCCCTGTTCTAATTATTGGGAGAAGAACCATGTCAGATCAAAAAGAAGATATCATCTTATCCATACGAGGTATGTCGAAGTCCTTCGGCAGAAACCGCGTTCTGGATCACATTGAGCTCAATTTGAGACGGGGCTCCGTCATGGGTCTCATGGGAGAGAACGGTGCCGGAAAGTCCACGATGATGAAGTGCCTCTTCGGAACCTATCAGAAGGACGAGGGCGAGATTATTCTCGACGGACACGAGGTCTCGTTTTCGGGGCCGAAAGACGCATTGGAAAACGGAATTGCCATGGTTCATCAGGAGCTGAATCAGTGCCTAGAGCGCTCGGTTGTGGACAACCTCTTCCTCGGGCGCTACCCCGTGAATTCCATGGGCATTGTGGATGAGGCGAGAATGAAGAAAGAGGCGGCGGAGCTCTTCCGAAGTCTCGGCATGACCGTGAACCTGACGCAGCCGATGCGCAATATGTCTGTCTCACAGCGGCAGATGTGCGAGATCGCAAAGGCAATTTCTTACAATTCCAAGATTATCGTGCTGGATGAGCCAACCTCCTCGCTCACCGAGCCCGAGGTCAGAAAATTGTTCGCGATGATGCGGAAACTCCGGGATCAGGGCATCTCCCTCATTTACATCTCGCACAAGATGGATGAGATTTTTGAGATTTGCGACCAGGTCTCGGTGCTCCGAGACGGCAAGCTGGTCATGACGAAGGACACTTCGGAGACGAACCTCGACGAGCTGATTGCGGCGATGGTCGGCCGCTCGCTCGAGAACCGCTTCCCGCCGGTCGACAATACGCCGGGCAACGATATTCTCTCGATTCAGCATCTCTCGACCAAGTTTGAGCCGCACATCCAGGATGTGACCTTCAATGTGCGCGAGGGCGAGATTTTCGGTCTCTACGGCCTGGTCGGCGCGGGCAGAACAGAGCTCCTCGAGACCATCTTCGGTATTCGCACCCGCGCGGCGGGGCGCGTCTACTACGACGGCGAGCTCATGAACTTCAATTCGGCGAAGGAGGCCATGGAGCACGGCTTCGCATTAATCACCGAGGAGAGAAAGGCAAACGGTCTCTTCCTCAAGGGAGACCTGACCTTTAACACGACCATTGCAAATCTGAAGCACTACAAGAACGGACCGGCGCTCTCGGATCAGAAGATGACAAAGGCGACTTCGAAGCAGCTCACGACCATGCGCACGAAGTGCATGGGGCCGGAGGATTTGATTTCGAGCCTCTCGGGCGGCAACCAGCAGAAGGTCATCTTCGGCAAGTGGCTCGAGCGGGAGCCGAATGTCTTCATGATGGACGAGCCGACCCGCGGCATTGATGTCGGCGCAAAGTATGAGATTTATGAGCTCATCATCCGCATGGCAAAAGAGGGCAAGACCATCATCGTGGTCTCCTCGGAGATGCCGGAGATTCTGGGAATCACGAACCGAATCGGTGTGATGTCGAACGGCTATCTGTCCGGCATTGTCGAGACCAAGGAGACCAATCAGGAAGAGTTGTTGCGTCTCAGCGCAAAGTACCTGTAAAGTGAGGGGAGAGTTATGAGTCAGTTAGGAACAGAGAAGAGCGCTCTGCAGCACGCAGAGGAGGAGGCAAAACTCCTCGCGCCGATTCGCGCCCACATTGGAGAGATTCAGGCGAAGATCGATGTGCTCCGGAAGGACGGCAGCGATCAGGTACAGAAGCTGAAGAACCGCATTCAGCTCTTAAAAGAAGATAAGCACATCAAGAAAGAGAAGAAGGATGCGCTGATTGCCGAAAGTAATGCGGCTCTCTCGGCGGCACAGGCTGTCGAGAGCAAGAACCAGGCCGAAGTCGCCGGGCTCGTCGCCGAGGCGGAGAGCTACTTAAAGGAGCACTACGAGAAGGACTACTTCGGCCCGGTCAGCGAGAACTGCAAGAAAGACCGCGAGAGCGCAAAACAGCGCTACCAGGCGCGGGTCGCGGAGCTCGGCAAGGAGCACGAGCAGGAAGTGCAGCGCCTCCGGAAGGAGAACGCGCCGGATCTGCAGCAGGAGCTGAAGGACGAGAACTATGTCTACAAGAACAAGCTCTTTGACGCGAAGGTAACCTACGAGCAGGAGCTCCAGGCCATCAAGGACAGACGCCACGAGGCGTTCGCCGAGCAGTATCATATGATCGACCTGCTCCGCATGTCCCGCTTCACCTTTGCACAGGAGCAGGCGCAGCGCATCGAGAACTACAAGTACACCTTTAATCAGCGGCAGTTCCTCTTAAAGAACGGTCTCTACATTGTCATTGTGATGATTTTCATCGCGCTGAGCATTGTGACCCCGATTGTGAAGAACACGCAGCTCTTTACCTACAACAATATTCTGAACATTCTGCAGCAGGCGTCTCCGCGTATGTTCCTCGCGCTCGGCGTCGCAGGCCTGATTCTCCTGACCGGTACCGACCTCTCGATCGGTCGTATGACAGGTATGGGTATGGTCGCGGCGACCATCATCATGCACAAGGGCGTCAACACCGGCGCGGTCTTCGGTAAGATTTTCGACTTTACCGGCTTGCCGTATGCGGGAAGAGCCATTTTCGCACTGCTGGTCTGCATTGTTCTGACCACCTGCTTCACCTCGGTTGCCGGTTTCTTCACGGCGCGCTTCAAGATGCACCCGTTCATCTCGACCATGTCGAACATGCTGATTATCTTCGGTCTCGTGACCTATGCGACAAAGGGTGTTTCCTTCGGTGCAATCGAGCCGGGCATCGCTTCGATGATTGTCCCGAAGGTCAACGGCTTCCCGCTCATCATTCTCTGGGCGGTTGCGGCAATCGTGATTGTCTGGTTCATCTGGAACAAGACCCGCTTCGGCAAAAACCTCTACGCAGTCGGCGGCAACCCGGAGGCGGCTTCGGTCTCCGGTATCTCGGTCTTCGCCGTGACCATGGGCGCCTTCATGATGGCGGGTGTGCTCTACGGCTTCGGCGCATGGCTTGAGTGCGCACGCATGGTGGGTTCCGGTTCGGCGGCTTACGGCCAGGGCTGGGACATGGACGCAATCGCGGCCTGCGTGGTCGGCGGTGTCTCCTTCACCGGCGGTATCGGTAAGATTTCCGGCGTCGTGGTCGGTGTGCTGATCTTCACGGCACTCACCTATTCGCTGACCATTCTCGGTATCGACACGAACCTCCAGTTCGTCTTCGAGGGCATCATCATCCTGACGGCTGTCACCTTGGACTGCTTAAAGTACGTCCAGAAGAAGTAAGGCTTCCCGTCGGACGGAAAGAGCCCGCATATGCTATACTGAAACCGCAGCTTACGCTGCGGTTTTTTTGAATTCGGGAGGAAAGACTATGCCCTATTCCTGCATGCTGGTGGACGATGAGGAAGATGTGATCAATGCGATACGGCGTACCATAGACTGGGAGAGTCTCGGTTTCTCCGTGCCGACGGAGGCACATAACGGACTCGAGGCACTCGAGTTCGCGGAGGATAGCGCACCGGATGTCGTGCTGACCGACATCAAGATGCCGTATATGGACGGTCTGGAGCTCGCGCATCGCTTAAAGGAGCTCTATCCGAACATCCGCATTGTCGTCTTTTCCGGCTTCGATGAGTTTGAATACGCGCGCGAGGCGCTGCGCCTCGAGGCGGAAGAATATATTTTGAAACCCATTCACGCGGCGGAGCTGTCAAAGCTCTTTCTCCGAATCCGGGAGCGGCTCGACGCCGAGCGGGCGGAGCGGCAAAATGTGGAGCAGCTCCGCGCCTATTATGAGAAGAGCCTGCCCCGTCTGCAGGAGAGTTTTTTTGTGTCTCTCCTGGACGGAAAAATTCCGGAGGAGGAGCTCATGCGCCAGGCAGAGGACTACCAGCTAAGTTTCGAGGAAGCGCCCTATGTGGCAGCGGTAATTCACACGGGGAGCGCGGGACTGCCGGCCGGTGTCAGCGCGGTGCTCCTCGCGGCCTCGGTCCGAAAGCTCGCGGAGGAGAAGCTCGGCGAGAAATTTTCGGCGCGTTTTTTCGGCTATCTCGGCAACACGGTCATGCTGGTCTCGCTCGGTGAGGCAGGGCAGCTCCGCTTCCTGACCGACGCCTGTGACAAGTTCTGTCGTCTGGCGGCCGCAAAGCTCGGCGCGACAGTCACCGTCGGCATCGGAAAAGCCTGCGGAGAGCTCTCGAAACTCAGGGATTCCTACACCGGTGCCAGAAGTGCGCTCTCGTACCGCATGATTTACGGGACGGGGAAGGCCATCAGCATTTCGGAGATTGCGCCGCAGGAGAAGAACGGAACCGAGCTCTCGGAGCAGGCATCCATGCAGGACATTTTCCGGAAGATGCGCATGGAGAAAGAGGAGGAATTAAGCGCTGCGATTGCGCGCTACATGGCGGACAACGCAGCCGCCCAGGGCTCGGTGCAGGAGTACCGCTTTTTTGTGATGGGGACAGCCGGGGAGCTGTACCGCTTTGCAAAGGACAATGAGCTTAGCACCGAGGAGATATTCGGCGACAACGACGCGATGTACCGGATATTACAGCAGTTGGAACCCGGGGAACTCACGAGCTGGATGGACGGGGTCTGCCGGAAAATGCGGGAGATGATACAGCATAAGCGCGCGGACAGCGCGCGCTCCTTTGCGGCCCGCGCGATTGACCATGTGAACGAGCACTATGCCGACGGTGATCTCACGGTCGATGCGATGTGCTCCTACCTGAATGTGAGCGCCGCCTATTTTTCGACTGTCTTTAAGCGGGAGACCGGCAAGACCTTTGTGCAGTATCTGACCGACCTCCGCATGGAAAAGGCAGTGAAACTTCTGCTCTCGACCAATGAGAAGACCTATATGATTGCGCGGAAGGTCGGCTATGCCGATCCGAACTATTTCAGCTATGTCTTCAAAAAACAGTTCGGTATGTCACCGAGCAAATATAAGGACAGCCGCGAGGCGGCGCAATGAGACTGCCGGAAATTTTCACGCTGCCGCGGTCCATTCGGTTCATTATTGTCGTCGCCTTTACGGCGGTCTCTGTCAGCATCACTGGGCTGCTCGGCGTGGGGCTGTATCGCATTTTTGCGCGCCATACCGAACAACTCCTCACCGAGAGCAGCGCACAGCTCCTGCACCGGGTTTCGGAAAATCTGGGCGACTATCTAAAGAATATGCGCGCGCTCTCGGACGCGATTTACTATGCCTCGATTAAGAGCAAGGACTTTGCCGTGGACAATACGAACCGCGAGATGGAGCTGCTCTACGAGGCAAACCGCGACGATTTGATCAGCCTTGCACTCTACCGGCGGGACGGGACGCTCCTCGGCGCGGCGCCGGTCGCAGTGCAGAAACAGGATGTCGATGTGCGGCAGCAGGCCTGGTTTCAGAGTGCGGCGGCAAAGGTCGAAAATCTGCATTTTTCAACGCCGCATGTGCAGGATCTCTTTGACGATCCGAGCTACCGCTATCACTGGGTCATCTCGCTGAGCCGCGCGGTCGAGTTAAACGAGGGCGGCCAGAGCAGCGAGGGCATATTGCTGGTCGACATGAACTATAAGAGTGTCGCGGACATGCTGGACGATGTGAATCAGGACAGCGCGGGGCGCTATGTCTACCTCTGTGACAGCCGCGGAGACATCATTTACCATCCGCGCCGCATGCAGATTGACGCGGGGCTTGTATCAGAGAACAATCTCACGGAGGCCGGATACGCGGACGGCGCCCACCGGGAGTATTTTCAGGGAGAGCGGCGGGAGGTCGTCGTCGAGACGGTGAGCTACACCGGCTGGAAGCTGATCAGTGTGATTCCGGGCACTTACTTTGCGCTTGGCCTCTTAAATGCGAGACAACTGGCGCTCGCCTTCGTGCTGCTCACAGCGGCGGCGCTCGCGCTTGTGAACCGCCTCATGGCAGCTCAGGTTTCCAAGCCGCTGATTCGGCTGAACGAGTCCATCCGGAAACTGGAGCTCGGGCAGGACAGCAAAATCTATGTCGGCGGCAGCGCGGAAGTGCGGCATCTCGGGCGCACATTGCAGTCCTATGTGCGGGAGATTCAGCTCCTCATGCGGGACATTGTGCGCGAGCAGGAGGAGAAGCGAAAGAGTGAGCTCGATGCGCTCCAGTCGCAGATTAACCCACACTTTCTGTATAACACCTTGGACTCGATCGTCTGGATGATTGAGGGGCAGCGCTACGACGACGCGGTTGTCATGATTACCGAGCTCGCGAGCCTGTTTCGCATCAGTTTAAGCGGCGGCAAGACCATCATTTCGATGGAGGCGGAGCTTCGGCACGCGGAAAATTATATGAATATTCAGAGAGTTCGCTTTAAGAACAGCTTCCGCGTGCGCTACGAGATCGATCCGGAAGTGCGGAATTACTGTACGGTAAAACTGATACTCCAGCCGATTCTGGAGAACGCGATTTACTACGGCGTGAAGGGCATGGAGGAGGAGGGCGAAATTCTGCTCCGCGCGGAACTGCGGGACGGCGAACTTCTGCTCACAGTGCGGGACAACGGGTTCGGCATTCCGGAAGAGGAAGTTCCGCTTCTTTTGCGGGAAGGCGAGCGGCGACCGAGCCGGGGCTCCGGCGTGGGACTTTTGAATGTGCAGCGCCGTATTCAGCTCCGCTTCGGGGAGCACTACGGCCTTGCAATCGAGAGCGAGCCGGATGAGGGGACCGAAGTGCGCATATGCTTACCGGCCGTTCCCTACAATGAAGAGAACAGACAGCGTCTGGAGGAGGGAAGATGAGGCGGCACATCATGCTCGGCGCAGTGACAATCGCAGCGACGGCGCTTGCACTGCTGCTCATCCTGCAGACGACCAGGCAGACAGAGCCGCAGCGCGCTCGAATCGCCGTTCTCACGCGGCGCGATGTGGATGTCAGCGATGCGGCGCTCTTTGCGGGCATGGAGAAAGCTGCGGAGGACAGCAAAGTGATTCTGAACTATGTCGTGGTGCCGCCGACAGCGACACTCGCAGAAGAAAAGCTGCTCGCGAGCAGGAGATTGCGGACGGCGCGAGAGCGGTGCTTCTTGAGCCGGTTTCGACGGCGGGGAGCGGCAAAATGGCGGAGGAACTGTCCCAGCGCGCCGCCGTGGTGCTGCTCGGCGAGCGCGCCGACACGGAGGCCGCCGGGCACTTCGGCAGTGTGAGCGCCGACAATTACGCAATCGGCGTGGCGCTCGGCAAGGAGATAGCCGAGCTTCTGCCGGACGGCGGCCGGATTGCGCTGTTGCCGGAGAGCGACGCGCAGGGCTCGATTGCGGCGCGGAGACAGGGGATTCGGGAGGCGCTCCGCGGGAGTGCCGTTCAGGTACAGGAGGAGACGCAGGGCGTAGCGCTTCTTGTGGGACTCGAGGACAGCGCGCTGACTGCGGCGGCGGAGAGCGCGGCGGCGGAAGAGAAGCGGCCGCTGGTGGTCGGCGTCGGGAATTCCAACCGGAATATCTACGCGCTGGACCGGGGCGACATCGCCGATATGATCGTGATCAACGAATTCAACATGGGCTATCTCGCGGTTGCCGAGGCAAAGAAAAAACTCTCGAGCGGGCTCCGGGAAATGGAGCAGCTGAGAGTCGGCGATACGCTGGTCGCGAGGGATACCATGTTCAGCGCAGAAAATCAGAAATTACTCTTTCCGCTGGTGCGGTGAAAGCGAGGCGAGATGCAAAAGCGAATACTGCGCGTGCTGTCACTGCTGCTCACGCTCGTGCTGCTCACGGGCTGCACAGCGCAGCGCGCGCGCAGCAAAAAGAAAGTGCGAATCGGCGTGAGTGTCTATGACAGCTACGATACCTTTATCACAGAGCTGACCGGGGCCTTCCGGGAGAACGCCGCGCTGCAGCAGGGGAGCGTGCAGATTGAGATGAGCGATGCCGCGCGGAGTCAGGAACTGCAGGACAAGGCCGTGCGGCAGATGCTCGACAACGGCTGCGACGTCATCTGTGTGAACCTGGTTGACCGGACGGCGCCCGGAAAAATCATCGATATGGCAAAGAAGAAGGATGTCCCTATCATCTTCTTTAACCGGGAGCTGGTCGAAGAGGATCTGGAGCGCTGGAATAAGCTCTACTATGTCGGCGCCGATGCGAAGGAGTCCGGTGTGATTCAGGGAAGGCTTGCGGCCGCCTATCTGAAGGCGCACCCCGAGGCGGACCGGAACCATGACGGTGTGATTCAATATGTGGTGCTCGAGGGCGAGGCGGGCCATCAGGATGCGATACTCCGGACCGAGTATGCGCCCTCAACCCTCCGGGATGAGGGCATCGCGCTCGAAAAACTCGGCTATGCGCTCGCAAACTGGAATCGCCTGCAGGCGCAGACGCAGGTGCGGCAACTGCTCACGAGCTACGGCAGCCGGATCGAGCTGATACTCGCGAACAATGACGACATGGCGCTCGGTGCGCTGGATGCCTATCGGGAGAGCGCCGTCACGCCCCCGCCCGTCTTCGGCATCGACGGCACGAATCCGGGGCTCACGGCGGTGCGAGAGGGGAGCTTGACCGGCACCGTCAGAAACGACAGCGAGGGACAGGCAAAGGCCATGCTCTCCCTCGCGCTCTCGCTCTCAACCGGCGGGAAGTGCGAGTATCCGCTCACGGAGGGGCGGTATATCCGTCTGCCTTACGAGCCGATTACGGCGGCAAGCCTCTCTTCCATGACAGAGAGAAGCGGCGCGGTTTCCCGCTGAAGCGAAAAGCGCGCGGGCAGCTCACGGAAGAGCTGCCGCACTTCGCCGCGGATGCGATCGGCGGTCATCTCGTCGCTCATCGGGAGCAGACCGAAGACGCGCGTGCGGTAGGCAGGATCGCGGAGACAGGTGCGAAACAGCATGTCGGCAAAATCGGCCCATTCGGCCCGTAAGAGCGCCGGATAGGCGGGACTGTCCGAAAGCGGTTCTATGAGAAAGTCGGGGAGCAGAAGTGCTGCGAAGGCGTGCAGCACTTCTGCTTTTTGTTTGCCGCGCGACAAAAAGCCGCTGTCCCGCTGAAAGGTGACGCGGAGGGATAAAAAGGCAGCGAGAAAGGCATCGGTCGCGTGCGGGCGCGCGGGATGGGCACCGAAACGCGCGTACAGAAGTTTTTTGAGCAGCGCACAGAGAACTTTTTCGTTCTCCGGGCGAGTGAGCTCCTGCTCCGCGTGCTCCAAAAACCGCAGCCGCTCGCCGGCGCTCGGCAGCGCATAATAGTCCTTTACAAAATCATCCATACCAAACCTCCTGTTGCAGTTTCTACCGGAAGCGTAACAAAAAACGGGAAAATCCGCAAAGAAAAAAGGCTGTGAGAACCCATGGAGGAAGGTTCTCACAGCCTTTCGGAAGAGAAGAATTACTTCTCCTCGCCGAAATATCTCTTCAGCAGGCCCTGGAAAGCTCTGCCGTGTCTCGCCTCGTCGCGCGCCATCTCGTGAACGCTGTCGTGAATCGCGTCGAGGTTCTGCTTCTTTGCCAGCGTAGCAAGGTCAACCTTACCCTGGGTTGCGCCGAACTCCGCAGCGACTCTCATCTCGAGGTTCTTCTTCGTCGAAGAGGTCACGACCTCGCCGAGCATCTCGGCGAAACGGGAAGCGTGATCCGCCTCCTCAAGAGCCGCTCTTCTCCAGTACTCACCGATCTCCGGATAGCCCTCGCGGAATGCAACGCGGCTCATTGCGAGATACATGCCGACCTCGGAGCACTCGCCCTCGAAGTTTGCGCGAAGGCCTGCCTTGATCTCCTCATCGACATCCTTGGCGATGCCGACCTGGTGCTCGGCAGCCCAGACCATGTTGCCGTCTTCCTTGACTTCCTCGAACTTGCTCGCGGGAGCCTTGCACTGCGGACAGGCCTCCGGCGGATTCTGTCCCTCAAAAATGTAACCGCAAACTGTACATCTCCACTGCTTCATAATCGTATTCTCCTTTTCTATGTGTTGTATTGCATTGCCTGACATTTTCAAAAACAATCTCTTCCGGCGAACCGGAAGAGACCGCGCGGACTCAGAGAGGAGCCGCGACTTGTTCCCGGGAGACCGTCGCTTTTGCCGCCTCTTCACAGCTGCGGCAAACACCGTAAAATACGAGGGCATGGCACTCAACCGTTCCGATGCCTGTCTGTTCCGCGAGCGCGTTCAGGGTGTGATCGGTCTCCAGCGGGAGATCGACAACACTGCCGCAGTGCTTGCAGACGAAGTGACAGTGATCGGAGGTATCGAAGTCATAATGCTCCGTGCCGCCTTCGCAGTGAATCTTTCGAATCTGCCCAAGTTCCGCGAGCAGGTTCAGATTGCGGTAGACGGTGCCGAGGCTGATGCGGGGATATTCCTCGCGGAGATCCCGATAAATCATGTCCGCCGTCGGGTGATCCAGACGGGCGGAGAGATTGCCGAGGATGGCGTCCCGCTGTCGACTGTGCTTTCGTACTTTCATAGCGCCTCCATCAGTAATAGGAACTGTTACTAGTATAGCAACAAATTCGTATCTGTCAAGCATAAGTCGGGCACAAATTGAACTATTGCTTTCAGACCGGCGGGAAATGTGATATACTTGTCAGCAAATAACGGCCTTTTGGCTGGATTCGGGGGAGGTATCACAGTGGCAGAAGAGAGCATGAAGGATTTCGAGCAGGAAATTAACGAATCGTTCAAGACCGCAAAGAAAGTTGAAAATGAGGACGGCGGCAAGTGGGAGCATCTGCAGAGCCTTGTCGAGAGCAAGGAGCAGTTCGATGTCAAGATCATCGAGGCTGTGAAGGGAGGCTGCATCGCATATCTCGAGGATACGCGCGCATTCATCCCGGCAAGCCAGCTCTCCTCGAGCTATGTTGAGAAGCTCGAGGACTACGCAAACAAGCACATCACGGTTGTCGTGATTACGGCAGATCCGGAGAAGAAGCGCCTTGTCCTTTCTCATCGCGCGATTGAGCAGGAGGAGAAGGAGAAGGAGAAGGCTGCACGCCTCGCCGAGCTCAAGGTCGGCGATGTGCTGGACGGCAAGGTCGAGTCCCTGAAGGACTACGGCGCATTCATCGATCTCGGCGGTGCGACGGGTCTCCTGCATGTCTCGCAGATTTCGAGAAAGAGAGTCAAGACACCGGCAGATGTCCTCAAGGAGGGCCAGGAAGTCAAGGTCAAGATCATTAAGATCGGCGACGGCAAGATTTCCCTTTCCATGCGGGCACTCGAGGAGCCGGACGATCATTTCAGCGGCAGAAACAACACGCTCGAGGAGACCGGCGGCTTCAAGTACGAGGAGAAGACCCGCGCGACGACCAACCTCGGCGATCTGCTGAAGAACATCAAGCTTTGAGTTATACCCGATTTTGGGAATGAGAAACCGTCAGCTTAGGCTGCCGGTTTTTCATATCATAAAACAAAGTAGCGGAAAGGAGCACGAAATGGCGGAGAAGGAACTGAGCAAGGGCAAGCAGCTGGAGAAGGAGCTCTGCTGGGAGTATCCGAACATCGCAAAGAAGGCACCTGAGCAGCGGGAAAAGGCGCACGAATTTGCAAAGGGCTATATGGAGTTTCTCGGTGCCTGCAAGACGGAGCGCGAGTGCGTGAACTACGCGGAGAAGCTTCTGCTGGAGGCCGGCTACGAGCGTTTCGATTCCAAGAAGAAGTACAAGGCAGGCGACAAGGTCTTCTCGACCAATCGCGGCAAGGCAATGGCAATTACGGTCTTCGGCAAGAAGTCGATTGCGGAGGGCGTCCGGATCAACGGCGCGCACATTGATTCCCCGCGCATCGATCTGAGACCGAACCCGCTTTATGAGTCGAATGACATTGCACTGTTTAAGACCCACTACTACGGCGGCATCAAGAAGTACCAGTGGGGCACCATTCCGCTCGCGATGCACGGCGTTGTCGTGAAGAAGGACGGCACGACGGTCGAGATTACGATCGGTGAGGATCCGAGCGATCCGGTTCTTTACATCACCGATTTGCTGATTCACCTCGCGAAGCAGCAGATGCAGAGAACGCTCTCCGAGGGACTGCGCGCGGAGGAGCTGAACATTGTACTCGGTACGACGCCCTATCCGGACGACAGTGTGAAGGAGCCGTTCCGCCTCGAAGTGCTCCGCTATCTGAATGAAAAGTACGGCATTACCGAGCGCGATTTCGCACGGGCGGAGATTGAATTTGTACCGGCGGACAAGCCGCGCGACATCGGCTTTGACCGCTCGCTGATCGGCGGCTACGGTCAGGACGACAGAGTCTGCGCATATGCGGCACTGCGGGCACAGCTCGACACCGTAAATCCGGAGTACACGACCGTCACGATTCTCACCGACAAAGAGGAAATCGGTTCCTGCGGCACCACCGGTTCCAAGTCGAATTTCCTCTATGATTACATTTGCTATCTCGCGCAGATGGAGGGGGTCGACGCGAAGGATGTCTTTGCGAAGTCCGCTTGCCTCTCGGCCGATGTAAACGGCGCGTACGACCCGACCTTTGCCGATGCGTTTGAGGCGAAGAACTCGAGCTACTTGAACCGCGGCGTGGTGCTCACGAAGTACACGGGTTCCGGCGGCAAGTTCGGCGCGAGCGATGCGAGCGCGGAGTTCATGGCAAAAGTGATTGATATCATGGACAAGAACGGCGTATACTGGCAAATCGGTGAGCTCGGCAAGCTGGATCTCGGCGGCGGCGGCACGATTGCCGGCGACGTGGCGCGCCTCAATGTCGATGTCGTGGATCTCGGCGTCGCGGTGCTCTCGATGCACTCGCCGTTTGAAGTGACGAGCAAGCTGGATAATTACAATATGTACCTCGCATTCAAGGCGTTCTACCCGGAGGCGTAAACCCTCTGCGAGGAAAGAATCAAAAAAAAGGAGTTATAAGAATGAGATTTTCACCGAAAAAGTTGCTGCTGATGACCGGCCTTACGGCGATGGCAATTTCGTTTGCGGCCTGCGGCAAGAAGGACGCGGCTAAGAGCTCGGACGGCAGCGCGGCTGCGGAGAGCACAACCGCAGCCGACGCAAACCTCCCGAAGGAGCCGAAGAACTTCGGTAAGGTTACGCTCGGCAAGTACGAGGGCGTTGAGATCAAGACCCACGATGTCAGCGTATCCGACGAGGAAGTCGATAGCTACATTCAGAATGTGCTTGAGAACAGCCAGAACCTGACCGAGGTGGATCGCCCGGCGGCTTCCGGAGATACCGTCAACATTGACTACGAGGGCAAGAAGGACGGCGTTGCGTTTGACGGCGGCACGGCGAAGGGACAGAACCTGGAACTCGGCAGCCACAGCTTCATTGACGGCTTCGAGGACGGCCTGATCGGCGCGGCGAAGGGCGAGAAGAGAACCTTAAACCTTACCTTCCCGGCGGACTACGGCAACAAGGATCTCGCGGGCCAGGCGGTTACCTTTGATGTCACGGTGAATTCGGTGCAGGAGAAGTCGAAGCCCGAGCTGAACGACGAGTGGGTTGCGAAGACCACGAACAATGCGCAGACCACGGTGGATCAGTACCGTGAGGAAGTGAAGAAGCAGCTGCTTTCGCAGAAGGAAAAGAACGAGAAGAACCAGGAGCTCACATCGGCGCTGGACGCTGTCATGGCTTCCTCCACGTTTGAGGTTAGCGAGGAGGCGAAGAAGTATGAGACCGAGCTGCAGAAGGACCGCATGAACAAGCAGCTCCAGCAGTACGGCCTCACGCTCGAGAGCTACCTGCAGATGACTTCGATGACGCAGGAGAACTACGACCAGCAGATGCAGGCGGCGGGTGAGAATGTCGCGAAGGTCAAGCTGATGGTCGATGCAATCGCGAAGAAAGAGAAACTGAAGCTGAACGACGAGGCGTATAAGGCGCTCGAGGACAGCTACGGTTACTCGAAGGATATGCTGGTCTCGATTCTCGGCAAGGAGCAGGTGGATCTGCAGGCAAGAGAGCTGCAGGTCGCGAACTTCATCCTCGACAAGGCGACCAAGGTCCCGGCAGGCGCGGATGACACGCAGGCGGCATCCGCCGGGGAATCCGCAGGTGAGACAGCGGCGAGCGAGGCAGCGGGCGAGACGCAGGCAAGCGAGACAGCAGCGGAAACCCAGGCGAGCGAGGGCAGCGCAGCTGCAGAGAGCACGACCCAGCCGTAAGCGTTTCATGAATCAAAAATTATTTTTCTTCGATGTCGACGGAACTCTGGTCGACGACAAGAGCAAGGAGATCCCGCAGAGCGCAGTGACAGCTATCCGGTCACTGCGTGAGGCGGGACATCTTGTTTATTTGAATTCCGGTCGCACGCACTGCCTTCTGACACATGAAATGGAACAGTTCGGCATCTCCTGCGCGGTCTGCGGCTGCGGGACAGAGATCATTGCGGACGGAACGGTGCTCCTCGAGCGGCGCATTTCCCGCGCGCGAGGGACGGAACTCCGGGAACTTCTGCTGAATTTGCGGCTCGACGCCGTACTGGAAGCACAGGAGGCTGTCTACTTTTCGAACCGCCCGTTTGAAAACGAGGCGCTCATGGAGAAGCTGCTCGCCTTTGTCAGTAGCTACGCGAAGACCGAGGTCAATGCGCTGACGGATAACTCTTTTGTATTCGACAAGTTTTGCGTGCAGACTGTGCCCGGCGGGGAGAAAGATCCCCGCATCGAGACGTTGCTGCAAGCTACGCCGGACTTTGAGGGGATTGCGCGCGGCAGAGGGTTTTACGAGTTTGTGCCGAAGGGCTTTACCAAAGGCAAGGCGGTCAATTTTCTGATGGAGCGCTTTTCGATTGCGGCAGAGGATTGCTATGTCTTCGGCGACAGCGTGAACGATCTCACGATGTTTCAGAGTAACGCCGCGCATCGCATCGCGATGGGCGAGCACGACAGAGAATTGGAAGCGTATGCGAGCTATATTGCGGATACCGTCCGGGCGGACGGCATCGCAAAGGCGCTTCGCGCGCTCCACGTATTGGAGAGGTAAGGGAGTTATGCTGCTTCGCGATATCATTGCGGATGTCCGCGCAGCGCAGGACAGAGATCCGGCGGCGCGCAGTTTTCTTGAGGTACTGTTTCTGTACCAGGGCGTGCATGCGCTGATTGCATACCGCATTGCGCATTGGTTCTGGAAGCGCAAGCACTATTTCATTGCGCGCTTCATCTCCCAGCTGTCGCGTTTTATGACGCTGATTGAAATTCATCCGGGGGCTAAGCTCGGCAAGGGCATCCTGATAGACCACGGAACCGGCGTTGTGATCGGCGAGACGGCGGAGGTCGGCGATAACTGCACCATATACCAGGGCGTTACCCTGGGCGGTGTGGGAACCAAGAAGGGCAAGCGCCACCCGACCATAGGAAACAATGTGACCATAGGCGCGGGCGCAAAGATACTGGGCTCCTTTGAGGTGGGCGATAACTGCAAGATCGCGGCGAACGCCGTGCTTTTAAAGCCCTTGCAGGCGGATTCCACGGCGGCCGGTATTCCGGCCCGCCCGGTGCGCGTTGGCGGAAAGTCGGTGAAAAAGACCGCGCATGCCTACAGCGCGGATCTCGGAGAATTGCAGGAGAAGGTCGAGACTCTGCAACAGCAGGTCGACGAACTGCAGCGGGAACTGGCGGAGAACAAGGATGAGAGCGAAAAGCGAGGTGCCTGAGGGCGCAGGGAGCGCTGCGGAGGGGGAGGAGACAGCTTATGTCTACCTCCTCCTTTGCGGTGACGGGAGTTATTACTGCGGTTATACCGTGGATATGGAGCGCCGCCTGGCCGCTCACAGAAGCGGAAAAGGCGCGAAGTATACGCGGGCGCGAGGCCCGCTGCGTCTGGTGTATCTGGAGCGACTTGCGAGCAGGGGAGAGGCCCTGCGGCGGGAGGCGGCCATTAAGAAGCTGAGTCGTGCCGCCAAGGAAGCGCTGCTGACAGAGCCTTGTAATCTCGTTAAGGGAGGAGAAGATGGAAATCATCTATGAAGATGCCGAAGTGCTGGTCGCGGTAAAGCCCGCCGGTGTGGAGAGCGAAGAGGCGCGCGGCTTGGAGCCCGATATGGTGAATCTGGTGCGAAAGCATCTTGCGGGGACTGAAAAGGGCATGCCCTATGTGGGGCTCATACGCCGCCTCGATAAGCCTGTCGCAGGGCTCATGCTCTTCGGGAAGACCCCCGCTGCGGCCGCGGCGCTCTCGAAAGAGCTGCAGGCACAAAAGACGGAGAAGCGCTACCGCGCGCTGATACTCGGTAAGCCGGCGGAAAAGAGCGGAAGCTTTACGGACTGGATTTTGCAGGACAAGAAGGAAAATATAAGTCGCGTCGTGCCGAAGGGAAGCGCGGGCGCCAAGGAAGCAAGACTTAACTACCGCGTGCTCCGCAGCAAGTTTATCGGAGGGAAGCAGGTCACGGAGGTGGAGGCGGAACTTCTGACCGGGCGGCGTCACCAGATACGCCTGCAGTTTGCCTCGCGCAATTTGCCGATACTCGGAGATTTGAAGTACGGCGTGAGCTTCCCGGAGCAGGAGAGTCTCTTTTCCTACGGCGGGCTCTGCCTTGCGGCGACCACGCTTGGCTTTACACATCCAAAGACCCGGAAAAGACTTTGCTTTCACTGGGAACCGGCGTTCAAATTAGCCCCTTGAAAAAGCCCCCTTCTTTGAGTATTATGATGGTATAAAGTTAAATAAGAAAAACATAAGTGTCGCAAGCGCAGTGAAACCCTCCCGCAGTGCGGGATTGACGATAGAGTATGGCAGGAGGAAGCATATGCACAGAAGAGAAAAAGATGGTTTACGGAGATTCCTTCTGGAGTTAAAGGAAGAGCGACTTGCGGTTGCGGAAGCGGCACACAACGGTGCGACGTGCGATATCGGACACATCAAAGAGTTGCGCGAGGTCTTAAAGCAGATTAAGGATGTCGGCGAGCACAAGTTTGAGGAGTGCCCGGAGTCGGAACGCTATCTCAATGCGGCGGATCACACCGAAGAGGAACTCGCGGTCATGGAGGACTCGGTGGACCTGCTCGACGAGGCGAGTCATCTCGCGGCAGCGGGACAGGGAAACGAAAATCTCTTTGAAATCAATGAGCTTCTCATGGAGGTCACGGAGAACCTCTGGGGCCTGCTCTAAACTTTGGTTTTTCTTGACAATCAAGGACACTGCACTTATGATATTCCCGTAAGAGGGAGTAGCCGGCAGTGCAGAGCACGGCGACCGGAGGCGACATACCCGACGCGAGAGCGTCCGAATCCGGCTAGGCAAAGACCGATGGCAAGACTCTTACCACAGAACAAAGCTGTGGTAAGAGTCTTTTTTTATTGGCTCTCAGGCACAGCGAGAACAGGAAAAGGAGAAGAAAAGATGGATTTTTTACTGGAAGGCATTCGGGCTGTCACCTGGCAGCAGGGAGTCATGTATGCGGTCGGCATCATCCTCATCTGGCTTGCGATCAACAAGGAGTATGAGCCCTCGCTCTTATTGCCCATGGGCTTCGGCGCAATTATGGTAAACCTTCCGATGAGCGGCGTTTTGGATCAGCTTGTGCAGGGCAAGGTCCCCGCGGCGGGTATCATCGAATGGCTCTATAAGGTCGGCATTGAGTCCTCGGAGATGATGCCGCTCTTACTGTTCATCGGCATCGGCGCGATGATTGACTTCGGGCCGCTCTTAAGCCAGCCCTTCTATTTTCTCTTCGGTGCGGCAGCGCAGTTCGGCATTTTTGCGGTCATCTTTGCGGCAACGCTCCTCGGCTTTGATTTGAAGGATGCGGCTTCGATCGGCATCATCGGTGCGGCGGACGGTCCCACCTCGATTCTGGTCTCCCAGGTTCTGAACTCTTCGTACATCGGTCCGATTGCCGTTGCGGCTTACTCCTATATGGCGCTGGTTCCGATTATCCAGCCCTTTGCGATCAAGCTGGTCACGACGAAAAAAGAGCGTCAGATTCGCATGAGCTATAACGCGAAGGCAATTCCGAAGTCCACGCGCATTGCCTTCCCGATTGCGGTCACCATGATTGTCGGTTTCATCTCCCCGCAGTCGGTCGCTCTGGTCGGTTTTCTGATGTTCGGTAACCTGCTCCGCGAGTGCGGCGTGCTCAACACGCTCAGCCAGACCGCACAGGATCAGCTGGTCAATCTGATCACGCTGCTCCTCGGCATCACGATTTCCTTCAGCATGCAGGCGGAGCAGTTTGTGAACCTGCAGACGCTCATGATACTCGGTCTTGGCCTTGTTGCCTTCGTCTTTGACACCATGGCGGGCGTGCTCTTCGCAAAGCTTGTCAATGTGGTGCTCGCAATCATGAAGAAGCCCCTCATCAATCCCATGATCGGCGGCTGCGGTATCTCGGCCTTCCCGATGTCCTCCCGTGTCGTGCAGAAGCTCGCGAACGAGGAGAGCAAGGGCAATATCATTCTGATGCAGGCAGCCGGCACCAATGTCGCGGGCCAGGTGGCTTCGGTCATCGCGGGCGGCCTCGTGATCAGCATTGTGTCCCGTTATCTCTAAAGAGAAGAGAGGAGAAAGAGATGAATACAGCGGAAATCGCACTCGAAATTATGGGCAAGGGCATGGGCGGTCTCTTTGTCGCGGCAACGGTCATGATGCTCGCGGTGGCCCTTTTGCAGCGTATCACGAAGCGCTGAACTTCGACTGAAAAGCTATCAACTCAAGTTATAACACCGTATAAAAATTGTCTGCTGCCGGAACAATTGACAGCGCGCTGAGAATCCCCTATAATCCGAACATACCTACTGAGTTTGAGGGAAGAAACAGAGAAAAGAAACCCTCGTTAAAAGAAAGAGAAGGCCCGAGTGGTTCGGGTTCACGGAGGAATAAAAATGAGCGAGCAGAGAAAATACCGGTTTGAGACCCTTCAGTTGCATGTCGGCCAGGAGAACCCGGATCCGGCAACCGATGCGAGAGCCGTCCCGATTTACCAGACGACCTCCTATGTGTTCCGCAATGCGCAGCATGCGGCGGACCGTTTCGGTCTGAGAGATGCCGGCAACATCTACGGCAGACTCACGAACTCCACCCAGGATGTGTTTGAGAAGAGAATCGCAGCGCTTGAGGGCGGTTCCGCGGCACTTGCGGTCGCATCCGGTGCGGCGGCAATCACCTACACCTTCCAGGCACTCGCACAGGCGGGCGATCACATTGTCGCACAGAAGACCATCTACGGCGGCACCTACAACCTGCTCGCGCACACGCTGAAGCAGTTCGGCGTCGAGACCACCTTTGTCGACGCACACAATCTTGCGGAGCTTGAGGGCGCAATTCGCCCGAACACCAAGGCGGTCTACATTGAGACCCTCGGCAACCCGAACTCCGATATCCCGGACATCGACGCGATTGCGGAAATCGCACACAAGCACGGCCTTCCGCTCGTTGCCGATAACACCTTCGGCACGCCCTATCTGATCCGTCCGTTTGAGCACGGCGCCGACATTGTGGTTCACTCCGCAACGAAGTTCATCGGCGGTCACGGCACCACGCTCGGCGGCATCATTGTGGACGGCGGCAGCTACGACTGGAAGAAGAGCGGCAAGTTCCCGAACATCGCGGATCCGAACCCGAGCTACCACGGCGCATCCTTTGCGGATGTCGCAGGCCCGGCGGCTTTCGTGACCTACATTCGCGCAATCCTGCTCCGCGATGAGGGCGGTGCCATCTCGCCGTTCAACGCTTTCCTGCTCCTGCAGGGCACCGAGACCCTGTCTCTCCGCGTGGAGCGCCATGTCGAGAACGCGCTGAAGGTCGTTGAGTTCCTGAAGAAGCACCCGCAGGTTGAGAAGGTGAACCACCCGTCCCTCGCAGATCACCCGGACCACGCGCTCTATCAGAAGTATTTCCCGAACGGCGGCTCGTCCATCTTCACCTTCAACATCAAGGGCGGACAGAAGGAGGCCTTTGCCTTCATCGATAACCTGAAGATCTTCTCCCTGCTCGCAAACGTCGCGGACGCAAAGAGCCTGGTGATTCACCCGGCGACCACGACCCACTCGCAGCTGAATGAGGCTGAGCTCGCAGATCAGGGCATTCAGCAGAACACGATTCGTCTCTCGATCGGTATCGAGAACATCGACGATATCCTCGCAGACCTCGAGGCAGGCTTTGCGGCGGCGAAGTAAAACAGATTTCGGATATATCCTCCTACCCCCTCAAAAGGGCGCCGGTAATCCCCGGCGCCCTTTTTCGATTCGCGTTATAGGACAAGAGTTGAGAGTTATAGGACAAAAAGAATTGATAAAAAGCCTCGCAACGTGAATAGAAAAGCGCCGGGAGGAGCTTCCGTCTTCCTGCAAGCGCCGCGAGCACAAAGTGCCTGCGAAGTTTCATAAGAGCTCTCCTTTCCTGTAATAAACTATGGTACCAAAGATAGAGTAACACAGTCAGAAAAAAATAAATCGACTGACAATATTCAGACAATTATGGCCGGAAAAAGCAAAACTTGAGGGGATGCACATGGTATAATGGACGCAGGAAAAGTCATTTTGACGGTGAAAGCGAGGAAAAACGCATGCAGATTCGTGAGATTCACAGTTTGTATTTCAGCCCGACGGGCGGGACGGCAAAGTATGCGCGGGCCATGGCGGAGGGCGCGGCGGAGGCTCTGGCCTGTCCCGCGGAAATAAGCGCCTTTACCCTGCCGCGGGAGCGGGAAGAAGTGCGTCATTTTTCGAGCGATGAGCTCTTAATCATCGGTTCCCCGACCTATGCGGGCAAGCTCCCGAATAAGATACTGCCGGATTTTCAGGAGAAGCTTCGCGGGGAGCATACACCTGTTCTTCTGTTTGTGACCTACGGAAACCGGAATTTCGACAACAGCCTTGCGGAGCTTTTGTCCGTGCTTCGGGCAAACGGTTTTCTGCCGCTTGCGGCAGCTGCCTTTGCCTGCCGCCACGCGTTTTCGGACCGCATTTGCCCCGAGAGACCGCGCGCCGAGGAACTCGCGGCGGCTCAAAGCTTTGCGGCGCGCGCGGCGGAGGCATTGAAGACTGCGGAGCGCGCGGCGTTGGAGACTGCTTCCCTTGCATTCGCCGTGCCGGGCGATGCCGAGGCGCCCTACTATGTGCCGAAGGGGGAAGACGGTTCCCCCGCCAAATTCCTGAAGGCAAAGCCGCTCACGGATCTTTCGAAGTGCCTGCACTGCGGCGCCTGTGCGGCGCACTGTCCCATGGGATCGATTGACAGCTCGGACACCTCGAAGGTTCCGGGCATTTGCATTAAGTGTCAGGCCTGCGTGCGGGGCTGCAAGCAGGGCGCCAAGTATTTTGAGGATGCCGCGTTCTTATCCCATGTGCGCATGCTCGAACAGAACTTTGCGACGCCGGAGAAGGAGAATTTATACCTATCCGCATTCTGAGAGAAGAAGATAGATAAGCGCCGTTGCCTTGGGCGGTAAAACAGAATGCAGAGTGCTGTCTGTTTGCGGCGAAATATGTTTGTATGAAAAATCCGGAGCGACAAAACAGACAAGGGGAAAGCAGCGCAGCGTGATTGTTGCCGCAGCTTGTGTTATGTGTGGCTGTGGGGAAAGGCAGAGAGAGGCTGGGCTATCGGAATAAGGGAGATGTCATGAAGCGATATAGGGCGTAGACAGCGATAGGCTTCCGCTGTCTACGCGGAAAAGCGCCGATACGTTTTCTGCGTACCTTTACAGCGGCGCACCTCCGCCGAGCAGGCGCTTTACAAAGCAGTCCAGGACCCTGGCGGTCATGCCCCAGATTAAGGGCTCGGTGTCCGGGTAGAGCGGAATATCGTACTCGCGGACGGCAAAGGGGTAGTTCCTGCCGCCCTCGATTCTGTCATAGGGAAAGTTTTCAATCGGACGGGCAACAAAACTCCCCTTATAGTGTTCGGCGCGGTGGGTCAGGAAAAAAGAGAGCGGCAGGGTGAAGACCCGATCCACCTCGGCGGGGGAAAAGCTGCCGCGGTAGTCCTTCAGTTCCGCCGCAAAGGCGTAGATCTTCTGTCCGGAGGGACCGCTCACAATGCCGATTTCACCGAGCAGGGAGAGCTGAGCTTCCTCGAGTAAGAGTTCTTCCCGTGCTTCACGGAGAGCGGCTTCGAGCGCCGTCTCGCCTTCCTCGATGCCGCCGCCCGGAAGCGCAATGTCGCCGGGCTGGTGGCGGAGCGAGAGGGCGCGGCGCTCAAAGAGGATAAAGAGTTCTCCTTTTCTTTCGATGAGGGGAAGGAGGACGGCGGCCTCGCGTTCTTTTTTGTGCGGCGCAGGGCTGCGTTGCAGCGCGCTGCGGATATCGTTCAGATGGAAATGCATGGCAATCCTTTCCCGGTGCTTGACAAAGCAGAGATAACGTCATAAAATAAAACAAGCTTTCAAATTCGAAGTGCACAGTCGGCGGCAGTGGCCCTCTCGGGTCACATGCCGCCGTTCCTGCTAGTGAAACTGCGGCTCGAGTTTGTCGGCATTATAACATAAGGAGGAGAGACATGAAATTCAAACGTTGGATGGCAATGGCAACTGCGGCGGTGCTGGCAATCGGCACCTTGGCGGGTTGCGCACAGGGTGAAAAGAAGGCGGAGACAACTGCGGCAAGCAGTGCGGAGAGCAGTGCAGCGGCAAGCGGAAAGCACTTAAAAATCGTAGCGACCATTTTCCCGGAGTACGATTGGGTGCGTCAGATTCTCGGCGACGAGGCAAAGAATGCGGATATCACGCTTCTTCTTGACAAGGGCGTCGATTTGCACAGCTACCAGCCGAACGCCGAAGATATCGCAAAGATTTCCGAGTGCGACCTCTTTCTCTATGTGGGCGGTGAATCGGACGGCTGGGTCAAGGACGCACTGAAGGAAGGAAAGAATCCGGACCGCAAGGTCATTAACCTCCTCGAGGCGCTCGGCAACAACACGAAGGAAGAGGAAGTTGTCGAGGGTATGCAGGCCGAGGAAGAAGAGGGCAGCAAGGACAGCGAGAGCACGGCGGCGAGCCAGGCGGCGGAGAGTCAGGCTGCGGGTGAGAGCACGGCGGCGAGCGCGGAGAGCGAAGAAGAGGAATGCCCGGAATACGACGAGCATGTGTGGCTCTCGCTCCGGAATGCCGAGAGCATCTGTGAAGTCATCACGGAAGATCTGAAGAGCCTCGACAGCGCACACGCGGCAGTCTATGAGGCGAACTTAAAGAAGTACACGGAGCAGCTTGATTCGCTGGATCAGCAGTACACGGATGTGGTCAAGGCAGCGGCTAATAAGACCCTGCTCTTCGGCGACCGCTTCCCGTTCCGCTATCTCGTGGACGACTACGGCATCAAGTACTATGCGGCCTTTGTGGGTTGCTCGGCGGAGACCGAGGCGAGCTTTGAGACCGTCTCCTTCCTCGCAAAGAAGATGGATGAGCTCGGCCTTAAGCACGTCATGACGATTGAGGGACCGAACAAGAAGATTGCGGAGACCATTATCCAGAATACGAAGGACAAGAATCAGGATATTCTGACCCTGAATTCGATGCAGTCCACGACGGAACAGGACATCGAGAGCGGCGAGACCTATCTCGGCATCATGCAGCAGAATCTGGAAGTTCTGAAGAAGGCGCTGCAGTAAGGAAACGGAATTAAGGCGCGAAAGCGCCTGCAACGGAAAGGCAAAGCATGGCACAGCTTCTCTGCCGGGATCTGACACTCGGCTATGACCAGAAAAGCATCTTGGAACACTTGAATTTTGAAGTCAACGCGGGAGATTATCTCTGCATCGTCGGAGAGAACGGCTCCGGCAAGAGCACGCTGATGAAAACCATATTGGGACTGCAGCCGCCGCTCGCCGGCACGGTGGAGCGCGGCGACGGTCTTCGCGCCAATGAAATCGGGTATCTGCCGCAGCAGACCCTGGTGCAGCGCGATTTCCCGGCTTCGGTCGAGGAAATTGTGCTCTCGGGGCGGCAGGGCAGAACCGGCTTCTGGCCGTTTTACAGAAAGGCAGACCGGGAGAGCGCAGAAAAGAACATGGAGCGCATGGGCATCACGGCGTTCCGGAAGCGCTGCTACCGGGAGCTCTCGGGCGGACAGCAGCAGCGCGTGCTGCTCGCGCGGGCGCTCTGCGCGACCGAGAAGATGCTGCTTCTCGATGAGCCTGTCTCGGGTCTCGACCCGAAAGTCACGGCGGACATGTACCAGCTGATTCAGGGGCTGAACGAAGAGGGCATCACGATTATCATGATTTCGCACGACATTGCGGCAGCCGTGCAGTATGCGAGCCATATTCTGCACATCGGCAAGAAAGTGTTCTTCGGCACCAGAGAGGAATATCAGCACTCCCGGCTCGGCGAGTGGTTTTTACAGGAAGAGAGTGTGAACGCATGATGGCTATGGTACAAAAAATCCTCTTTTATCTGCAGTATCCGTTTGTGCGCTATGCCCTCATCGTCGGCGTGCTGATTGCTCTTAGCTCCTCGCTCCTCGGTGTGACCCTGGTTTTAAAGCGCTATTCCTACATCGGCGACGGCCTCTCGCATGTCGCGTTCGGCGCCATGTCCATTGCGACGGTCTTAAAGCTCTCGAACCAGATGGTTCTCATACTGCCGGTCACAATCGTCTGCGCGGTGCTCCTGCTCCGCACGGGCCAGAACAGTAAAATCAAGGGCGATGCGGCCATCGCCATGCTATCGGTCGGTGCCCTGGCTTTCGGTTATCTGGTCATGAATGTGTTTTCGACTTCGGCCAATCTCTCGGGCGATGTCTGCTCGACGCTGTTCGGTTCAACCTCGATTTTGACGCTGACCAGCCGGGAGGTGCAGCTCTGCGCCGTACTCTCGTTCCTGGTGGTCTGCCTTTTCATTGTCTATTACCAGAAGATTTTTGCGGTGACCTTTGACGAGAACTTTGCGCGCGCCTCGGGGACCGATGCCGGGCGGTATAACCTCCTGATTGCAATCACGGTCGCGGTCATCATCGTGCTTGCGATGAATCTGGTGGGTTCGCTGCTCATCTCGGCGCTGGTTATTTTCCCGGCGCTCTCGGCAATGCGCCTGTTTCACAACTTTAAGAGTGTTACCGTTTGTTCCGCACTGCTCTCGGTGACCTGCGCGCTGCTCGGTATTCTCGCGTCTATCCTCGCGGGCACACCGGTCGGCTCGACCATCGTCGCGGCGGATGCAATCGCATTCGGGCTTTGCTCCCTGATTGCGGCGGTACAGCGGAGGAAGACAGCATGAGAAATAAGAAGTATGTATGGCCGGTGGCACTGACGCTTGTGCTTCTGCTCAGTGCCTGCGGTAGCGCGGACGGGACAAAGAGCCGTGCCGGCGGAAGCCAGACTAAGAGTGTCAATGAGGTGCTCGCGTCGGGGCAACAGGCGGCGGAGAGTCAGAAGGCAGCGAGCGCATCGTCGGAGACCGTCGATGTCACCGCGGCGAGCCGCGTGGTCGAAGAGAGCAGTGAAGCGCCGGTCGACTTAAAAGGCGCGGACGGCACGGACATCGACCTCACGAAGCTTAGCGCGACCATGGTTTTCTCGGAGGTCTATAACATCATGGTTAACCCCGACAGCTGCATGGGCAAGACCATACGGATGAAGGGACTCGTTGCAATCTATCACGACGAGACCAAGGACACGGACTACTACTCCTGCATTGTGCAGGATGCGACCGCCTGCTGTGCGCAGGGCATCGAGTTCAAGCTCGCGGACAATTACCGCTTCCCGGACGACTACCCGCCGGAGGGCTCGGAAATCACCGTGCGCGGGCGCTTTGATGTCTACAAAGAGGGCGAGTACAAGTACGCTGTCTTAAAAGACGCGGTGCTAGAGAACGTCAATACCGAGAACGAGGGCGAGACAACGGCGCCGTAAGGTAAACAGATAGAAAAATAAGCTGCGGGACGAAATATTCGTCCCGCAGCTTATTTTTGCGGAAAGCGGTTCGCTTCGCATCTCAGTTTCCGAGATTGTCGCGAAGCAGAGAAATCAGAATACTTCCCCAGAGCAACAGCATGTAGACGGAGTGTTGATGGTTCTGTTCAAAGCGCTGCAGGGCGTTTAGCTTTTGGTTCCCCTCCGCCGCGTTTGGATTTCGGGCTGCGAGTTTTCTGCACCTGAAACGCAACACTTCGGACAGGCAGAACAAGAGAACGGCAAGCACAAACAGCGGAATGTTCCGGTCGAGCACAATGCAAAACGCGCCTGCCAGAACGCTGAGATTTGCGGTGATGACGCGCACCACAGAGAGAATATAGAGTTGCTTTGCATCGGACATGGCAGAAACCTCCTGTTTCGGTGAAATCAACCGGACGCTTCGAAACGCATTCCGCAAAACAGATGGATTATTGTTTTCCGAAGAGCATGGTTGCGAGCGAATCCCGCTTCAATTCACGGTCCAGTCTCGACTCCAGATCGGCAAGGTAGGCGCGGGTCTGGCAGGGCTTTTGCGTCGCCTCGATCCACTCGCAGCAGTAGCCGCCGGCGGTGCAGTGGTTCACGCGCTCTTCCGGCTCAAAGACTTTCAGAAGGTCAAAGAGCGTGAGGGCGGAGAGATCCGCCGTGAGTCGCACGCCGCCGCCCACGCCGCGCACGGCGTGAATGTAGTCGGCGGCCGCAAGCTTTCGTATGATTTTATAGGCAAATTTTTGCGGAATCAGTTCTTCTTCGCAGAGTGCGCGCATGGTGTGCATATCGCCGTCGCCGAGACCGCGCAGAATGCGGAGCGCGTAGTCGAGTTCCCTTGAGATTAACAAAACAATCCCCCCTCTTCGTGTGAATCCTAAAAGTATACCGAAAAGGGAGGGAAAGAACAAGCTGTTTTTTTCAGCGCTTTAGTCGTAGGTCGTCTCTACATCCATCGTGAGCAGAATCAGAACGAGGCGGAAGATGTAGTAGGCGGGCAGAAGCCGCGCGACCAGAAAGTAAAGCAGATAGCGCGGGCCACCCGCTGCGCGGAGTGCCTTCGGATCCAGGTAGACATGGTTCTCATTGTTCTTCGCGTGCAACGCATAGAAGAAGAGTGCGAGGAAGAGAAGCAGCACCTTGAGGCCGATGCAAAGTAGCGGATCGATCGGCGCATAGGACAAGAGAAGCGCCGTCACAATGGAAGCAACATAGAGATAAAAGGCGACGAAACAGAGTTTCTTCTGACTTGCCGGATTCATATGCCTTCCTCCTTCCGGAAACGGCTGTGCACAGCTATTTGTATATGTTTAGTATAGTACAGGAAGGAGAAAAAACAATAAGTTTAAACTAAGTGTAAGAAAACTGTCAGAATCAAAACGGTATTGCCACTCAAATGACGAGCTCACCGCGCTTCATGACGCGGGACACAATGTTTACGCCGGTTCGGTAGGGCAGGAACTGAATCGAGGGATAGTGCAGGAAGATGAGGTCCGCCTGCTTGCCCGGGTCTATGCTGCCGATTTCTTTCTCTCTGCCGACTGCCGCCGCGCCGTTTAAGGTGAGCGCCGTGACGACTTCTTCAATCCGCATGTTCATGTAGATACAGCCGAGCGCAATGAGGAGCGGAATCGAGTTGCTGAAGCAGCTGCCGGGGTTCAAATCGGACGCGAGCGCGACCGCACAGCCTGCGTCGATCAGCTTCCGCGCGGGCGCATAGGGCTCCTTTAAGCAGAAGGCTGTGAGCGGCAGGAGAGTCGCAATCGTGTTGCCCTCGGCGAGGCGCCGTATGCCCTCGTCGGAGGCCTTTAAGAGGTGGTCCGCGGAGTGCGCGCCGCAACTAACCGCCATCTCGGAACCGCCGAAGTTCGGCGCAATCTCATCCGCATGGACTTTCAGGCGGAAACCGAGTTTTTTTGCCTCCTGCAGGTACCAGGTGGAGTCCTCGATGTTAAAGACACCGGTCTCGGTGAAGATATCGGCAAATTCCGCAAGGTCCTCTTTTTTGACCTCCGGCATGACTTCGGTCAGCATGTACCGGAGAAATTCGCGCTCCTTGCCCTTCCATTCGGGGAGCACGCTGTGCGGCCCCAAAAAGGTGCGCACCACATCGACCGGGTGGCTTTCGTCCAGTATCTTCATCGCGCGGAGCATGCGGAGTTCGGTGTCCTTATCCATGCCGTAACCGCTCTTGCCCTCGACCGTTGTCACACCGAAGCGGAGCATGGTGTTGAGCCGCTCTTTGCCGACCGCTACGAAGTCTTCGACCGAGGCAGCGCGGGTCGGGGTCACGGTCGCGTTGATGCCGCCGCCCTTTTCCATGATTGAAAGATAGCTCTCGCCCTGCAGGCGCCAGCCGAATTCGTCGGCGCGATAGCCGCCGAAGAGAAAGTGGGTGTGGGAATCCACGAAGCCCGGCAGGACTGCCTGTCCGCCCGCATCGATGAGCTCCGCTGTCTGGAAATCCACTTTCTTGTCGAGTTCCTCGGTGCTGCCGACCAGGGCAATGTGTCCGTCTTCAATCAGAACGGCGCCGTTTTTGATGATGCCGACCTCTTTCATTTCACTGCCGTGCTTTGCCTTGTCGCCGCTGCAGGTCACGAGCTCCGCCGCGCGGCGGATGTAAGTTCGCTTCATATGCTTTGTCCTCCTCAGAGAGTCAGTGTGCTGTCAAATAAAAACCGCGGCGCAGGGAAACTGCGCCGCAGTGAAAACTCAGTGCTTTTCGGTTGCGCGCCGGAATGCCTGCTCGATAAGGCTGTCGCTCGCAATATAGGGCATGGTGATGTGGTCGCTGTCCTTGAACTTCTCGTTGTAGGCCGCAACAGTCTCGATGGAGTGCTCGTTCCGCGCCCAGTTTCTGCGGGACACGCCGACCATGGTATCCCACGGAATCGACTCGCGGATAATCTGATCCGTGAGCTCGCTGCCGTCGAGAACCAGGCCGAAGCCGCCGTTAATCGCCTTGCCGATGCCCACGCCGCCGCCGTTGTGAAGCGCAATCAGGCTCATGCCGCGCGCCGCGTTGCCGGCGAAGCAGTGGGTTGCCATGTCCGCCGTGAACTGCGAGCCGTCGTAGATATTGGAAGTCTCGCGGTAGGGCGAATCCGTGCCGCCGGTGTCGTGGTGGTCGCGTCCCAGCATGACCGGTCCGATTTCCCCGTTCCGCACCATCTCGTTGAAGCGGAGCGCAATGTCTCTTCTGCCGAGCGCATCCTGGTAGAGAATGCGGCACTGGGTGCCGACGACGAGCTTATTCTTGTCCGCGTCGCGAATCCAGACCCAGTTGTCTCTGTCCTGGAAGCGGCGGTTCGGGTCGATAATCTCCATGGCCGCGTGGTCGGTCTTTAAGAGATCCTCGTGCTTGCCGGAGAGGCAGCACCAGCGGAACGGACCGTAGCCGTAGTCAAAGAGCATCGGACCCATGATATCCTCGACATAGGACGGGAAGATAAAGCCTTCGGTCGTGTCGCGCTTATTCTTCGCAATTTCGGGGTTGCCCGCGTCAAAGATGGCCTTCATGAAGGAGTTGCCGTAGTCAAAGAAGTAGGAGCCGCGCTCCACGAGCTTCTGAATCAGGTGGAAGTGCTTCGTCAGGGTCTCATCGACCAGCTTGATAAACTGTTCTCTGTCCTCGGCGAGGAGACGCGTTCTCTCCTCAAAGCTGATGCCCTGCGGGCAGTAGCCGCCGTCGTAGGGAACGTGGCAGGAGGTCTGGTCGGAGAGAAGTTCGATCTTCTCGTTGTGATCGACCGCGTACTGCAGGAGATCCACAATGTTGCCGTGGAAGGCAATCGACATGGGCTCCTTCTTCTCGAGGGATTCGTGTGCAAAGCGGAAGGCTTCCTCGGGGGTCTCAGCGACTTTGGAGACCCAGCCTTGGCTGTGTCTGGTCTCGATGCGGGAGTAGTCGACTTCCGCGACAATGCCGACACCGCCCGCAATCTCGACTGCCTTCGGCTGTGCGCCGCTCATGCCGCCGAGACCGCTGGTCACGAAGAGGTGGCCTGCGAGATCGCCGTCCGCCGGAACGCCGAGATACTTTCTGCCTGCGTTCAGGATGGTGTTGAAGGTGCCGTGGACGATGCCCTGCGGGCCGATGTACATCCAGCCGCCTGCGGTCATCTGGCCGTAGCTCGAGCAGCCCATCGCGGTGATGCGGGTCCAGTCCTTTAAGTTATCCGCCTCGCCGACCAGGAGACCGTTTGTGATGATGACGCGCGGCGCCTGCTTGTGGGAGTGGAAGAGACCCAGCGGGTGTCCGGACATCACGACCAAGGTCTGCTCGTCGGTCAGCGCTTCCAGGTACTTCTTTAAGAGCTGATACTGCATCCAGTTCTGGCAGACCGAGCCGGTCTCGCCGTAGGTCACGAGCTCGTAGGGATAGAGCGCAATCTCGGGGCTCAAGTTATTGTCGATCATGACCTGAAACGCCTTGCCCTGCAGGCAGTTGCCGCGGTACTCGTCAATCGGCTTGCCGTGTAAGGGCTCCTTCGGCATGAAGCGGTAGCCGTAGATACGGCCGTGGGTCAAAAGCTCTTCCATGAATTCGTCCGCGAGCGCCTCGTGGAGCTCTTCCGGAACATAGCGGAGCGCGTTTTTCAGCGCGAGCTTTTTCTCGTGGTCGGAGAGCTCGAGGTCTCGCCGCGGTGCGCGGCGAAGCTTCGGGTCGAATTTCGGATATTCGGGGAGCACAGCGTCGAGCTTGATGGTCATGCAAGCGCCGATTTCCTGGTTGGTCATGGGACACCTTCCTTTCTGCAGATCGTGCAAACACAGTCAGAACTATTTCATGATTGAGACCCAGTATAGACAGACAGAGTCGAAAAATCGTCTAATTTTAGTGGGACAAAAGGATTAAATTTGACGGTTATGCTGGACTTTGCCGTCGGCTCGCTCCTATAATAAGGGCAGAATGAAAGAGGAGGCAGGGAAGTTGGAGACAATCGAGATTCGGTTTCTGGGCAATCCGGAGATTCGGAGAAACGGAACCCGCGTGAGTTTTCCGTACCGCAAGGCAGAGGCCTTTTTCTACTACCTTGCCTACCGGCAGCGCGCAAGCCGCGAGGAGCTGATTCATCTGCTTTGGGGCGACGAAGAGGAGAGCACCGGCAGAAAAAAACTCAGGGACGCGGTCTATCAGGTGCGGCGTCAGCTCGGCAGCGAGGTGTTGACGAGTCAGGGAAATGCGGAACTCGCCCTCTCCGCAAAGGTGCGGCTCTCGACCGACTTATCGCGCTGTGATGCGCCGTTTCTCGAGCATTTTTTTGTGAAGAACTGCTACGAGTTCGAGGAATGGGCCGAGGGTGTCCGCAGTGAGCGGCAGCAGCAGGACAGCGCAGTCGCCAGACAGCAGTATGAGGCGGCCTATCAAGAGGAGGATGTCGCGGGGATGCAGCGCGCGGCAAAAGTGCTGCTCGCGGAAGACCCGTTTAACGAGGCTCTATATTTGGAACTCATGCAGCGCTATGCGGCCTGCGGGCAGCATCACATGGCGCTTCGTCTGTACCGCGACATGGAAAAACTGTTCCGCGAGGAGCTCGAGACAGCGCCCTCCCGCGAGGCGACGCAGCTCTTTCAGCAGATTTTTACGATGAAAGAGCAGCTGCCGCCGGTCGAGGAGAAGAGCGGCGGCCCGGGCTACATCGGCCGCGAAAAAGAACTGCTCGAAATCAGCGGTTTTTTGCAGGCAGGCAGCACAAAGAGTGTCGCCTTGATTGAGGGCGAAGAGGGCTGCGGCAAGACCGGTTTTCTCGATGCCTGCCGGAAGCTCGCGGAGGGGAACGGGATGCTTGCGCTCCACGCGATTTGCTACCGCCAGGGCGCCGAGTTTTTCCTGAGTCCGTTCGGCGATATCTTTGAAGAGTTACGTCAGCTCGCCGCGGAGGGAAAGCTCGGCGATATTTCGGAGGAGGAGACTGCTTTGACGATAGCCGAACTCGCAGGCGGCGTGGAGGAGGAGGGCAGCGGCTATCTCCGCTACCAGGCGGTGGAGCAGCGGCTACTGGGCCTCTTGCAGTCTCTGTGCCGGAAAAAACGCGTGCTCATCACGATTGATGAAATCCAATGGATGGATGAGGTGAGTTACCGTCTGCTCTTAAAGTTGCTGCAGAGTCTCGACGCTACGCAGCTTCGGCTGATTTGCACTTACCAGGGGCAGGAGGAGGCAAAAGTCGTGCGGCAGCTGGAGCGTCCGGTTCGCGAGGACCGCGTCCGCTTTCTCGCGCTGAAGCCGTTTTCACGGGCGGAGTCCGACCGCATTGTGCTCCGCGTGTTTCCGGAATTCCGGGAGGCGCCCGAGCGCCTCGCCGCGCTCTATGAGATGACCGAGGGCAATGCCTTCTTTTTACAGGAGATGATTGCGCTGATTCGGGAAAAGGGCTTTGTGCTCCGGAAGACCCCCAAGATTGACCGCCTGATTGCGGCCAGACTCTCCGGTCTCACGGGCGCCGAGCGGGAGGTGCTCTCCTGCATGGCAATCTTTCCGGAAAAAATCAATATGGAAGAACTCGAGTACCTCCTGCCGCATATGAATCGTCTGGAACTGCTCGGACATCTTGAGAACCTCGAGGGCAACCGGCTGATTCAGGAGCTCACGGTCGGATTTGAGGTCTGCTACAAGTTTGTGCACCGTGTCTTCCGGGAATATCTCTATGAACAGCAGAGTGCGGGGCGCACGCGGCTCTATCACCGCATGCTCGCCGAGTACTATGAGCGCACGCAGGGCGGGCGCTACGCCGCACTGCCTGTCATTGCGCACCACTGGATGCGCGCCCTCTGCCCGGTCAAGGCCTACGGCTACCAGATTCGCTATCTGCAGGAGTTCTATACGATATTGAATGAGAACTTCCCGATTGTGCACTCGGAGATCACCGATCTCGGCGGGCAGTTCGGCGCGCTCGCGGAGGCGGAGAAGATGCTGGAGCTCGCCAAGGATGTGATACGCCTCGAGGACAATTCGCCCGAAGTGAGCCGCATGAAAATGCAGATGTTATATATTCTCGGGCGGCACGACATCGCGGCCGGACACTACGACAGCGGCGTCGCGGCGATTGAACAGTGCATGATGGCGGCGCGGCGCTGCGCGGACCTGGATATGCTCTTTTCCTGTTATCTGCAGCATATTTTTCACAGCATTCAGACTTCAAACCTCGAAAAAGCGGAGCGTTATACGACGCTCGGGCTCAAAGAGTCGGCGGAAGGTCACGCCGAGATGCACGCGGCGTTTCAGCGCCTTTGGGGCTGGTGTCTGTTAAGGCGGGGACGGTTTGAAGCGGCGAACACAGCGCTCGGAGAAGCGCGCCGTGCGTTTGAGGCGCTCGAAGCGGAGCAGGCAGAGAAGTCTCCGAAGTATCGCGCGAGCATTGCGGCCTGCCTTGCCTACTGCGGCGACATTGCGCGGCTGCAGGGCAAGCTCGAAGCGGCGCTCGCCGCCTACCGGGATGCAGCGACCATAGGCGGTGTCTCCGGAGAGACAAACGGGATGGCGCAGATTTATTCCGGCATCGGGCAGCTGCTCTATCTGCTCGGGCGGGATGCCGAGAGCGGCGAATATCTGACCCGGGCTGCCGGTATCCTCACGGCGAGCGGCTATCGCTGGGGGCTCGAGCGAACCGAGGGTTACCTCGCGCTGCTTGCAATCCGACAGCAGCAGACAGCGGCAGCGGCGGACCACCTCAAAAAGGCCCGCTACATAGCGGAGCGAATCCGGAATCCGGAGACGGAAGAACTGCTTCGGGAAGCGGAGGTTGCGCTTTCGCGTCAAGCGGGAGCCGCGCGGACGATGAGGGGGAAGTCCTGAGGAAGAACAGTGAATCCGTAAAGAAAACGATTTGCAGGGCGGCTTGCCGCCCTTTTTGTATGCAATTGAGAGGGACAGTCGGCTGGGCTGTCCTATTTTGCGGATACGGACTGGTGCGGTGTCACTTTGCGGGAGACAGAGTAGAGCGGTGATTCCGAAATTTCTCTACAAATGTTTCCCTAAAAAAACATAAATAGACGCTTTTTTGACGGGACTTCTGTAGACTGTACTTGAAAAAATTGCTGAAAGCACACAGCTTTGTAGACAGGAGGACATAGAGAGATGGAGAAGATTCTGATTACCGGGCAAGATCTGACCGTGGAGCAGATTGTTGCGGTCTGCCGGGAACACGCGGTCGTGGAGCTCTCGCCGGAGAGCAGAGAGGCAGTTCTGGCTTCCCGGAAAATTGTCGATGATCTGGTCGCCGAGAAAAAGGTGGTCTACGGTATTACGACGGGCTTCGGCAAGTTCAGCGATGTCGTCATCAGCACCGATGAGTGCAAGGACCTGCAAAAGAACCTGATTATCACGCACGCGGTCGGCGCCGGCGATCCGTTCCCGGAGGATGTGGCGCGCGGCATGTTGCTGCTCCGCGTCAACAATCTCTCGAAGGGTTACTCCGGCATTCGCTTAGAGACCCTTGAGACCATGATTGCGATGCTCAACAAGGGCGTGACGCCGTTTATTCCCGAGAAGGGTTCGCTCGGCGCTTCCGGCGATCTCGCGCCGCTCTCGCACATGGTTCTCGTCATGCTGGGACTCGGCAAGGCTTACTATCAGGGTGAGCTGCTGACCGGCGCGGAGGCGATGAAGAGAGCAGGCATTCCGGTCGTTGAACTCTCGGCAAAGGAAGGCCTTGCGCTGAACAACGGCACCCAGGCGATGACTTCGGTCGGCGCACTCGCGCTTCACGACGCGACACAGCTCTTAAAGATTGCAGACATTGCGGATGCGCTCTGCTTTGAGGCGCAGAACGGTGTCATGGATGCACTCGAGGACAGAGTCCATGCGATTCGCCCGCACGAGGGTCAGGGCAAGACCGCAAAGAACCTGCGCCGTCTGCTCGCAGACTCGAAGAACACGACCCGCCAGGGTGAGATTCGCGTGCAGGATGCATACTCGCTCCGCTGCAGCCCGCAGATTCACGGCGCTTCGAAGGACGCGGTGAAATATGTGCAGGGCAGAGTGGACATTGAGATTAACTCGGTCACGGACAACCCGCTCATCTTCAAGGAGGACAGAGCCGGTATTTCGGGCGGTAACTTCCACGGTCAGCCGATGGCACTGCCGTTTGACTTCTTAAAGATTGCGGAGGCAGAGCTTGCAAATGTCTCGGAGCGTCGCATCGAGAGACTGGTGAACCCCGCGTACTCGGCACTGCCGGCTTTCCTGACTCCGCACGGCGGCGTCTGCTCCGGCTTCATGATCGTGCAGTACTCAGCGGCAGCGCTGGTCTCGGAGAACAAGGTGCTCGCACATCCGGCGAGCGTGGACAGCATCCCGAGCTCGGCGGGCCAGGAGGACCATGTCAGCATGGGCACCATTGCGGCGCGCCAGGCAGCGGAAATCGGTAAGAATGTGCGCCGAGTCCTCGCGATGGAGCTCATGGTTGCCTGCCAGGGCATTGACATGCGCGGCAACAAGGGTCTGGGACGCGGCACGCAGGCGGCGTATGATCTCGTGCGGAAGGGCTGCGCATACCTCGACGATGACAGAGAGCTCTACGAGGATATCAACTACTGCGAGCGGATTCTCACGGACGGCTCCCTGATTCGGGCGGTTGAGGCTGCCATCGGCGGAGAACTGGAAGTCTGACAAAAGAGCGCTCTGAGGCGCAATCAAACAGAAAAGAGGAGAGTATGGAAGAGACAAAGACAGGCAGCAAGAAAGTAAGACTGCCGAATTTCATTGAGGCGCTCATTCCCATCGTCGTCATGATGGGACTCATGTTACTCGGGTATGTCGGAAAGACGGGCTATACGGATGCGCATATGCCCCTGGTCGTATCGATTTGCGTCGCCTGCATCATTGGCGGCCTCTGCGGCCACAGCTTCTCGGATATGCTTGCAGGTATGCTGGATCGTCTGAATGCGACGATGGAAGCAATTTTGATTCTTTGCACCGTCGGCATTCTGGTCGCATCTTTTATCATGTCGGGAACCATTCCGGCTGTCATCTATTACGGGTTGGATCTTCTGACCCCGCGGCTTTTCCTGCCGGTCGGCTGCATCATGTGCGCGATTGTAGGTCTTGCCTGCGGTTCTTCCTGGACCGCAACGGCGACCATTGGCATTGCCTTCCTCGGCATCGGTGCGGGGCTCGGCATCAACCCCGCAATCACCGCCGGTATGATTATCTCCGGCGCATACCTCGGCGATAAGTTCTCGCCGCTCTCGGATACCACCAACCTCGCGGCGGCGGTTGCCGGCACGGGACTCTTCGATCACGTGACGGCAATGGTTTCCACGACGGCGCCGACCTTTGTGATTGCCCTGATTCTTTATACGATACTCGGCATCAACATCAACACCTCGGGTTACGACCCGCAGGTGGCGGCGGGTCTGCAGACTGCGCTCGCTTCGAAGTTCAACATCAACCCGCTGTTGCTGATTCCGATTATCGTGGTCATCGCAGCCTGCGTCATGAAGCTCCCGGGTCTGGTCGGCATCGCGATTTCTGTGCTCTGCGGCGTGCTCTTTGCAGCCATCTTCCAGGGCATGATCAACATCGGCGATATCTTCAACGCGCTGCACTACGGCATCAAGGTCGAGACCGGAAACGAAATCGCTGACAAGCTCTTAAACCGCGGCGGTATGGATCACCAGATGTGGACCATCAACCTGATACTCCTCGCGGTCGCCTACGGCGGTGCGCTGGAGCGTTGCGGTTGCGTCGACGCGCTGTTTGGCGGCCTCAAGAATAAACTGCACTCGGTCGGTCAGCTGGTGCTTGCAACCCTGCTCACCTCGCTCTTCTGCGATGCGACCATGTGCGACCAGTTCCTCGGCATCGGTGTTCCGGCACCGCTCTACAGCGACAAGTACGATGAGATGGGACTTGCGCGCAACATGCTCTCGAGAACCCTCGAGGACTGCGGCACCCTCTGGGCGGTTATGTTCCCGTGGACGGGCTGCGGCGCATATCAGATGGGCGTGCTCGGTGTACACCCCTTCGCATACTTCCCGTTCGCTTTCGTGAACCTGCTGAACCCGATTTATGCGGCAATCACGGCCTTCCTGGGACGCAATGTCTTCTGGGCAGACGGCGCGTATACCAATATCTTCGGCAAGACCACGATGCATAAGCCGGCGGCCGCACCCGAAGAGGCGCATGAGGTCGCACTGAAGAACCTCGAGAGACTGCGCGCGGAGGGCAAGGCCCCGAAGGTCGGCAAGTAAGTTGCCTTTGCTCCGCAGAGGGGCGGAGCGATAAGACAAATCAAGACAGAAAGGAAAACACATGCTTCCATGGGAGAATGAGGGGGGCGTCGTCTATACGGCGCGGGAGTTGCGGCCCCGAAAACGCTGGGTCACTTACGGAGGCTACTGCCTCGCGGTGCTCTTACTCGCGGCGGGCCTCCTGACCCGCTACCGCATCGCCCTGCTTTTCGGTGCCCTTTACCTCTTAGCGCTTCTCATGGACAAGCAGGTGGTTGTGAGTGAAAAGGGAATCGAGCAGTTCTATCAGATGCGCATTACGACGCACTATGAGTGCTATCCCTGGAACGAGATCGATACCGTGGTTCTCGAGGACAGGGGGCATCCCACACTTGCAGCCTTATATTTCCGGCGCGGCGACAAGACAAAGCGGCTCTTCTTTGACAAGGAGGATGCGGAGAAAATCCTTTTGCTCGCCCGCAAACAGAATTCCGCGATGCGCATAGAGCGCGTGGAGAAAAAGTAAAGAGGAAAGAGCGCCCGGCGTGCCGGGCGCTCTTTCCTTTCGCCTTGCGAAAGACTACAATGCGTAGTATAGAAACAAGTTAAAGCAAGCAGAGGCGGAGCGTATGACAGACGGGACTTGCCGCCCGTCATACGCCAGATCGAGTCGTACCGACAAACCGGTTTTAGACATCTTTTCAGTCGAACGGAGGAGAAAAGCGATGAAGGTGAGAAAGAGAACCGCAAAGGATTACCGCGTGAGCCGCTGGAGCGGCGGGGAGACCAGAGAGTTTTTGCTCTTTCCGGATGGCGCAAGCTATGCCGGACGGGATTTTCTCTGGCGCGTGAGTTCGGCTACTGTGGAGCTCGCAGAGAGTGATTTTACGCCGCTGCCCGATTACCGGAGGTTTCTTACGCCGCTCAGCGGCGCACTCCGCCTCTCGCAAAACGGCGGCGCCTTCCGGGTGCTCGGTGCGCGTGAGGTGCTCGAATTCGACGGCGGGGCAGAGACCAAATCCCGCGGCGAGGTGACGGACTTTAATTTGATGCTCCGGAAGGGAGAGGCGACCGGCGGTATGACGACGGCCGTGCTGGCGGCGGGTGAGAGCTGCCGTCTCGCCGACCTGTTCCCGGCGGAAGCGGCAAAGAGCGAGGGACTTCTGCTATACTGCTATGCGGGGGCGGCAGCGCTCCGGCGCGCGGAAAAGGAGTGGGTCGCCGAGGTCGGTGCCTATTTACTGCTTTCGCCGGAAGAAGGAGAAACCGCGGGACTTCCGCTTGCCGATACAGAACTGTTGGCGGTCGCGGAACATACCATTCTTGCCTTTGCGTGGATGCGTCGGCAGTGAGCGCGCAGAGGAAAAGAAACAAGAGGAAAGGAATCGAAGCAATGAAGGAAATTTTTGAGAGAAGAAGTGTGAGAAAGTTTGCGGCGCGGGAGGTGGAAGCGGAAAAGCTGGAGGCTGTGCTCCGCGCCGGCATGGCGGCACCCTCGGCGGGAAATCAGCGCCCCTGGGAGTTCTATATTGTGCGAGACCGTGAGAAGCTCGAGGCCCTGTCGCAGATCAGCCGCTATGCGGGACCGGTCGCCGCGGCGCCGCTCGCGATTGTCGCAGTCTGCGACCCGGTAGGCAAGCGCTTTGCCGAGGTTGCGCCGACCGACATGGTAATCTGCACCGAACATCTCTGGCTCGGCGCCGTCTCCGAGGGACTCGGGGGTGTCTGGATCGGCGTGTATCCCTTTGAGGATCGCGTGAAAACGGCCAATCGGATTCTGGGAATTCCGGCGGGACAGTTTGTGTTCTCTGTTTTGCCGCTCGGCTATCCCGCGGAGGAAAAAGCGCCGGAGGACCGTTTTGATCCCACGCGCATCCATGAAATGTAAGCAAAAATGTGTGAAACAATAAGGTTTAAAACAGCTAACTATTGTGAAATACATAAGTATAAAATCTAAAGGATTTCTAAACAAATATTGAAAAACGGAGGGAACTGTACTAATCTGTCAAATGTTTATCAATCCCGGCGTCTCGGGATTGCAAGTGTCTGGAAAGGGAGGAACAGTTATGGCAACATTTATGATTGGCCTCGCGATTCTGATCTGCGGCGGATTTTTGTACGGCTCTCTCTGTGAGCGCGTCTTTGGCCCGGACAACCGTGAGACCCCTGCGTATGCGAAGCAGGACGGCGTGGACTATGTCCCGATGCCGACCTGGAAGAATGCGTTAATTAACCTTTTGAACATTGCGGGAACCGGTCCCATCCTCGGACCGATTCAGGGTATTCTGTTCGGACCGATTGCCCTGCTCACGATTCCGATCGGCAATGTGATCGGCGGTGCGATGCACGATTACTTCGCGGGTATGATCTGCACGAGAGACGGCGGCATTCAGATGCCGGACATGGTCAAGAAGTACACGAACAAGGGTGTCTTCTGGGTTTATGACATCTTTGTCTGCGTTCTGTTGCTTCTGGTCGGCGCTGTGTTCATTTACACCCCCGGCGATATTGCGGCGACACAGGTCTTCGGTTTCTCGGGCGGCGCAACCGATCCGACAACCTGGATTATCTACGGTGCAATCTTTGTCTACTACTTCATCGCAACGGTGTTCCCGATTGACAAGATCATCGGCCGCGTCTATCCGATTTTCGGTGCGGTTCTCGTGTTCTCGGCAATCGGTGTCTTCATCGCGATGATCGTCTTCCGCTATCCGCTCGTGAACATCTGGGACAGCTGGAACACCGGCGCGTTCGCATACGGCGACTATTTCTTCGGTGTCGGCGATATGAAGTCCTTCGGTCACTTTATGCCGATTTTCTTCGTGACGGTTGCCTGCGGTATTCTCTCGGGCTTCCACTCGACGCAGACCGCACTGATTGCGCGCACCATGAAGAGCGAGCACGAGGGCAAGACGACCTTCTACAACATGATGATTGTCGAGGGCTTCATCGCAATGGTCTGGGCAGCGGGTACGATGGCGCTGATTCAGATGGGTGCCGCAAAGGGCGGCCTCACGATGCAGTTTGACGACGGCGCGCTGAAGTACTTCCAGCAGGCTGCGGACGGCAGCATGAAGGCAATTTCCGCGACCTCGGTGGTCGGCGTGCTCTGTCGAAAGGCACTCGGCCCGGTCGGCGGTGCGATTGCGCTCATCGGTGTCATTGTGCTCCCGGTTACCTCCGGTGACACGGCACTCCGCGCACTGCGCCTCACGATTGCGGATACCTTCCACATCAAGCAGGACAACAACGCGCGCCGTCTGGCGCTCGCAACGCCGATTTTCGTTCTGGTCTTCGGCATTCTGGTCTGGTCGAAGTTTGACGCAAACGGCTTTAACCAGCTCTGGAGATACTTCGCTTGGTCGAACCAGGCGATGGCACTCTTTGCACTCGCGGCAGCTGCGATTTACCTTCTGATCGAGAAGAAGGGCGCCTATGTCTGGATGCCGCTCATTCCGGGTATCTTCTATACGCTCGTCTGCGGCAGCTACATTCTGAACGCAAAGATCGGTTTCCACCTTCCGTGGAATGCGGCTTACATCGGCAGCGTTCTGCTCGCGGTGCTCTACACCGTCGCAATTTTTGTGCGAGGCAAGAGACCCGCAAACACCCTTTGACAGTAGAAAGAGGTCCGGCATTGACCGGGCCTCTTTTTTTCGGATTTTGAGACGAAGAGAGGAAAAGAGATGAGAGAAGAAAGTCTGGATTTTTTGCGCGCCGAGGGCGTTTCGGCGCAGCTGCTCGATGAGGTGCTCGCGTTTCGCAAGTACTATAAGCTGGAGGAGGCCGAAGCGGCGCGCGTGCCGGTGCCGCTCTATCCCTACTACGGCCGGGAGGTCTGGGAGGAGGCTATAGGCGCTCTGCTCGCGGGAGAGCATCTGCTCCTCACGGGCGGCAAGGCGAGCGGCAAGAATGTGCTCGCGGAGGGACTGGCGGCTGCTTTCGGGCGCCCGCTCTGGGACATTTCCCTCTATGTGAACGCGGATGCCGCGAGCTTAATCGGGACGGACACTTTCCGGGACGGTGAGGTGCAGCTTCGGAAGGGGCCGGTGCTCCGCGCGGCCGAGTGCGGCGGTTTCGGCGTGCTCGATGAAATCAATATGGCGAAGAATGAGAGTCTCGCGGTGCTGCACGCGGCTCTCGACTTTCGACGCGTCATCGATATCCCCGGTTATGACAGAGTACAGCTTCACGAGGCGACCCGCTTCATCGGCACGATGAATTACGGCTACGCGGGTACGCGCGAATTAAACGAGGCACTTGCCTCCCGCTTCCTCGTGATTCAGATGCCGGTGATTCCGGAGGCCGATGTGCAGCGTCTGTTGCTTGGCAAATATCCGACGCTCCGCCCCGAATATGCGGCGCAGTTTGCGGCACTTTTTGACGAAATCCGAAAGAAAAGCGAGAGCGGCGAGATTACCAGTCGCGCGCTGGATCTCCGCGGCATGATTGCCGCCATCGGCATGATGGTGCGCGGGCTCTCGCCGGTGCGAGCGCTGCGCCTCGGTGTCGTGAACAAGTGCTTTGACAGCTACGAGCAGACCCTGGTCAGCGATCTCGTCGCAGCGCGGCTGCCGGAGAGCCTCGAAGCGGGCCGTATTTTCGCATGAAACTGAACGAATTCGAGAAGCGGCGCGCCGCAAATCTGATCTGGAATGCCGCGGGCAATTACGGCATATCCCCGGGCTTCCGGATGTATGACGCGAAGGGGAGAGCGGATCTCTACTGGAACAGCATCATCGGCGCCGCGCACCGCTACTATGACTGGGACAGGCTGATGGAATTTTATCAGAGCTTTCATGAGACCGTAGACCAGGGCGTCTATGAGAGCTTGTTCTGGCTCGCGCTCGAGAACAGCACCTTTGAGAAGATGCGCGTAGAGCGCCCGGCCGCGGCGGTGCTCCGCGAACACTATGCGAGGGAACAGCTGAAAAATTTCATGCCGAGCATCGCGGAGAGCCGCGAGGGCTGGATTCTGGAGGGACATTACCGGACGGCGCTCGGCGAGGATTCGGGACTGCCGGACCTCGTGGACCGGAAACTCTTAAAGGCCTTGGAGCTGCCGGGAGATCTCGACACGGAGGCGTGGATACGGGAAGTCGGCAAGACCCTCGCCCACTATTTTACCTATTTGCCGGGCGCACCGGCTTCCGCGCAGAAGCACCGGCGCTTTGCGCTGCCGAAGTTTGTCTTCCGGAAGCGGCGCACGGCGGAGGAGGCCGAACCGCTGCAGCCGAATGTGCGGCGACTCGCGATGGGATTCGGCGAGGCGTTGCCGAAAGAGGGCAGTGAGACGGGCATAAAAAATTTCGGCGAGCGCTATCAGGAGAAGACCGAGGCGCAGCTTTGGCAGTATATTCACGACTACTTCGGCGCACCGCTCTACGAAAAAGCAAAGGAGCGGAAACTTACGTCCGAATTTTGTACGGGTGCCCACGCGGGGAGCCGCCTCTATCTGACCGACGGGCGACTGCCGAAAGAAGCGCGCGACAAGCTGAAGGGCTTTCCGAAGCGCATGCGCCGCGAAATGGAACTGCGCTATGAAAAGACGAAGCGCGCACACGAGGGCGACCTCGCGCGGGATCATGCGGCGGTCACGGAGCTCAGGGAGCGCCTGAAAAATGCGCTGCAGCAGCTCCGCGACCCCGAGGACATTCCGGGCAAAGCCGGGCAGCTGATTCCGGGGAGGCTGTACCGCGCACTCTGCCTGAACGACAACCGGATTTTTGCGAAGCGGCTGCCGGGTGATGAGAGCCGGGTGAGTGTGGACATACTCCTCGATGCGAGCACTTCGCAGGAACAGAGAACCGAACTGGTCGCGCGGCAGGCGTACATTCTGGCCGAGAGCCTGAGCGCCCTGAAGTTACCGCTTCGTGTCTGGGGCTATCTCTCAATGAGCGGCTACACGGTGCTGACCCGGTATCTCGACTACGGCGAGCGGGGCAAAAATCAGGAGATTTTTCGCTACTTCACGGCGGGCGCGAACCGGGACGGTCTCGCCTATCGCACGGTCTGCGGTCTCATGGAAGAGCATCCCGCCGAGCGGAAGATTCTGATTGTCTTAAGCGATGTGAAGCCGAATGATATTGTGAAGATACGCTACGAAGGGCAGGACCTCGCTTATAGCGGCAAGGCTGCCGTCGAGAATTGCGCCGAAGAGCTCAGACAGGCGCGGGGCAAGGGCATCACACCGCTCTGCGTCTACACCGGAGATGAGGCGGGACTGCCGGATGTGCAGCGGATTTTCGGGCAGAACTTTGTGAAGATCAATTCGCTGAACCGCTTTGCGGCGGCTGCGGGGAAACTTCTGGAAGAGGCGCTCTCGAATCCTGCTTAGCGAGGCGAAGTTTTCGCCGGATCTGGTTCAGGCGCCGCTCGAGATAGCCGCGATTCATGTACTCGGCGAGCACATACTGGTCGAGCGCCGGGACGGTGCAGGCATAGAAGCCGAGACGCTCGCGGTAACTTTCGAGGAGGCGCTTCGGGAGCACCATATAGGCGACGCGCATCGAGGGCGCGAGCGTCTTGGTAAAGGTATTGAGGTAAATCACAGAGTCGTTGGAGTCCATCGCATAGATGGTTTCCAGCGGCTTTTTTTGGAGCGAAAACTCGGAGGCATAGTCATCCTCCACGAGAAAGGCAGTTCTCTCCTTGGCCCAGCGGAGGTATTCAAAGCGCTTGGCGGCGGTTGCGGTCACGCCGCTCGGGTAGCTCTGGTAGGGCGTCACATGAAGGAGAGCGGCGCGGGAGGAAGCGAGCCCCTCGGCACTTACCCCGTAGGCATCGAGCGGCAGGAGTTCGTAGGGGCGGGCGTAGGCACTGTAGACAAGGCGTATCTTCTCATAGGACTGCGCCTCGATGCCGTAGAGTGCCGCGCGGGGCAGGAGCTGGGCAACCAGCCCGTAGAGGTACTCGGTGCCGGACCCGATCACAATCTGCGCGGGATCCGCCTGCATGCCGCGGTAACGGAGCAGATAGGCGCTGATTGCCGCGCGGAAATGAAGTACGCCCTGGTTTTCGGGGCGGGCGAGGAGCTCGTTCGGGAAGCGGAGCAGCACATCGCGGACAATGTGGGAGAAGGGTGTAAAGGGGAAGTCGGCCGATAGATCGCCGAGGGAGGCGTGCGGCACGGCGCTCTCGGTTTCGGAAGTCGCGGGGGCGGAAGTTGCGATTGCGTCTGCAGATTGAAAGTCCGCTGTCGCAGCCGGAGCTGCACTGCCGATTTCCGGAATTGCGAGTGCGGAGACAAAAAAGCCGCTCCGCGCCTTGACCTCGAGATAGCCCTCGTCGAGCAGGGCCGCGTAGGCGCTGCCGACGGTCGAGAGACTTAGGCCGAGGTGCTCCGCGAGCGCGCGCTTCGAGGGCAGGCGCTCGCCGGGCAGCAGTTTCTTTGCGAGAATGTCGCGCCGAATGGCATGGTAGAGAAAGCGGTACTTGCGCTGCTTTCCGCGCGCGTCCATGAAGTAAGTGAGCATGAGAGCCTCCGTTCAAGCTGCTGTGATTTCATCATCTGATATGATTTTATCGCAAACTGATACTATAAAAAATATGAAAACTGAATCTTTTTTATATCCAGCTTTGCGCTACAATCGTACTCATCGAAACCAAGGGGGGATGATGTCATGACAGGACAACAGACAGCTACAGCGACAAACACAGATCAGAGACTTCACAAAATCGTATTGACGGGACTCATGGCGGCGCTCTGCTACGCGGCCTTTGCGTTTTTGAAAATTCCGATTCCGACGCCCGGCGGCGGCATGGTGGCACTGCATGTCGGCAATGCCTTCTGCGTGCTCGCGGCGCTCTACTTGGGCGGCGTGTACGGCGGCCTTGCGGGCGCCATCGGCATGACGATTGCGGATCTAATGGATCCGAAGTTTGTGACGGTGGCGCCGAAGACCTTTTTGCTCAAGTTCTTAATCGGTCTCATTGCGGGCTTCATCGCACATAAGCTCGGGCACATTACGGAAGATCACGACAGAAAATATCTCTTTTTCTGGACGCTCCTCGCTTCGGCGGTCGCGCTCGGCTTCAATGTGATTGCGGACCCGATTGTGGGCTATCTCTATAAGACCTACCTGCTCGGCATTCCGCAGGATGTGTCGAAGATTATGGCGACCTGGGCGGCGGGTGTGACCGCAATCAACTCGGTCGCGGGCACCGTGGTCGTGGTCATCGCCTATGCGGCGCTGCGTCCGGTTCTGAAGAAGGCAGGACAGTTCTTCTACCTGGGGTAAAGATGTGCGGCGTTTCGAACCAAGGAAGCGGGGCGCAGAGACAGAGAGATGTCTGACAGGAATTTAGGCTGCGGCAGGTTGCCGCAGCTTTTTTTTTAAAGCTTTTGGCTTTAGCCTGCTGAGCATGGTTCGCTTGCAAAGCAAGTGAACCATTGCGAAGCAAAAAACCACCCGCTATGCGGGTGGAGACAAATCGTTTAACAAA
>ERZ773203.72-NODE-72-length-51487-cov-5.102563_pt1 | contig 51487 bp, 44 predicted proteins | sample MGYA00580529_ERZ773203 | MGnify/ENA primary metagenome ERZ773203 (study PRJEB29015, sample SAMEA2738176) | human oral metagenome | biome: human oral; feature: human-associated habitat; material: saliva | place: China | collected 2177 ... | reverse complement strand
AAGCGCGTTGCACCGCTGAGGGTGAGTACTATATCTGGAATCGCAAAGAAGACCTGTACTACTACTTTACCAAAGAAAAAAATGAAGAGAAAAACACTTTCTATACAAAAGAAGCAGATATGGCATTATATAATGCCGATCTGAATAGATATTAGTAAATTTAAAATATATAAATCCAATGTCAAAAGAAGAAAAAATAAGAGAGATGTGTAAACTTATAATTTTGCATATTTCATCTAAAAAAGTCATTAACACAAGTTTCGCGTTTAGAAATATTTTTTCAAATCTATTAGGTTTCATTGTGGATGAAGCATCTATAATACATGAATTGCTATTAGAAGGGAAACTTGTAAGTGATGGAGTATTTGACAACTCTACATTTTACAAATCTGTTTCATGTACAGAAAAAGGAAAAAAGTATTATAACGACAACATTCATAAAATAGATATTATTGAAAGTGATTTTCCTGATAAAAAGTTGGAGATGTTACAATTTTATTTAGGTTTAAAACGTCCTTCATAGATTATGCCCACCCACTCTACATACTCTTCCTCTGTAGACGTAGCCACAGGAGCTGTGCTAAGCTATGGGTTTGATTTCTACCTTAATGGGGTTATCCCTCTTGAGATAGAACGCCTTTGGTTTTCTGATAGCGACTTCTCAGGGCGTTTAGGGTATGGTGTGCATTCTATTTTTGATGTACAATTAAAAATAGATGAAGAGAGTATAGGACTACTCACCAAAGAGGGCGATAGCATTAGTTTTCCACGCTTCTTTTCCCCTGAAGAAACTTATCTCAACATCGCTGAGCAAATGGAAGCGCGTTGCACCGCTGAGGGTGAGTACTATATCTGGAATCGCAAAGAAGACCTCTATTAGTCATAAAGTAGCTATTAATGAGCCTGTTCCTTTTGATAATCAGCGAAAAGTGTCTTGATAATTAACAAATTTGCCAATTAACTAATTATTTAGTACTTTTGCATCTTAAAATAATGAAATTTATGGAACAAACATTAGCAGCGGGGCACCCTGTGCATACCTATATGCTTGAGGCTGAGCTTATTTACAGCCTGATGGACGAACTACTTAGCATCGACCCTCATACCGATTATCAGAAATTCTACAATGTGTTTAACCACTTGAGTACCGTAGAAAAACACTTTGCTCGCAAAGAAAATCAGCTTTTTCCTTTCTTGGAAATGCGCGGGTGGACAAACCCCTCGCAAAATATGTGGTCTTTTCACGATACGATACGCGATATCTTCCGCTTAGTGCGTAAAAACTTGGAAGATAAAGATTTAGATGCCGCTCAAACTAACGTGCGCTATATAGAGGACAACCTTGGTAGGCTGCTGAATGTGGAGGCGAACATTCTCTTCCCTAACGCATTGAACCTGCTGACAGAAGAGGATTGGATAAAGATGCGTGAGGGCGAAGAGGAAATCGGCTGGATGCTGAAAGAACCCCCTGCACCTTATCCTAACCAAGAGGGTGAGGCTCCTGCCTACGTACACCCCTCGATGGATACTACTCGCCGTACTGACGTTACTTTTGACGAGAATGCCGCCCACTATGACGAGGGCTATATGACCATAGAACAGGTAAACTTATTGCTAAAAACACTGCCTATTGATATTACTTTTGTAGATGAGCACGACCGTGTGATTTTCTACAATCGCGGTGAGGAACGGGTATTCCCTCGCAGTGCGGGTATCATAGGTAGAGAGGTGAAATTCTGTCACCCGCCCAAAAGTGTGGGTACAGTACTTAAGATAGTGGAGAACTTCCGTGCAGGCACCCAGAATGAAGCAAATTTCTGGTTTAACTATCGCGGTAGGTTGATATACGTTCGTTATTTTGCGGTACGCGATAAGGATAAGAACTACAAGGGTGTGATAGAAATGTCGCAGGATATTACGGACATCAAGACGATAGAAGGAGAAAGAAGACTATTAGAATGGGATAAGTAATGAAAGATTTGTTTGGTCAGGCGATATTAGATTATCAGCAAGGGGCGTATACTGAAGATATTAAGACGGAGACAACGCTTTCGGAAGAAGATGTGTTGCCGCTGCCATATCTTTTTAGGTCGTTTGCAGAGATGCCCCCGCTTGAGCAGCAGGCACTACAGTTGGCACGCGGTAGGGTATTGGAGGTAGGCTGCGGGGCGGGTTCGCACGGACTCTATCTACAGAACGAGCGCGGCTTAGAGGTGTGTAGTATAGACCTATCGGCTAAGGCTATAGAGGCTTGTAGATTGCGAGGCTTGCACAACGCCCAAGTGCAGAATGTGCTCAACCTGAAAGGACAGTACGACACTATACTGCTGCTGATGAACGGAGCGGGTATGTGCGGTAGGCTGAAGAAAATGGGCGCTTTTTACGCTCACCTAAAAACACTCTTAGCCCCTAAAGGGCAGATACTTACCGATTCGTCGGACATCATTTATATGTTTGACCAAAACCCAGATGGCAGCTATGATGTGCCGCTTTTGTTTGACTATTACGGCGAGGTAGATTACATAGTGAAATACAAAGGAGAGCAAGAACCTCCGTTTGAGTGGCTATACGTAGATTATAACACGCTGCAAAATGTGGCGCACGCTGTGGGGCTGCAATGTGAGTTGGTAGCCGAAGGGGATCATTTTGACTATTTGGCGAAATTGACCAATTAGCAAATTAGTAGATTAGTAAATTAGCAAATTTGCGAATTTGGCATATGATTTGTACTTTTGCCGCCTGAAATAAGAAACACTTTTAATTAAACAGTGATGAACAAGAAATCATTTTTATTGGTTGCCTTAGCAACCTCATTATTGGTAAGCTGTGGTTCTACTAAAGGGCTTGAGAAAGCACCTACCACTTTTACTCCTGTCGATACTAAATATACTGATGAACAGCTGAAAGGCTGGCCTCACCAAGGATTTAAGGCAGGATACCCAGGTATCAACCTTGACGAAGCCTATGCTTTGCTAAAAGGGCTTAAACCTACCCAAGTGACCGTTGGGATTGTAGATTCGGGTATCGATATCAATCACGAAGATTTGAAGGATATCATTTGGACTAACACCAAAGAAATACCTAACAACGGTATAGATGACGACAAAAACGGTTATGTAGATGACGTACACGGTTGGAACTTTTTGGGTAATATATCGCAAGCTAATACTGAAATGACCCGTATATACCGCAGTAAAGATACTAAAAACCCAGAATATGCCGCTGCTAAAAAAGCCTACGAAAAGGAGATGATAGAGGCTAAAAAAATGAAAAATGCCTATGAACAGCTTATGGAAATGGTGGAAATAGCTGACGAACCTATCAGAAAAATAGTAGGTAAAGAGGTATATAGCTTAGAGGATATTGAAAAAGCTACTGAAGGCAAGACTTACGATGACCGCACCACCCAAATAGTGGCTTTTATGAAAGATATTCTGAAAGGTGGTGGTACTTCCGAAGAGCTTAAGAAAGAACTACCTGAAGCGATAGAACATTTTGACAATCAGCTAAAATATCATCTTAACGAGAATTTCGACCCTAGAAAGGAAATCCTTAAAGATGATGAGAACGATTTTACTACTAAATATTACGGTAATAACAACGTAGTAGGACCTAATGTGAAAGATGCCCTACACGGAACACACGTAGCGGGTATAGTAGCTGCTGTACGCAACAACGGTATAGGTATGGACGGGGTAGCTAATAGCGTGCTTATTATGCCTGTACGCGCGGTGCCTGATGGCGATGAGTATGACAAAGATATCGCTCTTGCTATACGCTATGCGGTAGATAATGGTGCTAAAGTAATTAACACTAGCTTTGGTAAAGCTTTTTCGCCTCATAAAGAATGGGTGTATGACGCTATAAAATACGCGGCTTCTAAAGATGTGCTTATCGTAAATGCGGCTGGTAACGATTCGCAGGATATTGATGTGAAAGACACTTATCCTAATGACGAAGTGAACAAGAAAGAGTTTGCTAACAACTTCTTAACGGTAGGGGCTCTTAACTATGAATACAACAAAGAATTGGTAGCGTCATTCTCTAACTATGGCAAACGCAATGTAGATGTGTTTGCACCAGGTGTGAAGATTTATTCGACTGTGCCTGAGAGCAAGTATAAGTTTTTGCAAGGTACCTCAATGGCATCGCCAGAGGTAGCAGGAGTAGCAGCCTTGTTGCGTTCGTACTTCCCTACACTTACCGCTGCACAAGTGAAGAAAATATTGATGCAATCGGCTGTAAAGGTAAATATGAATGTATGGGTAGGTGAGGAGAACGAAAAAGGCGATCGCAAAGAGATGAAATTCTCGAACCTATCGACTACTGGCGCTATTGTAAACGCTAAGAATGCGGTGATTCTTGCCGCTAAAGCAGCGAAGATTAAATTAGCCAATTAGTAGATTTGGCGATTTGCCGATTTGGCAATTAGTAGAATAAGACAAAACCGAACGAGGAGACTTGTTCGGTTTTTTTTGTTTTTCAAGGAAGTTATTTTGTATAATTCAAAATAATATTATACTTTTGTGCGCTGAAAACTTAAGTGTAATTTTTATGAAAAGATTTATTTTACCTATTATGGTATTATATGCTGCGATTAGTATGGCACAGAATGAGTATCCTACTTCGGAAAAGGATACTATATCACTCGATGAAATAGTGATTACAGCTAACCGCATCAAAGAAAAGAAAACAGATGCAGTGGCTAATGTAACTGTTATCGACAAGAAAAAACTACAGCAGTTTATCAAAATAGCCCCTGATATGTCGCACTTGATAGGGATGGTAGAGCCTGCTATGTCACTTTCGACTAATACGACTAATAACCGTTATCAGAACCTACGTGGTCGGGCATTACTTGTGCTTATTGATGGGATACCTCAGTCTACCCCACTGCGTGCTACTGACCGCGATATTCGTTCGATAGACCCTGCAGCCGTAGAACGTATTGAGATAATAAAAGGTGCTACTTCTATCTATGGCAATGGTGCTATAGGAGGTATAATGAATATTGTAACTAAAAAAACGCCTGAAAATACTACTTTTGGTGGACAAACTTCAGTAGGAGCTTCAGCAAGAGATTCTTTTAAAGAAAACAGAGGATTTGGTTATCGCTTCAATCAGCAGTTTTATGGCAATTACAAAGGATTTTCGTATTTAGTAGATGGCGCACTAAACCAAACAGGGTCGGCTATTGATGGTACAGGTGAATATATTTCGCCTCGCTATGGTTTAGGAGATGTGCGTACCTATAACGGACTGCTAAAACTCGGTTATCAGTTTGATAAAGACAATAAAGTAGAAGCGATGTATAACTTCTATCAGAGTTTGCAACATACCCCTTTGGTAGCTTCAGGAGGTAAATATTTACAACGCCCACGTATAGGGGTGTATGGGGCTAAAGACCCAGCGGCAGAAGATGAGGGAATGCGTTATAACCACAATGCTTATGTGAAATTCAACTCTAACAATATCTTCAAACACACTGATTTAGAGCTGAGCGCTTTCACCCAACACCAATATACTGTTTTTGATTTTCGCAAGCATAACCCTAGTGGGCCTGCACGTTGGGAAGAAACTAGCGGGCAAGCAACTGTAAAAGGGGCGAAATACGGTATTCGCACTCAGCTGATTTCTAAGGTTCTTTTTAGTAATGATATTTTTACCCAATTACTCTACGGAGCCGATATGCTAATTGATAAAACGAGTCAGCCGTTAGTAGATGGGCGTTATTGGTTGCCAGAGCTTACCTCGTATAACTCAGCTCCTTTCTTGCAAACCAAAACTACTTTTTATCGTTATTACGTGCTTAAAGCAGGGTTACGCTATGATTATATAGATGTATCAGTACCTAACTATGAGGTGCTTAGAGGACGTAGAACAGACCCTCGTGTATATGTAAAAGGGGGTGATCTCACTTATAACAACCTTTCGCCTAACATAGGGCTTGCTTATAATCAGTACAAGTATTTTCAACCATTTATTTCTTACTCGCAAGGGTTTTCTATTTTTGATTTAGGTCGCACACTGCGTGCAGCCAAAGCTAATGTACTGTCTAAAATCAATACTGAGCCTGTTAAGACAGATAATTATGAAGTAGGAGCCTATGCAGAGCTGACTAAATACGTACACCTAAGTGGTTCTTATTTTTATACTTACTCGAAGCTCGGTAGTGACCTGAAAGAGGAAGGAGGTTTTTGGGTAGTAGATAGAAGTCCGCAAAAAGTATATGGTTTTGAAGTAAATGCAGATATTTACCCTACAAAGTGGCTTACTCTTGGAGGAAGTTTTATTTCTTTTGAAGGGAAGAAAAAAACTACTGAAGACGGAGATTGGGACGGCTATATGAGCGGTATCTCTATTCCTGCCCCTAAAGCAAGTGCTTATGTGCGAGTAACCCCTACAGAGAGCAGTTACCTGCAAGTGAATTACCTACATACGGGCAATAGAGACCGTTTTGCTCCTAATAATAGGGGAGTATATACAGAAGGAGAAGGTATTGTTTTTCCTATAGATTTATTCTCGCTTAGTGCAGGTTATACTTTTAATAAGCACTTTTCTTTAGGCTTAGGAGTTGAAAACCTTGCTGATAAAGTGTATTACACCCCTGCTTCGATGTTAGTAGCACGCGACGCTGAATATGCAAGAGGAAATGGTAGGTACTTTAATCTGAATCTTACCTATCGCTATTAAAAAAAAGTCCGAAAAGCAATTTAAAGCTTTTCGGACTTTTCTCTTATTAACCCTTTTTAAAAATCATTATTTGCCAGCAGCGTATAGAGCTGCTACTTTTTCCCAGTTGATAACGTTGAAAAACGCTTCGATATAGTCAGGACGACGGTTTTGATAGTGTAGGTAATAGGCGTGTTCCCATACGTCTAAGCCTAATATTGGCTGTCCGTTGCAGCCTGTACCAGGCATTAGAGGGTTGTCTTGGTTAGGAGTAGAGCAAATCTCTACTTTGCCGCCTTTGTGTACGCATAGCCAAGCCCAGCCAGAACCGAAACGAGTAGCCGCTGCCTTGCTAAAAGCTTCTTTGAAACCTTCGAAACTACCAAAAGCCTCGTCGATAGCCTTTGCTAACTCGCCAGTAGGTTTGCCACCCCCATTAGGGCTCATTACTTCCCAGAAAAGGTTGTGGTTATAGTACCCACCCGCATTGTTGCGTAGGGCTGCGTTATTCATATCAAGGTTTTGTAGTATTTCTTCGATAGATTTTCCTTCAACCCCAGCAGGCGCAAGGGCTGCGTTGAGGTTGGTAGTATAAGCGTTATGGTGCTTAGTATGGTGTATTTCCATAGTACGAGCATCGATATAAGGCTCAAGCGCCTCATAAGCATACGGTAATTTAGGTAATGTGAATGCCATAGTTTTATTAGATTTTATTTTAATATGGTGCAAAGATACTCCATATTTTCTTATGTAGTAGCATTTTATCATTGTTTTTATCTATAAAAGAATAATTATCACTTATGAATACTTGCAACTAAGAAAATATTTTTTACTTTTGCCGAGAAAACCAAACATTCATTTTTATGAAAAAATACGTATTGACACTCTTATGTCCGTTATGGCTTGTCGCTCAAACTCAGAAAACAGTGGCAACGCCAGAGAAACCCAACGTAATTATAGTTATTGCTGATGATTTGGGCTATGGCGACCTGAGTTGCTATGGCGAGAAGACCATTCATACCCCTGCGGTAGATGCGCTCGCTAAGCAAGGGTTGCGCTTTACGAATGCTCATACTACAGCGGCTACTTGTACCCCTTCGCGCTATTCGTTGCTGACAGGGCTTTACAACTGGCGACGCAATGATACGGGTATAGCCGATGGCGATGCTGCTATGGTGATACGCCCTGAGCAGACTACGATAGCTGACCTTTTTAAAACAGCGGGCTACACCACGGGGGCTATCGGTAAATGGCACTTAGGTTTAGGTGCTGAAAAAGGAGGACAAGACTGGAATGGGTTTATCAGCCCAGGGGCATCGGATATAGGTTTTGACTACTCTTACCTAATGGCGGCTACGGCTGACCGCGTGCCTTGTGTGTGGATAGAAAATCAGCGGGTAGCGAATTACGACCCTTCAGCACCCATAAGCGTGAGCTATCGCGCACCTTTTGAGGGAGAACCTACAGGAAAGAATAACCCTGAATTACTCACTAAACTGAAACCTTCGCCCAATCACGGACATAATCAGGCTATTGTAAATGGTATTTCGCGCATAGGCTATATGAAAGGAGGCGGTAAAGCCCTCTGGACAGATGAATTTATAGCCGATACTATCGTAGCTAAAACAGTGCAATACATAAACAAACACAAGAACGAGCCTTTCTTTTTGTACGTAGGTACTAATGATGTGCACGTGCCGCGTTACCCTAATCCGCGTTTTGCTGGCAAAAGTGGTATGGGCTACAGAGGCGATGTGATTCTGCAATTCGATTGGACAATAGGCGAGATAGTGAAAGCCCTTAAAGACAATAAGATTTTTGACAATACGCTCCTTATCGTTTGCAGCGATAATGGGCCAGTGATAGATGATGGTTATCAAGACCAAGCAGAAGCGCTTTTGGGCAAGCATCGCCCTTGGGGAAAGTTTCACAATCACGGGGGTAAGTATAGCAATTACGAAGCGGGTACGCGAGTGCCTTTCATCGTTAGTTACCCTAAAAAAGTGAAGCGCGGGGTTAGCGATGCGGCTTTCTCGCAAATAGACCTCTTTGCTTCGCTGGCTGCTTTTATAGGCAAGCCTGTGCCGGCAGGAGCTGCAACGGACAGTGCTAACTACCTTAATGCCTTATTAGGCAAAGACAAGAAAGGTCGCCCTTACATAATAGCATCGGCAGGCTCTCTTTCTATCACTTCTGGGCGTTGGAAATATGTAGAGCCTAACAACTACAATGCTTATCAACCGCTGACCCGCACTGATTTGGGCAACTACCCCGAAGAGCGTTTGTACGACCTACAAGAAGACCCTATGGAACTTGCCAATGTGGCTAAAGACTACCCAGATGTAGTAGCAATCCTTAAAACCTTGCTAGACAAAGAGAAGTAAATAAGAAAAATAATTTGTTGTTATTGTTATTTTTACTATTTTTGCCCCCATTAATGTTTAAAAAAAGAAAAAAATGAAAAGAATAATTCTTTTATTAGTAGCTGCTATAACGGTAGTAGCTTGTGGCAAAGGGGATGACAAAAACGAGAGTAACACAAAAAAGTTTAATCCTCCTGCATGGATTCAAGGCACTTGGCTTGATTCGAATAATATAGGATACAAGTTTGCAGCTAATGACTTCTGTGTAATTGCACCAACCCAAGAATTTTGTTATAATCAAGGAGTTTTTGCAAGCGAAGTGACTGATGTTAAGGAAGAAAAAACAGATAATACTTACAAGGTTAGTTTTAGGCTTAGCAATGCAACGACTTATACTTATGAATTTAAAAAGAAATCAGATACTCAAATAGTAGCCACTCCCTATAAAGAGTTTACTAAAAAGTAAATAGTATTGAAAAAAGGACTTAATTCTACAGCATTAAGTCTTTTTTTGTTATTAATCATTAATTATTTTTACCATTATGAAATATTTATTATTGACAGCTTTAGCCCTTGCGACGACAATAAGGATTGAAGCACAAGAAAAGTTGCCTAATGTGATATTTGTGCTTGCTGATGATTTGGGCTATGGAGACATAGAACCCTACGGGCAGCAGATTATTAAAACGCCTCATCTTAGTCAGTTGGCTAATGAGGGAATGAAGTTTACTCAGTTTTACACCGGTACGGCTGTGTGTGCCCCTTCGCGCGCTTCGTTTATGACGGGGCAAACCACAGGTGAAACCCATATTAGGGGTAACAGAGAGGTAAGAGAGCCTATAGATGGGCAAGCACCTATCTTGGCTGGTGCACCCTCTGTTGCTCAACTCTTTAAACAAGCAGGTTATCGCACGGGTTGTTTTGGTAAGTGGGGCTTAGGTACGCCCGACTCTGAAGGCAATCCGCTAAAGCAGGGTTTTGATACTTTCTTTGGCTACAACTCGCAGTTCCGCGCTCACCGCCGTTATCCTGCTTATCTGTGGCACGATAATGAGAAGGTGATGATACCCGAAAATGGCAATTACGAGCGCCAAGAAGTTTATGCTGAAGACCTTATACAGCAACATATACTGCAATACATAGGCGCCCAAACTGCCGAGACTCCTTTCTTTATGTGGCTGACCTACACGTTGCCGCACGCCGAGCTGGTAGTGCCTAATGATAGTATTTATCAGCAATACCAACACCTGCCTAAACGCCCATACAAAGGGCACGACTACAGCGGTATAACAGACAAGCCTTTTGGCTGGGCAGGCTATATGTCGCAACCCGATACTTATGGTACTTACGCGGCAATGGTAAGTCGTTTGGATTGGTATGTAGGGCAAATACGCAAAGCATTAAAAGCAAAAGGATTGGAAGACGATACTATTATCATCTTTGCCAGCGATAATGGGGCGCATCACGAAGGAGGAGCAGACCCTAAGTTCTTTAACTCATCGGCAGGCTTGCGCGGTATTAAGCGGGACCTATACGAGGGTGGTATTCGCACTCCGTATATAGTGTATTGGAAAGGTAAGGTGAAAGCCGGTAGTGTGTCTGACCACGCAGGGGCTTTTTGGGATATGATGCCTACCTTTGCAGAAATTACTAATCAGAAGTATGCTCCTAATAAGCATCAAGTGTCTTTCTTGCCTGCGCTTTTGGGTAAAAAACAGAAAGCCCATAAATATCTTTATTGGGAGTTTCACGAAATGGGTGGAAGACAAGCAGTGCGTTATAAGAATTGGAAAGGAGTACGGCTAAATGTGAATAAAGATAAGGAAGCGCCTATTGAACTCTATAACCTTACTACTGACCCTGCTGAGCAGCACAACCTTGCAGAGCAATACCCTAAGATAGTGAAGAAAATGAAGAAAATAATGAGTGAGGCGCATACTCGTTCGGATCTTTTCCCTTTTCAGTGGGAGAGAAAATAATCTATTTTTAAGTAATTAACAATTAAATATAATATGAAAAAAGTAATCCTCTTAATTGCCCTATTGTGGGGCGGTGCGCTGTGCGCTCAGAATCCTTTTGAAAAGGAAATTTTGCAATCGAAGTACGCTATAGACTCTATAGTGATGAGTGAAAGAGCTCTCTTTAGAACTAAGAACAATGTAATAGACAGTTTGCTGAAAGAGAAGAAGATAGACAGAGTGACCCATAGCAAGCTCTATAAAGAACTCTCTGCCACTCGTGAGCGCAATATCAAGCTTAAAACTTATGCTGAAGGGCAACGCTTAGCCGAGCTTATCCGTCAGAAAGCCCCAACTATCAATATTGATAGCATTGCGGCTATCCCTACAGATACTTTTGCCACTAAACACCTCTCTCAAGAGATGCTACAGAAGATGACTACCCTTGATACGATAGCTAATAAGCCTAAAACGGAGAAAGCCTCTGAAGATGATAAAGACAGTGCTAAAATTAATGTTTATGGCGCTATGGGCTTTTATATCCCTTCGGATAACAAACCCTATTCTTTTTTAGGCTCGCGTACGATAGAGTTCGGTATCTATAACACAATATACTTGCAAAAAAATAATGAACACCTAAGGTTGCGCTATGGGCTTTCGTGGGTGCACCATAAGTTGCGGATGAAAGACAACCAATACTACGTGCTTAATGAGGGGAAGCCTACCCTTACGCCTTTCCCCAGTGAGACCTCGAAGCTGTTGTTGCGCACCCAATACCTTATGTTGCCGTTAGACCTGTACTGGGATAGCGAACCTAAGACTGCCAATAAGAAAGGGTTTCATTTCTCGAAAGAGCGATTTTTTAGAGGCAGTATAGGGCTATACGCAGGTTACTTGCTTGATAGCAATCAGAAAGTGCTGTATAAAGCTAATGATATTCGCTATCGCAGCGTAATGCGCACCGACCTGAATATCAATCCTTGGATTTATGGTCTTTCAGCTTCTGTAGGTTATAATAAAATCTACTCGTTTTACTTCCGCTACCAGCTTTCGCCTCTCTTTAAAAGTGGAAATGATGGCGCTTTCACTGTAGGAATTCAAATATTAAAATAGTCGCTAGTGTTTAGTCGTTAGTCGTTAGAAAGTGACTGACTAATGATTAATAACTAGAGACTAATGACTAATTACTAGGGACTAATGACTAACGACTAATTACTAACGACTAATTACTAATAACAAAATGAAACATATATTTTTAATTTTTTTTATAACTGTTGTGCTGCCGATAGGGGCGCAGCAGCGTGTGGTATCGGAGCATCACACCCCTATAGAATACGTTAATATAGGGGTTGTAGGTACTAACAAAGGCATTATTAGCGATGAAAACGGCAACTTCTCTTTAGATAAGCTACGCCCTGCCCCTACTGATAGCATCTACTTTTCGCATATCAGCTATAAACACAAAGTAGTAGCCTATAAGGATATCAAGCAGCAAGTAGTGCTGAAAGAAGCTAACATACAGCTGCCGACCACCACCCTAAAGGTTAAAAAACCGCGTATTCGCAACATAAAAGACAAAGGTACATCGATGCCTATAGACCTTTATGGCGGTATGAACGAGTATTTTTCGCCTTATGGTAGTAAAGGACTTAATAGCGAGTTAGGCGATTTTATCACCCTAAAGAAAGACGCTCAACTGACCGAGTTTAACCTTGAAGTGAGTAAATCGTCTTTCTACTTAGTAACGGTGCGGGTAGTGGTCTATCAGTACAAAAAAGAGAAAGACAAACACATTTTCACCCCCTTGCTTGAAAAACCTATTTATATAGAAATATATCCTTCGGAAAGGAAACAGACCTTTACTGAAAAGCTATCGGTATTTGCCCCCAAAGGCGATATATGGGTAGGTTATCAGTTTGTAGAAGTACGCGGCAAAGACGATGCCCGTATCTACTTTAATGCTACTACCGACAAGTGCTATATACGCTTTGCTGATAACAAAATTCAACAAGTCAATCTCGGTGCAGGTATGCCTTTTACCGTTAAAGGTTACGACTACGAAGTGATTAGCAAATGAGTCGGTTAGCCAATCAACCAATTAGCAAATGACTCATTTGCTAATTTTTTTTGCCCCAATTACAACCTTTTTATTTTTTCTTCGTTTATAAGAGTGAATTAGCGAATCAATTTATGCATCTTCTAATACAAAAAGCAAAACAACAAGATCGCTTGGCACAGAAGCAGTTGTACGACCAGTACGCTGCTTCGCTGCTCAGCGTATGCAGACTGTATATCAGCGATGCCCATTTTGCTGAAGATGTGTTGCTAAGAGCCTTTTTTAAGATACTCACCCATATTGATAGCTATCAAGAGCAAGAGCATTTTTACGCTTGGATGCGCCGTATCACTGTAAATGAGTGTATTGACTTTTTGCGCAGCAAAACCCAAAAAGTAGTCCTTGCCGATTGGAACGACACCTATGACAGTATAGACGACACCGATTTAGACTCGTACGACTTTGAAGAAAGCCAAATACAACAATTTATAGACCAGTTGCCCGCTGCCAGTCGTGCTGTTTTTAACCTTTACGTGTTTGAAGACTATTCGCATAAGCAAATAGCTGCTGAATTAGGTATCAGTGAAGGTACTTCAAAATCGCAATTGGCTTATGCCAAGAAAAGACTAAAACAAATGGTAAATGAATAATAAAAAATAGAGATTATGTGGAAAAATAAAATAAAAAACCTGTTTCAAACCCGCGAGATACCGCCTGAGCGCGACCTTTGGGCTGCCTTAGAGGCGCAATTAGACCAAAAAGAGGCAAAAGCGGTTCGCCCTAAGGCTTATTTTCGCATTTGGCACTATGTTGTAGCTGCCAGTGTACTATTGGCTGTAGCTGTAGGAGTGTTTTATGATCGTATAAGCCTACCAGCAGCTCAGCAGAACCCTATAACGACAGTAGCCACTGAAGATAAGACACCTAATACCCCTCTTGATACCACCCCTAATGTAGTAGCACCTGTCCCTGTGGTAGTACTACCCCCTACAGTAGCTGATAAGGTAGCTAATACTACTATTGTCCCTCAGAAAAAAAGCGATAAAGCGTTAGACGAAGAGGTAGAGGCTCTCTTAGCTGATGTTTCTACCGAAGCCCTTTTGGCAGAAGTGATGCAGCAGGTTGAAAAAGAGCAACACTTGTTTAAAACTCGTGAAGAGCAACGTGCCTTACAAGGGCTTAAAAACCTATCGCCCCAAGAGCTTTTGCTGATGGCTACCACCGAAGAGATGCTCGATAACTACGTAGCAGCCAATTACCCTACTGACAAACTGCTTTCTGAGGTAGAACGCGACCTTATGAAAGAAAAAGTACAAAGATTCCTAAACAAAATAGTAGCACAGTGGAACGAAATGAGATACGCGCTACAGTAACTGAATAATTCACTTTAAATAAATTGTCAAAACTATGAAACCCTTACAACTTCTATGTATGTTCCTCATTGTAGCTTTTGAGGGCATCACCGCACAAGATTTTAAGGACAAAATCGCCCAAACTAAACGCAGTGTCGACTCTATTGTTACTGCTGAAAAAGCCCAGCTAAAAGAGCGGCTACGTACTATTGAGTATCGGTTAGACCGCAAAGAAATAACCGAAATTGAAAGCCGAGACCTAAAGAGAGAGGCTTCAAAAGAGGCTGCTGAAGCTATCAGAATTAAGACCCGTGAGCAGTCAGAAAAACTCTCAGCTTTATTGCATCAGCGTATAGCCGAAAAACACTTGAGCGACAGTATCACCTATAAAAAAGAGATGCAAAAGGTTATTGACTCTGTTGATATAGAAAGCCGTCCTACAAAAACTGAAAGAACGGAGGTATATGTTGATAGGAACTATGTTCATATTGGCCATAACGGTATTTATATAGGTCAGGTGCCCTATAGGGAAGAGGACTATTATGAGTCCGACTACAAGCGTACTCAAGGAGGAGGCTACTTTGCTCTCGCCTTTCATAACCTTAATAGCAGCGAGCATTTTAGCAATAATCACTTTAGGCTATGGGGCTCAAAATCAGTAGAGATAGGCTATACCCGCAACACCCGTCTGCTTAAGAACAACAATCTGCTACACCTTAACTACGGACTATCGTGGATGATGGACAAACTCAAAATGAAAGAAGATGAGCACTTCGTGAAAAACGGCAATATCACCGAGATAGTGCCTTATCCTAAGGAGACCATCAAATCTAAGTTTAAAACGATGTACCTTATCTTGCCCATCAATCTCGAGTTTGATTTTACAGAGCCTGTTCAATACAAAGGCAAGACCTACTATCCAGCTCAGATGGGCTTTCACGCAGGAGTAGGTACTTATGTGGGGGCACTGCTCACCACCAAACAGAAAGTGAAATACACCGAAAACGGCAGTACCCACAAAGATATGAACCGCAAGTACTACAACGTAAACGAATGGACATATGGTGTATCAGCCAATATAGGCTACGGCTGGTTTTCCTTTTACGCCCGCTACAGTCTGGTACCCCTATTCACTAATAATCCTATAAACGAATATCCTTTTTCTGTAGGGATAAGGTTAGGACATTAATACTCTAAATAAAAAAGGCGAGAGATGAATTTTGTTTTTCATCTCTCGCCTTTTTTATAGGGGAAAACGTTACTATATCTTAGTATAAACGACCGCTAATTTTAAAAAAATAAAAAATATTCTTTATCGTTTGTTAATTATTAATTATTTTGTACCTTTGTCGCAAAATTACAACAATTATTATCCTACCACTGAGAAACTAACGTAATAAACGGTAATATAATATGAGCATCACAAAGAAACTAAATCCTGACTATGTGTTTGAAACCAGTTGGGAAGTGTGTAATAAAGTGGGGGGCATTCATACAGTCATTGCCACCAAAGCAGCCAGCATTGTAAAGCAATTCAGGAGTAAATATATACTTATAGGTCCTGATATTTGGCAGCATAATGAAAACAAAGAATTTGTAGAAAATCCAGAGCTTTTCAAATCTTGGCGAGCTAAAGCCGCTTCTGAAGGCTTAAGAGTACGTGTAGGGAATTGGAAAATAGAAGGTAACCCTATCGTTATACTTGTAGATTTCTCTCACTATGTTAGCAGCAAAAATGATGTGCTGCGTTTTTATTGGGATACCTATCACTTAGACTCTTTTAATAGTCCTTGGGACTATGTAGAGTCGGTGCTTTTCGGTTATGCCGTAGGGAAGGTAATCGAGAGCTTTACCAAGTTTAACACTGCTTCGCGCGAAAATGTAATTTGCCATTTCCACGAGTGGATGACAGGTAGCGGTCTGCTATATATAGAAGAGAGAATGCCTAAGATAGGTTCGGTATTTACTACCCACGCTACTGTAGTAGGGCGTGCTATTGCTGGCAACGGACTGCCGCTCTACAATACTATGAAGGACTATAATCCTGAAGAAATGGCATACAAATTCGGGGTGCAACACAAACATTTCCTCGAAAAAGAAACCGCCAAAGTAGCTGACTGTTTTACTACTGTTAGTGAAATCACTGCACAAGAAGCGCTACACTTCTTAGCGCGCCAAACCGACATCATCACTCCTAACGGTTTTGAAGATAAGATTATACCTGCTGAAAAAACTTTTGCTAAAAAACGCACTGATGCGAGAAAAACACTGATAAATGTAGCACAAGCACTTACTAATCAGTCTATTAGCGAAGACGCAAAAATAGTAGCTATCAGCGGGCGATATGAGTTTCGCAACAAAGGTATCGATGCCTTTATCGATGCACTTGGGGCACTAAACCGAAATGCTAAAAACAAGAAAGAATTAGTAGCTTATATCCTAATCCCTACTGCCCACGATGCTCCTAATCAGGGCTTGCTAAACAACTTAAAAAATCCAAAACAATCGGCTGATAATGAGCAGAAACACCTCACCCACATCTTGCCTGATGTGTACCACGATGTAATAATGAAGCGCATTTATGAGCAAGAGCTTTTCAATCGCAAAGAAGACAAAGTGAAGGTTATTTTCTGTCCAAGCTATCTTAATGGTAACGACGGTGTGTTTAACCTTAGCTATTATGACTTGCTAATAGGGCTTGACGGCACTGCATTCCCATCGTACTACGAGCCTTGGGGCTATACACCGCTTGAAAGTTTAGCGTTTAAAGTACCTACCATTACCACTACTTTGGCAGGATTTGGCAAGTGGGTGAATGATTTTTACCCTGAAAAACAAAAAGCTATAGAAGTAGTAACGCGCACTGATAGCAACTATGGCGATGTAGTAGCTTCTATAGTGAAAAACTTTGTTACCCTATTAGATAGCAAAGAAGAAGACCTACAAGCCCGCCGCGATACTGCTGCAAAAGTATCGGAGATAGCTTTGTGGAAGAATTTAGTGAAGTATTATATTAAATGTTACGAATTGACCTTGGAACATATAGAAGATAGAGTAGAAAAACTGCCACCTGTAGAAACAGAAGGAGTGGCCTATTTAGAAAAATCAAAAGTAGTAACGCCCCCTAATTGGCGTAGTGTAATTATACACCGTGCTATACCCGAAGCCCTTCAGCCATTAGAAGAGTTATCTAAAAACCTATGGTGGTGCTGGAATGATGAGGCTTACGAAGTGTTTAAATACGTAGATAAAGAAAAATGGATAGAGGTACGCAAAAACCCTATTGCACTGTTAGACAGTATCTCGCTAAAACGCTATAAAGAGTTAGAGCAAGACAATGTGTTTATGCGCAATCTATCAAAAGTATATGCTGATTTCCAAGCTTATATGGCTAAAAAAGCCGAAATGATTTCGCCATCGGTTTCTTACTTCAGTATGGAATACGGCTTGCACTCATCGCTTAAAATTTATTCAGGCGGTTTGGGTATTTTGGCGGGTGACTATCTGAAAGAAGCGAGTGATAAGGCTACCAAAATAACAGGGGTGGGACTTTTATACCGCTATGGTTATTTCACCCAAAAACTATCATCAGCAGGTAATCAAGAGGCTGATTATGAAGCGCAAGACTTCTCAAAAATACCAGTAACCCCCGTAACTGACGAAACGGGTAAATGGGTAATCGTATCAATAGACCTACCTGGTCGTACTCTTTACGCCCGCGTATGGCGTGTAGATGTAGGGCGCATAGAGCTTTACCTACTTGATACCGATTTTGAAAACAACCGTGAAGACGACCGTTCAATCACTCACCACTTATATGGTGGCGACTGGGAAAACCGTCTGAAACAAGAGATGTTACTCGGTTTAGGAGGTATTAAGATGTTGCGCAAACTCGGTATAGACAGCGATATTTACCACTGCAACGAAGGGCACGCAGCCTTTATAGGTCTTGAGCGACTAAGTGAGTACATTCAGAATGACAATCTTGCTTTCTCAGAAGCGTTAGAGGTAGTACGTGCCTCATCACTCTTTACCACTCACACCCCAGTGCCTGCAGGTCACGATGCCTTTGAAGAAGGTCTGTTGCACGCTTATTTAGCAAAATACGCTGATAAGCTACACGTTAACTGGGAGCAAATTTTAGCACTTGGTAAGATAAGGTTAGAAGATCCGTATGAGAAGTTCTCGATGAGTAACTTAGCGGCTAACCTATCGCAAGAGGTAAATGGCGTGAGCTGGCTACACGGCGAGGTGAGCAAGGATATACTTAAAGACCTATGGCCTGGCTATATGCCTGAAGAACTACACATTAGCTACGTAACCAACGGGGTACACCAACCTACTTGGACAGCAGGTCTGTGGAAAGAAGTAGAAAACGAAGTATTTGGCAAGGACTACAAAACCCACCACTACGACCCTAAAAGCTTTGAGGGCATCTATAAAGTATCTGACCAACGCGTGTGGGAAATAAAAACAGCTTTGCGTTCAAAACTATTGCGCCGCGTAGAACAAAAATTGCGTTTAGAAAAGAATACACCTTATTTTTCGCCACGCCAATTGGTAGAAATTAAAGAAAACCTACGCGAAGATATTTTAACTATAGGTTTTGCAAGACGTTTTGCTACCTACAAACGCGCCCACTTGCTCTTTACTAATATAGAGCGTTTAGACCGCATTGTAAATAATCCTGACCGCCCTGTACAGTTTATCTTTGCAGGTAAAGCACACCCTGCCGATAAAGCTGGTCAAGATTTGATAAAGAATATCGTGGAAATCTCTAAGCTACCGCAATTCTTAGGCAAAATCATCTTCATACCTAACTACGATATGGAGTTGGCACGCCATATGGTACAAGGGGTAGACGTATGGATGAATACCCCTACACGACCTTTAGAAGCCTCAGGAACCAGTGGCGAAAAAGCAGCGATGAACGGTACTATGCACTTCAGTGTATTAGACGGTTGGTGGGTAGAAGGTTATCGCGAAGATGCCGGCTGGGCACTGCCAATGGAGCGCGCTTACGAAAATCAACAGTACCAAGACGAGATGGACGCTGAGATGATTTACAACATCATTGAAGACGAAATTGCGCCTGCGTTCTACGATAAGAATAAAGATGGTATTTCATCACGTTGGTGTGGACTTATCAAGAATACGATAGCTAAAGTAGCAGTAAACTTTACCACTACTCGTATGCTTACCGACTACGAAAACCAATATTACTTCCCAATGACTGAGCGTGTTACTAAACTGAAAGATAACCGCTTCAACCTTGCGATACAGCTTTCTGATTGGAAACGCCGCGTGACTCAAGAGTGGGATAATATAAAAGTTGTAGACTTTAAAGTGCCTAACCGCAATGAGCAAATTATCTCGATAGGTAAGACTTACAAAGGAGAAATAACCTTAGACGTTTCAGAACTCGACCCTAAAGATGTAGGGGTAGAGGTAGTGGTAGCAGAACAGAAAGATGAAAAGATAAAAGTATTATCAACCTCAGAGTTCAATTTGGTGTCTCACGAAGGTAGCAGGGCTACTTATCAGATAGAAATAGCGTCAGAATACCCAGGAGCATTGCATCTTGCGATACGCATTTTCCCTAAAAATGAGCACTTGCCACATCGTCAAGACTTTGCTTTAGTAAAATGGTTATAATAGTAAATTATTGATTGTTAGTATTTTATGAGTATTCTTTTTTTATAGAATGTTAAATTTCACAAAAAAAATGCTTGTAAAATACTAACATATTAAAATAATACTTATATTTGCAGCAAATTTTTAAATAGTAATCAAATTCATTTTTAAGTATGAAGAAAATCAAAGTAACTTTATTTGCTTTAGCTGCTGCTTTCTCAGTAGGGGCTCAAGCACAAGATGAAAACAATCCTTGGCAAATAGGATTTGGAGTAAACTCCGTTGATATCCGTACCCCTAAAGATTTTGGGGATGTATTAAAAGACTGGGCAGGACCAAGCGATTTGAACATTCTTCCTGCAGTATCACGTCTTTCAGTAGGTAGATACATCGGAAAGGGCTTTTCTGCAGAACTTTCAGGGTCTCTAAACAAAATTGAGAAAGGTTATGGTTATAACAAAGACCTTGATAACAAAGTAGATCAGTCATTCTGGGCTGTAAACTTAGCAGCTCAATACCACTTGAACACTTTGTGGAGTGGTGCAAGATGGTTTGACCCATACGCTCAAGTAGGTGGTGGTTATGCAGCTATCGACAACGAAGGTAAATTCCGTACTTTAGTAGGTGCTGGTGCTAACTTCTGGTTTACTGATAATATCGGTCTTAACCTACAAACTGCTTATCACCCAACAATGAAGTCTGAGTCAACAGAAAATTATTTCCAACACGCTTTGGGAATCACTATCAAATTCGGTAAACAAGACCGCGATAACGATGGTGTAGCTGATAAAGACGATAAATGTCCAGATGTAGCTGGTAAACCAGAACTTAACGGATGTCCAGATGCTGATGGTGACGGAATTACTGATGCTGAAGACTCTTGTCCAGATGTATTCGGTCTTAAAGAATTTAACGGTTGCCCTGATACAGATGGTGACGGTATCGCTGATAAAGACGATGAGTGCCCTGAAGTAGCTGGTAAAGCAGCTCTTAAAGGTTGCCCAGATGCTGATAACGATGGTATCGCTGATAAAGATGATAAATGCCCACAACAAGCAGGTCCTAAAGAAAATAATGGTTGCCCTTGGCCAGATACAGATCGTGACGGTGTACTTGACAAAGATGACGAATGTCCAGAAGAAGCTGGCCCAGCTTCTAACAAAGGTTGTCCTGAAGTGACTCAAGAAGTACAAACTCAATTGAATAGCTTTGCAAAAACTATCCTATTTGATGTTGGTAAATCTACTATCCGTCCTGAGTCTGCTACTGTATTGAATAATATCGTTAATGTATTGAATAAATACAAAAACTCTAAATTCTCAGTAGAAGGTTATACCGATACCTCTGGTAACAAGGATAAAAATCAAAGACTTTCTGAAGATAGAGCTTACTCAGTTAAGGCTTACTTAGTAGACAAAGGTATTAATCCTGCTCGTCTTTCTGCTAAAGGTTTCGGCCCTGAAAAACCTATCGCTTCTAACAAAACTAAGAAAGGTAGAGAACTTAATCGCCGCGTTGAAATCAACTTGGTAAAATAATTTGTATCAATCTTTTTACTCCAATAAAATAAAAGACGCTGCTAATGGCAGCGTCTTTTTTTAATTAGTAATCATTCATTAAATTGTAAGCTGTTAATTGTCTATCGAATTACAACTCCAGACCCTACCAACCTCACCCGGTATTTATCAATTCTATGATGATACCGATACACTTATCTATGTAGGTAAGGCTGTTAATCTAAAAAAAAGAGTATCGTCATACTTTCAGAAGACACACGACAATGCCAAGACTCGAGTATTGGTAAAGAAAATAGTGCGTATAGAACACATAGTAGTAGCTACAGAAAGCGATGCGTTGCTATTAGAGAATAACCTTATTAAGAAATACCAACCGCGCTATAATGTGTTGCTTAAAGACGATAAGAGCTACCCGTGGATATGTGTGAAGAAAGAACGATTTCCGAGAGTGTTTTCCACTCGCCGAATTGTTAAAGATGGTTCTCTCTATTTTGGTCCTTATACGAGTATGAAGACTGTTCACACTCTTTTAGATTTGATAAAAGAGCTTTTTCCGTTGCGCAACTGCACTTACGACTTATCTCCTCAAAATATTGCCAATCACAAGTTTAAGGTATGCTTAGAATACCATTTAAAAAACTGCAAAGGGCCTTGCGAAGGACTACAAACAGAAGAGAACTACAATAACAATATTCAGCAGATAGTAGAGATACTTAAAGGGAATTTTAAAGAAGCTCTTACCCGATTTAAAGAAGAGATGAATGTGTTAGCTGCTGAGATGCGCTTTGAAGAAGCTCACCTTATCAAACAAAAGATTACTTCTCTCGAAAACTATCAGGCAAAATCAACTATAGTGAGCAGTAAGATTAGCAATGTAGATGTGTTTTCTATTGTTTCAGATGAAGAATATGGCTATGTGAACTTTTTGCAGGTAGCATATGGGGCTATCGTGAGGGCTCATACCCTCGAAATTAAGAAAAAGTTAGAGGAGACAGATAGAGAGTTATTAGAATATGCTATTATAGATATTAGGGAACGCTTTTATTCTACCTCTAAAGAGATTATTACCCCTTTTGAAGTAACTCTTTCAGAAGGGCTGCAGCTTACTATCCCCAAAGCAGGCGAGAAAAAACAGCTATTAGAGCTATCGGTGCGCAATGCTAAACACTTCAGACAAGAGCGCTTCAAACAAGAGAAAATAGTAGACCCAGAGCGCCATACCAATCGCATTCTTACCCAAATGCAGCGCGATCTGCACCTATCAGTACCACCGGTGCATATAGAGTGTTTTGATAACTCTAATATACAAGGCACTAATCCGGTTTCGGCTTGTGTGGTATTCAAAAATGCTAAGCCGAGTAAGAAAGATTACCGTCATTTCAATGTAAAAACAGTAGAAGGGCCTAATGACTTTGCTTCTATGGAAGAGGCTGTCTATCGCCGTTATAGGCGTTTGCTTGATGAAGGACAGTCTCTGCCGCAGCTCATCATCATCGATGGGGGCAAAGGGCAACTGTCATCAGCTCTCAAAGCCCTTGAACAGTTAGAATTAAGGGGTAAAATAGCGATTATCGGTATTGCTAAACGATTAGAAGAAATCTACTTTCCAGAAGATAGTGTGCCGCTGTATTTAGACAAGCGGTCAGAAACACTGCGCGTAATTCAGCAGCTACGCGATGAGGCGCACCGCTTTGGTATTACTTTTCACCGCCAAAAGCGCAGCAAATCGGCTATAGTGTCAGAATTAGACAGTATAGAGGGAATAGGAGAAAAGACGCAAGAACTACTGCTACAGCACTTTAAGTCGGTGAAACGCATACAAGAAGCCTCATTAGAAGACCTCACCAAAGTAATAGGTCACAGAGCCAAAAAAGTATACGAGCACTTCTCTAAAGGCTAATTATCGACTTTAATGTATCGTTCAAAAGTAAAGGGGTATAGGTGCTTTTCGTCAGCAGCTATATGTTCCTTACTTACTAAAGTAAAGCGGGTAGGAGGAATAGGAGGAAAGAAGACATCAGCTTCAGCAAAAGTGTGATGTACACGGGTCAGCTCAATAGCATCAGCCAAAGGGAGGGCTTGTGCGTAGATTTCGCCCCCCCCAATGATATAAGGGCAAGGGTCTATCAACAAAGCCTCGCGGATAGCCTCCTGTAGAGAGCCTACTACTATTACCCCCTCGGGGGTGTAATCTCTTTGGCGGGTGATAACTATGTGGGTGCGCTGGGGCAGCAGCTTCGGGAAAGTTTCGAAAGTCTTGCGCCCCATAATAATACAATGCCCCGTAGTAAGGTTTTTGAAATGCTTGAAGTCTTTAGGCAAGTGCCATAGTAGGTTGCTGCCCTTGCCGATAGCGTTGTCATCAGCGGCAGCAGCTATTAGGGTAATCATACGGTGCGGGTGTTAGAAGTGTCGGCAGCGTCTAATTCTTTTTTAGCTTGCTCTTTCTGCAATTCAAATTCTCTTTCTACAGCTGCTTCCATTTTTATAAGTTTCTTCTGTTGGGCAGCAATAAGCTGTTCGCGTTGCTTGTCTTGCCATTTTTTTCCTAGAAAACGATTGAAGACAAACACATTCATAGCGTGCCACAACCATAAAAAAAGCCAGATAAGAGAGAGCCACAAGTACCAGTTGTACTCCACTCCGTAATCTAAGATTTTATTAGCAACAAAAAAGAAAACGCATCCTAATACAAACACGAAAAAGTGAATGTATAAGAGGCGTTTTTGTTTTAGGTAAGTTTCTGCATTTTTAAACAATTCGTATTGTTCGGGTGTCAATTGAGTATTAGACATTTGTGTTAATTTTAAAATTTGCCGCAAAAATAAAAAAATATATTATCTTTGCAAAATATAAAATTTATAGTTATGCTTAAATCTCTTTTTTTTACCGCTGCCGTAGTGTGCTCTTCTTTTGCTTTTTCTCAAGCCTCAGGTAATGTAAATTATAAAGACAGAAGTCGTGGTAACTGGAATAACGATGGTACTACTATCGATTTTCCTCTTAATTACGAAATGGTAGTAACAGCCAAAGGCTTGGCGAATGTAAAAGCCGATGCCTTTGTGGCTATTTTTAGTGTAGTGCAAGTAGGCAAAACGGCTGAAGAAGCTACGCAACTGATGAACCAGCGTCTTTCGTCTGCCCTGTCGGCTCTTAAGGCTAAAAACTTTGAAACTTTTGTAGATATGATTTCGTTTGTGCCTATGTACGAATACGAAACCGAGAAAAAAGTGTTTAGCAAGCGTACTTATAATGAACTGCCCGTAGGCTTCGAACTCAAACAAAATCTCCATATCAAAATCAGAGAAGCCTCTCAGCTGAATGAACTCATCATCTTGCTCTCTAATAGCGAGATTTACGATTTGGTGCGAATGGATTACTACGCCAGCAATCTCGAGGCGGTAAAAAAAGAACTGATGACCAAAGTAAAAGCAGCTTTTGCCGAAAAACAAAAGCTTTATGAAACTACCCTTGGCGAGAGCTTTGCCACTGCTGAAAAGAAAATAACCGATGGCTTTGCACAGACTTCACCCTCTCAGCAATACAAGAGCTACGAAGCCTATAACAGCGCTTCATTGCAAGGCAAACGCGCAGGCAATATACTGCAAGCTAACAAATCGACAACACAGTACTACCAGCCTATCGCTGATAAAGATTTTGATGTAGTGCTTAACCCTATCATCGTCGAGCCTGTTATACAACTTATTTACGAGATGAAAATGAGTGTCAATCGTCCTGAAAAAAACAAGAACAAAGAGTTGATGTTTTTAACACCTGCAGGCGAACTTAAAAAATTGAATCTTCCTTAAAGTAAAAACGTATTAAATAGTTATGAAAAACAGTTTAAAACTCTTTTGTTTGTTCCTCCTATTGCTTTGCGTAGGTTGTGCTTCTTCTAAAAAAATTATAGCACCTGAGGATTATTGTGTTCCTCCGGCATATACAATAACTTCAGATAAAGAAGCGCCTATAGAAATAGATGCTGAAGAATTTGCATTGAATAAGACGCTTTTTAAAGGAAAGTTATCTGACAGAAACATTCTTATCGCATACGCTTCTCATATCGATAAACCTTTGTTGGCACTAATAGCCTTAGATGATGACCCCTCTAGTGAAGCCCAACAAAAGCGCAACACGCTGCAATTAGAAATCCATAGCAAGATTACAGCTATTTTCTCGCAGATGAATGCCGTAACCGCAGAATTAGATTGCGAAGAAGAACGGATAGACCAAATAGCGACTACCATTAGCAACCTTAATGATAAAAATATCAGCAGACTTACGGTTGCTTCCATTCTTATTGGGGCTGCCGTTTCGGTAGCAGGAGCTTATATAGCAGACGATGGCTGGGATAAAGGTATTGCCGCAGGAGGAGGTGTGCTTGGCGCAGGACTGAGTTTCCTCACCCTTAATCCGAAAGGAAAGAAAGTGATGCTAAAACACCCGCGCAATCTGTTGCGCTGCTTTATGACCGAAAAGAATAATGCCGAGTTTCCTCCTTTTGTGTGGTATATGATTAACGAACACCGCTTTACCAATTCAGGAGAAGGTTCTATTTTGCAGCATATGCAGCAAAGATGGGTAAAGAATCTTTTTGATAACGACAAAGAAAAGGCACTAAAAGCAGTGCTTTTCAGCGATGGAGGTATCTATTATGCAGGCGATTTGCATACCCGTGCCGAGATGTTCGACCAAATGCAGTCGGTAATACATTCACTCCATCAAAATATAGACTTTTTTATACAAGAAGTCAATATGCTGATGCTAAAAAAATAATAGCTTAATGAGAAAACTTTTTTTACTTCTATTGATAGGGGCTACACTTCCTGCTGTAGCCCAAACTTCTAAAGAACTTCTATACGTAATAGATGCCAGTTACCTCAAACAAGGGTCTACTTATGGGCAATTAGGCTTGCATTTCAATTGTTACGATAGCAATAATATAGCACTATCAGCGGGTATTGCTGGTAACTTCCGCTCAGAGAACAAACAACTTATCGCTATCCCCGAAGCACAACTCTCGGCTTGGATAAGAGCAGATAATGAGCGTGGAGGCTTTGTTGATATTCCAGTCTTGTTATTGCGCCCTCAGCTGAATTTTTCATCTTATTACTTCGCCCCTGAAGCAGGTATACAAATCTTCATACTCTATATAAAAGCAGGCTACGCTTTCCCTTGGGGCAAAACAAATGACAACTACCCTTTTGAAATAGGTAAATTCCGTTTTTCAGTAGGGATAAGTATACCATTAAAAATATAAAATAATATGAAAGAACAAGTAAGAAATCTTTACGATAAAGCACAAGAAAACTATCCTACACTTAAAGCACAAGTTGAAGCGCAGGTAGTGCGTTGGTTTTGGGCAGGCGGAGGCGTAGGACTCTTTTCTTTAGAACCTTTTTATTTTGAACAAAACCGCTTTCCAAAGTCTAAAATCCTTAAAGATGCTCCCGAAAATGCAGAGGATAAATATCAATATGGCGTGAATGCCAACGATGAAATTATCGTGGAACGCAGTTATACTGAGTTCAAAGGGCAGTGTTATGAAACTTTCTACTTCCGAGAAGACAGCCAAATTATCAGTTATCATTTTGATTATTCTAAGGAAAAAAAATGTATCAACACAAAGATATTTGTCTATAACAATGGGCTATTGCAGGCTATTTATGCTGCTTTTAAAGGCAATAAATGGTCACAGGAGACAATGTTCTATGAAAATGATAAACTTATAAGCTGTGATTGGATAGGGAAAGATGATTATTCGGCTGAAAAAGGCTTTGAACGTGGTTTTGTCTATACTTATGATATGCTGGGCGAGCTCAATAGTATTATAGGGAAAGATGGGGGAGTATGGTATCAAAAGAAAGATAAGAAAATAAGTTATAAAAAACTCTCAGAAAAAGTAGCAGAGCGCTTTTATACACTATTGGTGCCTACAGTTAAGGAATATTCTGTAAAAGAGCCTTTGTATTGCCTAAATATAGCATTTGATTATCAATGTGTAATGCCTCCCACCATTGGTTTTGGTACTGAAAGTCAAAGGCAAAAATGGAAAGAAACACTCGGAAAAAGAGCTAATGACCTACTCTGGAACACTGCTGACTATGAGCATACTGTAGAAATTGAAGCAGAGCAGGAAGATACCGCTCTGTTTGAACTCTTTAACCAAGAAACCGAAATGCAAGAAAAGGAAAGTGCAGCTACTAAGCTATTAGTAGCTTGTGCCAAACGTCTCAAAGAAGAATGGGCATCACTAGGCATTCCCTCTACCGATGACTTTGTAGTGGCAGTAAGCGATATAGAAGAATCTTTCTTAAAGAAAATATAACCTTACTTTTTATCTTTTTACTTAAGATGCTTTCTCTTGATAGACTAAAATATATTGAAGGTATACAAAAGTATACGAGGTTTTCAGTTGTCACCACGATTGCTATTGCGATAGTCGTGTTAGTTATTATTGTTGTAAGTCATACAGTTATAAAAGAAAAGGAGCTGTCGGACATTCTCTATTCTCCTTTTTTAATGATAACAGTTGTCGCATTATTGTTATATTGCTTTATCCTTTATCGAATAAAGCAAAGAACCCAAAGGCTACAAGAACTTATAGAACAGATGAGTGAAGAGGAATTTCAGTTCTTATTACAAGCGCAATCATCCTTGTCATTCTACGGCAAATACGCTCCTACCTTTGTAATTTGTCGTGACAGGCTCTATTTATTTACCCTCTTTGAAATCAAAGAAATTGACCCTAAAAAAGTAGAAAAAGTAGGTTATCACTATACAAGGGGAGGCAGCTTTTTGGTAGAGATTCAATCACCTGAAACTACTAAATTAGAGGTGTATACTAGCAGCTTTCCTTATTTGAAAAGCCTTATCAGAAAGTACAATCCTAATGCTGATATAGAAATTTAAAAATTATGAATGTAAATATAAAAAAAATGTTTTTGATTATCCTGCTCTCCATACTATCAGGTATTGCTTTGGCAGCCCTTTACGCTTTTCTTGTTATGAGATTTACCTCTAGTTATGATAGGGAGATATCTATCATTTTTTTTCCTATTCCTTTCATACTGGGAGCGAGCATATGCTATTCCTTTGCCTATAATCAAAAAATAAGTGGAGCTCTTGCTGTAATCTGTACCCTTGTTTTCTTTAAATTTATAATGGGTACTTTGGGAGTTACTTTTTCTAAAGTATATGAGAGATTGACCCTGCCCAAAGTTTATAAAAACTATCATTATACATCAGACTATAAGATACATAACTTAGAAGGAGAGAAACACCTTATAAGACTGCCTGATGATATTCATCACATTGCAAAAGGTATCTACCTCAACCCTCAAAACGAGCTGGTCATTTATGATAAATCAATACCTATGGACCGCGACCAACTCTCTGTTATTAACTATATAGAGAAATACAATGCCCTAGGGGAGCGTATACCAGAGAGTGACACCCTAGAAGTGCAACAAGATATGCCTAGTATTTTTGATGGAAATTCAGAGCGTTTCCTTAAAAAAGAAACTCTAGAACGAAAGAATATTAAGCCTTTATATGTACAAAGCTATAAAACTAAAGGAGATAAATATGAAACTATTTTGTATTTTGAAGGAAAAACTCAGCCTTATACCTTCAGATTTAAAACCAAATTTCCTTACATCAAAAATCAAAAAGAACTCTCAAAAATCCCTACAACCTATTATGAGAATGACTCTGAAATAATAGAAACTTTTGGTACAATTAGCCTATATACCAATAAATATCTTCGCTATCAGCTGTTACAAATAAAGAATGAATCCTATATGGATCATATCTATATGGTGAAATAAGAATCTCCTATTTAAACCTCCCAAACTTCCCATTTTTCTTCTTCTAAGTTCAACTGTCGGTGGAAATTGGCGGAGCAAATGAGTACATTTGTTAGTTGGCTGATTATTTACTACTTTTGCACTTGATAATCTTCTGACTAAGGGGCTACTGACGAATTGTGGCTACTGGAATAATGAGCTAATGATGAATATTTTGTACCTTTGTCTTTTAAAACGATACTATGGAACCCTATATCACCCCAATTATCAATCATTTTGAGAAGATTATTCGGCTTAACGCCCAAGAGAAAGCCTATGTAACTGAGGCTTTTCAGCCACGTTTGTACCGCAAGAAGCAATACATACTGCAGGAAGGCGATGTGTGCCACGTGCTCAATTTTGTAGTGAGCGGTTGCCTGCGGATGTACACCATCAACGAGAAAGGTACCCAGCATATTGTACATTTCGCTGCTGAAAATGAGTGGATATCCAACCTAATGAGCCTCTATAAAGAAACACCTTCAGAGTTCAGTATCGATGCCCTCGAAAACACTACTGTACTACAGATAAAACGAGAGGATTTATTTCAACTTTATGGCTATTCGCCTAAGTTCAACCGTATCTTCCGCGTGCTGATAGAGGAAGCCTATGCCCAACTTCAACAACGCTTCCTATTGAGTATTAGTGCTTCGGCACAAGAAAAATACCGATACTTCACCCAAGCCTATCCTCACCTACTACAACGACTACCACAAACGCAAATTGCTGCTTTTTTGGGGATTACTCCCGTATCGCTTAGCAATGTAAAAGCCGAATTGCTAAGAAATGGATAATTACCTATCGTGCTACGACCTTAAAGTATTTTAAGGGTATTTCTTAAAATACTTTATTGCTTTCGCCTGCCGTATTGCCGTACCTTTGCACCAGAATTTTAAACGTATTATCACAATGAAAAACGCAGAAAAAATTGCCGTTATAGGCTTAGGAAACATTGGTAAGGCAGTAGCCGAAAACCTTAACAAATCAGGTCGCAAATTTATAGTAGCAGGTAGAGATACCGCCAAAGTAAAAGAAGTAGCTAAAGCTTGGCAAAACGCACAAGTAGCCGACATCGCTACTGCGGTAAAAGAAGCCGACATCGTAATCCCCGCTATTTATTTTCCACTTGTAGGCGAGTTTTTAAAAGAACACGCTGAGGCACTCAAAGGAAAAGTAATTGTAGATGTATCTAACCCTATTGCTCCTGATGAAAACGGAGGTTTTAAAAAAGTAATTGCTGCTGAAGCCTCAGCAGGTGAAATCAACGCCTCACACTTGCCACAAGGAGCGCACTTGGCAAAAGCTTTAGGTACGCTAATGGCAGGGTCGCTGAGTGCAGATGCCTTTGCAACCCCTCACAAGGTGCTTTTCTACGCTACTGATGAAGTAAGTATCAACCCAGTGGTAGAGCAACTTATCAAAGATACAGGTTTTGAACCCGTACGTGTAGGCGGTCTCAATCAGTCTATCCGTATAGAAGTATTCGGCGAGCTACACGAAGCAGGAGCTGTAGGCAAAACCGTTACCTTAGAAGAAGCAAGACAATTGGTTAATTAGTCGATTTGTCGATGAGTAAAGAGAATAGATTTTTTACAACCTTATTAATTAGAAAATGTGTCGATAACACATTGGCTAATTGGCTAATTATTTTTATCTTTGCACCATTATCACATTGGTAAATTAACACATCAACACATTGGTAAATTTTATCACTCTTCTTCGTGAGGAAGCGCCGTTCTTCCTGCACCTGACTGCTGAGCATTTGCTTATCTCGCTCTTGGCAATTGTTATCGCAACGTTTATAGGGGTGCTATTGGGGATCTTTATCAGCGAGTACCGCAAGTATGCCGTTTGGCTCTTGGGGGCTGTGAATGTGCTCTATACTATCCCCTCTATCGCTTTATTGGGTTTCTTTATCACTATTACGGGGGTAGGGAACCTCACGGCTCTTATTGCTCTAATACTCTATGCTTTACTGCCTATTATCCGCAGTACTTATACGGGTATTACCCAAATCAATCCGCTGATTGTAGAAGCTGCAGAGGCAATGGGTAGCACCCGCGGGCAACTACTTTGGAAAATCAAACTTCCTTTAGCCCTGCCTGTACTAATGTCGGGCATTCGCAATATGGTAACGATGACCATTGCGCTGGCAGGGATTGCCTCGTTTGTAGGTGCTGGGGGCTTGGGTGTGGCTATCTACAGAGGTATCACTACCAATAATAGTGCGATGACCCTCATAGGCAGTGTGCTGATTGCGCTCTTGGCTTTAGGTTTTGATTTTCTTTTGGCAAAAGTAGAGCAACGATTGGTACACCGTGAAGTTGCCTATAAACGCAATCCGCTAAAGCTGGTAGGGATAGGAATTTTGGCACTGCTCATCACTCTCTTCTTCGTGCTTTCGCCTAAGAAAACAAAGGATATACATATCGCTACCAAACCGATGACTGAGAGCTATTTGCTGGGGCAGATGCTTTCTTTGCTTATTGAACAAGACACGGGGCTTTCGGTGCGACTGACCAATGGTGTAGGGGGTGGCACCTCTAACATTCACCCTGCCATAGCACGTGGAGAGTTTGATATGTACCCCGAATATACTGGTACTGCGTGGGAAGCTGTACTCAAACGCAAAGACCCTTACAACGAGAACAAGTTCGCCGACTTAGAAACTGCCTATAAAAAGCAATACGGATTGGAATGGGCTAACCTATATGGCTTCAACAATACTTATAGCTTGGCAGTGAGCAAGGAAATAGCTCAAAAATACCAGCTTAAAACTTTTACTGACTTGGCTAAGGTGAGCGAGCGACTTATCTTTGGGGCTGAATACGACTTCTTTGAGCGAGAAGACGGTTACAAAGCACTACAAGAGGTATATGGGATGCACTTTAGAAAGGTACTCGATATGGATATCGGACTGAAATACCAAGCGATGCGTGATAAAAAGATTGACGCTATGGTGGTTTTCACTACCGATGGACAGCTATCGGTAAGTGAGGTGGTGGTACTGCAAGACGACCGGAATATGTACCCCTCCTACAAGGCAGGCACAGTGGTACGCACCGAGCTACTGACCACCTACCCCACCCTGCGCACTACTTTGGCAAAGCTGAACCAGCTAATAGACGATAGCACGATGGCACACCTCAACTTCTTAGTAGAAACTGAAAGGAAACGACCTGAAGAAGTTGCTAAGAACTTTCTGCTACAAAAAGGACTTTTAGACCCACAACAATGATTACTTTTTCTGATATACACAAAAATTATAATGGTAAGGAAATTATTGCTGACTTGAATCTGACCATTGAAAGCGGTACTTTTCTCACCATCATAGGCACTTCGGGCTCTGGTAAAACTACTATGCTTAAGATGATTAACGGGCTGGTATTGCCTGACAAGGGGGAAATATGTATTGACGGCAAGAATATTGCCGACGAAAACCTCATTGCCTTGCGCCGCAACATAGGTTATGTAATCCAAGGTAATATTCTCTTTCCGCACCTGAGCGTGGCAGAGAACATAGCCTATGTGCTTGTTCTAAAGAATTATCCTAAAAGCGACATCAGCCGTATTGTTGCTGAAAAACTACAGTTAGTAAACCTCGCTCCTGAACTGGCTAAGCGTTTTCCGCACGAGCTATCAGGGGGACAACAACAACGGGTGGGGATTGCAAGAGCCTTGGCTGCTAATCCTAACATCATACTAATGGACGAGCCATTTGGAGCGTTAGACAGCATCACCCGCAAGCAGCTACAGCGCGAGCTAAAAGCATTGCATCAGCTCTCAGGGGCTACTATCGTATTTGTTACTCACGACATAACCGAAGCCTTAACACTGGGTACCAAAGTATTGGTGTTGGACAAGGGAGTTATTCAGCAATACGACACCCCCGAAATGATTAAAAGCAATCCTGCTAATGATTTTGTAAGACAATTGGTTCATTAATGATTTATAAAAATGAAAGCTATCGTTATCCATCAAGCAGGCGATGCCCAACAGTTACAAATAGAAGTGTTAATGCTGAAAAGATTACCCAGTTATTTGCTTATATTGACGAACACGATGTACCCGTTGCTCCCGAAAAAGTATTTGCCTTAGAAGAAATAGTTACTGCTCACCAGTATGTTGAAAGCAGTGCAGGTTATGGTAAGGTGGTGGTGCGCATTAGCTAATTTGCTAATTATTTATATTTCGTGTTCACCTTTTATTTCTCTGTGCTCATAGTCGGCAATCATTAGCTTTTCATAATCTACTTTGGTTTCTTTGCCAAATCGTTTGCCTATATTGTCGAAAATCAAATATACTAAAGGCACGATGATAAGCGTAAGGAAGAGAGACGAGAGAAGTCCGCCGATAATTACAATCGCCAAAGCGTTATTAATCTCTGCTCCTGCGCTACTAGCAATTGCCAATGGTATCATACCTGCTACCATCGCAATAGTAGTCATCAGGATAGGGCGTAAACGGGCGTGGTTTGCTTGTATTAATGCTGTAATAGTATCTTCACCCTCCTGCTTGCGGTGGTTGGCAAAATCCACTAGCATAATTGCGTTTTTAGCTACCAACCCGATGAGCATAATCATACCCAAAAGCGTGAAGATATTGAGCGACATATTGGCTAAGGCTAAAGCTATCAGAGCGCCAATAAATGATAGAGGTATAGAGAATAACACTACAAACGGACGTGAGAAACTGTCGTACAGCACTACCATCACCATATATACTAATAAGATAGCCGCAAATAATGATACGAATATAGTACCAAATCCTTCGTCTTGCATCTCTTGGTCACCAGAGAAAGTAAAGTGTACATTAGCTGGTTTCTGTAGGGTTTCGAGTTTTGTTTTCCATTCTGATACTATGGTACCTGTAGGGCGACCTACAGTTTGTGCTTGTACTGTTACTGAAGGCGACTTATCATAACGCTCTAACTGAGTAGGGCCTGATGCATAATTGATAGTAGCAAATTGCGAAAGTTTTATTTGTTGTCCCATAGCGTTGATAAAGGTCATATTTTCTATATCGTCTATTGATTGACGATTGCCCTCTTGGAATAGTATGTTGATATCATATTCAGAATCGCCAGTACGGAATTTACTATTATCATTACCATTAAACGCAGTACGCATAGTAGTACCTACCGTAGCTACATTTAGCCCTAATAGGGTCATCTTGTCGCGGTCTAACTCCACGTTTATTTCAGGGTTACCCGCTTCTGAAGTAAGTTTTATCTCTGTAGCTCCGTCAATAGTTTTAAGCAATCTGGCAGCCTTTTCAGCATACTGTTGGGCAACTTCTACATTATCAGAGGTAACCACTAAAGCAATAGGTGCTTGTTCAGCTCCCATCATTCCGACAGGCACTGTCTTCACTTTAGCATCTACTAAATACTGACTGAGTTCTCGTTTTAGCTTAGCGGCTATCACGTTAGTTGATTCGCTACGTTCTTTCTTATCTATAAGGGTAAGCTGTATTTCTGACTTATAAGCGGTAGCTTGTGTAGCACCCATACCACTAGTAGACTGCCCTACAGTAGTAATCATACTTTCTACCAAAGGTTTATTGGTACCCTTTACTTTTAGATTGCGTAGGTAATTTTCAGCTTTTTGTGTTATAAAGTTAGTCTGCTCTAAGGAAGCATCTTTATTGAGCTCAAACTGTACTAAAAACTTCCCTCTATCCATATTAGGCATAAATTCAGCCCCTATAAAGCCTGTAGGAATAAGAGAACAAGAGCCTATAAAGAGGAAGAATACCAAAATAATCGTTTTCCATTTGTTAGCAAATACCCATACCAATAAGTCAGAGAAAAACTGCGTAAAGCGTTTGAGATAACTCTCAAAACCTATAGCAATCTTTCCTAATAGCGAATTAGGATTAGCGTGCTCTAACTTACCAAAACGTGAGTACAACCAAGGTACTACTGTAAACGACATTAGCAACGAAAGCATTGTAGCAATAGCCACTGTCATACAGAACTCGCGGACAATATTCACTACTATAGAATTACCGATAGAAATAGGAACGAATACCACCACAATCACCAAAGTAATCGCCATAACTGTTAGTACGATTTCTTTTGAGCCATCGAAGGCTGCGCGTACTTTGTTCTTGCCCATTTCCATATGGCGGTGTATATTCTCAAGCACCACAATAGCATCATCGACCAAGATACCTACTACCAACGAAAGGGCTACTAAGCTCATCAGGTTGAGGGTAAAGCCGAAGAAATACATACCTATAAAGGCAGCAATAAGTGAGGTAGGGATAGACACCATTACGATAAGAGCGTTGCGCAAACTGTGCAAGAAGAAGAACATCACAACAGCCACCAAGACAATAGCTAAGACTAGGTCGAACATCACTGAATTGGCAGCGTGTAGGGTAAACTCACTAGTATCTTCTGCCAATAACATTTTTACGCCTTCATTTTTATAAGTCTGCTCTATTTGTTCCATTTTCTTGCGTACCAACTCGCTTACCGATACCGCATTGGCATCAGTTTGTTTAAGCACTTGTAACAAGAGCGTATTTTCTTGGTCTATACGTGCTATTTTTTCAGCTTCTTCTTCAGTATCTTGCACATCGGCAACATCTGAAAGTCGTATCTCTACTCCATTTTGCGAAGCTAAGGTAAGATTACGCAACTGCTCTACATCTTGAATTTTACCTAACAAACGTATAGAGGTACTATTTTCACGCGTTTTAATTTTACCTGCAGGAATTTCCATATTAGAAGCCGCAATGAGCTGTTGTACTTGTCCTATAGAAAGTCCATAACCTTCTAATTTTTTAGCGTCTACATTCACACGTATTTCGCGCTTACGCCCCCCGATGATATTCACTTGTGCAACCCCTGGCACACGCGAAAGCTCAGGTTGTATCTTCTTATCTACTAAATCGTAAAGCTCTTGAGAAGAGAGTTTAGAAGTTACCCCAATAGAAACGATAGGCAAATCAGAAAGAGAGAATTTGCTAAGTGAAGGTTCTTTAGCATCAGTAGGCAAATTAGCTCGGATAGCGTTAATCTTTCGCTGTGCCTCATTGAGGGTGTTATCTACATTGGCATCATTGGTAAGCTGTACTACCACCACTGAAAGACTCTCATACGAATACGACTGTATCTTCTTGATATTCTCTAAGGCAGATACTGCATCTTCAATCCTTTTAGTAACTGTACTCTCAATTTCAGAAGGTGAGGCACCAGGATAAATAGTAGAGATAGTTACCACATTTACTTCAAACTTAGGGATAAGTTCGTAGTTCAATAGTTTATAAGAATAAAAGCCTCCTAATAATAATAAGGAAAGCATTACAATCAGCACACTAGGGCGCTTGATAGAAAGTTTAATTAAGTCCATTTGTTATTCTTTGTAAATCGGGTGCAAAGGTAGTATAAAAAACTTAATAAACAAAAAAAGTTTCCTAATATCAAAATAAAAAACTGCCTGAGAAGCTATAAGTATATTACTTCTCAGGCAGTTATTTTTAGATAAAAATCTTATAACCAATTATTTAGCAGGGATATTCTTCAGTATTGATAATAAGAATTTCCAGAATTTCTGTACTGATGCTATATTTACTCTTTCAGCAGGTGAGTGTGCTCCTTTAATAGTAGGACCGAAACTTACCATTTCCATAGTAGGATAGTTAGTACCAAGTATACCACATTCTAAACCTGCGTGGCACGCTACTACTTGTGGAGTTTCGCCAAAAAGGGTTTCGTATTGCTCTTTTACTATTTTGAGTATCTCAGCATCTACTTTAGGTTCCCAACCAGGGTAGCTACCTGTATACTCTACTTCAAAACCTGCTAACTCAAATGCGGCTCTAATGGTATCTGCTAAGTCATTCTTAGAAGTCTCTGAAGCCGAGCGAGTGAGACAGTAAACATTTATCTCGCCATTCTTTAGCTCAACTCTTGCTATGTTATTGCTTGTCTCCACAAGATCTGCAATACTTTGACTCATCTTGTATACGCCATTGAAGGCTGCATAAATAGCCCTTAGCACATCTCCTTGTTCTTCTATTTCCATTACTCTCTCAGGCAGAGTTGTAGGTGAAAGCAACACATCAAGAGTAGGTTCAGTAACTGCATATTCGTGTTGTAAATCGCGAGTAAGTTGTGCTATTTCTTTCTCGAAGGCTTCTTTTTCGTTTTTATCTACAGTGATAATCGCTACACTCTCACGCGGAATAGCATTCCTAAGACCACCTCCATTTATCTCTGCTATATGTAGGTCAAACTTCTCTGAACAAGTAAATAACAGTCTGTTCATCAATTTATTAGCATTGGCATAGCCTTTGTGAATGTCCATACCACTATGCCCTCCGTGTAGTCCTTTGACTGATAAAGTATAAGCTACAGCTTCTGTAGGAGTAGGTATAGTATCATACTCTCTGAAGGCTGATACATCCACCCCACCTGCGCATCCTATATCTATCTCGTCATCTTCTTCAGTGTCTAAGTTCAGCAAGTAAGCTCCTGACAATAAGCCTCCTTTCAGACCTTTAGCACCAGTCATACCTGTTTCCTCATCAATAGTAAAAAGAGCTTCTATAGCAGGGTGTGCAATATCTTTGCTTTGCAAGATAGCCATAATGCTCGCTACACCTATACCATTATCTGCTCCTAGGGTAGTACCTTCGGCACGCACCCAATCACCATCTACTAACATTTTGATACCCTCTGTACTAAAGTCAAATACGGTATCATTATTTTTTTGATGCACCATATCAAGGTGTGATTGTAGCACTACTGTTTTGCGGTTTTCCATACCTGCTGAAGCAGGCTTTTTAATGATAACATTACCTGTTTCGTCCTGATAAGTATCAAGACCTAAACTTTTACCAAAAGCCACCATAAAAGCGATGACTTTTTCTTCTTTCTTCGAGGGGCGTGGCACTGCGTTCAAACTCGCAAAGTTCGCCCACAATTGTTTTGGTTCTAATTCTGTTATTTTCATTACATTTGGTATTAATTATTTTTTTAAAATCTTATCCTTATTCACTATACATACAAACCGTACTAAAACCAATAACCTATATTAAACAACCATACGGCTTGCTTCACTTCGGGTGAATAAGTACATTTTAGTTCCACAGGGCCTAAGAAACTATCAATACTGTAGCCTATACCATAGCCCGAATAATTAGGATACTTATGCCATTGGAAACTCTCAAATAGGTTATTATCTACTTTAGCTAAATTAGCTAATAACAATATGTGTTGTTTTTTAAAAGGCTCTATATCTACTACAAACTCTGATTTTAGGTAATTCTTAGCCCCAAAACTCAAAAAGTCATAACCATAAAAAGATGAATAGTTACCAAAGACGTTCTTATTATTCCCTCCTAAGAAGAAGTCAAGCGAATATACATTAGTACCTCCTATTGTTACTCCTCCTTCTAGATTCACCCGGGCAGCTGTTTTATAAAAAAGCGGAAAGGCAAATGATAACTCTGTCTTGCCTGTAGTAAATTTGTTAAAATTAGGCATATCTGAAGCAAAAGCATACAGATTGAATTGCGAACTAAAATATACACCACGAGTAGGGAAGAATGTATTATCTAAGCTATCGTATTTTATATAAGAGTAAAGACTGCCAAAATGGGTATTTTCAGCATAAGAAACTACAGTACTCAACCCATATACTTGCTCAGCATCAAATCGTATTTTACGGTGCTCAGCCCCTAAGCCAAAAACAAAACCATTCCCCAATAATGTTTGCAAATATAGCTGATTTACAAGGTCGTATGCTTCTACATCCATACGGTTTAATTCAGAGCCTTCTATACGATAATTAGAGAGCCTATGTGCGTTTAGTTTACGTTCAAACTGCATAAACCTTGAGCGAACCCCATAGCTAATATAAAAGCCTTTATCTACAAAATAATCAAACTGATAACGACTATTATCGCCTACTATAAGATCTAAAGATAAGAAATCACTACTTTGTAAGAAGTAATTACGGGTATAATTCATTAAAAAGCCCGTTTTTAGCAAATTGTCATAATGTACGCCAAATTTTAGATAGGTGCGCTGAGGGCTTTCTTTTATAAAGAAATCTATGTATTCTCCCTGATCAGTATGTCTAAGTTGGTGACTAACAGAATGAAAGTTGTTAGTAGCCATTAGGTTATCTAATCCATCGTTTAGCTCATCGAATGAAATCTTGCGGTCTAAATACTTCAGATGCATCTTACCGCGTAAGTAACTTCTCGAAAAGTGGTCATTGCCGTGAAAGTGTACTTCTTTCAGGTAAAAAGAATCTATTTTTTGTATAGGTTCGCGTTTCTCTTCGTGTTTTTGATGGGCTGCTATTTCTTTCAAACGCGGTAAGAAAAGTGAGGCTGCTATTCGTCCATTATTGATAATTTCTTCTCCTTTATCAAAAGAAATAATATTAAACCCCTCTATATTAGGCTTTATATAAATATCCGTCTCCTTTATTTTTCTGGGCATATTATCCGTCATCGGAAAAGTTGTTATCTGTGAAAAAATACTCAACACCGAATTTATTTCCTCACGTTTTGCTAACGGACTTTGCACATCTACCCCTATAATAATATCTACTCCTTTTTTCTTTATCTCATCTACAGGGTAATTATCCGCTATTCCCCCGTCTGTGAGTAGCTTACCATCTATTTCTACCAAATCAAACAATGAAGGAAAAGAACCACTAGCTTTAATAGCTTGTGGCAAAAATCCGTTTTCGAGCACTACTCCCTTCCCTGTCTCTATATCAGTAGCTACACAAAGAAAAGGAATAGGTAACTGCGAAAAATCATATATTTCATTTACAGGGTAAAGTAGCTTTACAAACTCATTATAAATACTTTGTCCTTTAGATACTGCACGAGGCAAACCTACTTTGAAGTTATTAAAAGGCAATGCCACCGCATATCGGTCGTAAAGATACCGCTCGTGAAGTGATTTCGAACGGCGTGATATTTTGTCTTGCAAAAGTTTATCAAAGTCTAAACTCCTAAAAATAGAGTCTAACTCATTAGCCGAATAGCCTGAGGCATACATAGCGCCTACCATTGCCCCCATACTAGTACCTCCTATGTAGTCTATGCGTATGCCTGCTTCCTCTAATACCTTTAGCACTCCTATATGTGCCAAACCTTTAGCCCCTCCCCCACTGAGTACCAAGCCTACTTTTAGGTCTTGCTTTACAGCAGGTTCTTGCGCTGATAGAAGGCTGCAAATCATACAAAATATGACAAAAAGATATAATTTCATTTAGTTATGAAGGCTTAAATTTGCTACAAAGATACAAAAGGTAATGGTAAATACAAAGAAATAATGTTTTTTTTTCAATACTAAAGTATCGTCTTGTTTATTAAGCTATTGGCTATCAACCAATCATTAGTGGGGGTCGGCTGATAGGTGTCACTGACTAAATCATCAGCTTGTGCAGCAAGAGCGTAAAGTTGTTCTGAAATATTATAAACCCAGCAAGTGATAGGTATTTTTATTTCTTTCTGTCGAAGCATTCCTAAATGTGCCGAAAGAGCTCTTAGGCTGCGTAGCTGTGCCATACTCTTAAATATATCTTGCTGAAAATGCAATAATATACGCCATTGGTCACTAAAAGTAAAATGGGTGTATAACAGCTGCTGAGCTTCCTTTTCTAATAATGTTTCTGCTGCAAGATAAATATATTGTATATCAGTAAGTTTCACTATAGTAGGTAATAAATGCATATCACTAACAACAATTGATTTACAAGGCAGTGAAGCTAACTCAAAGGCCTTTATATCAGTAAAAAGCACTTCATTAGCAGAGGTTTCTATTTCCTTATTTGCAGCCCATACTACGGTGCGCAAGGAAGGCGTATGTTGTAAATGCCCCATAGCGTGATAACCGCGCTCATAAGGAGGAAATCCTGCTATTGATTTGTCTTTTTCTGCCATTGTTGTCTTTGTTTTATCTCAAATGGTTCCCACAAGCGCTTAGGCATAAGGGTTCCTCTGTCTGCACTTTTTTTACTAAATGGATAAAGTTCCCATTCTTCTTTCTGATACCATTCTATCTTTCCCCTATTTGCCTCTAAAAAAGCCTCACATTGCTTATCAAAACGCTTTTGTGCTTCGTGAGCCTTAGCTATTATCCACTTTTGTAATATACGCTGCTGCTTCATCATTTGTATGCCCCCTTCTTTTTCTATATAGCTAATAAAGCTCTGTGCCTTTTTGTACATCTCATAACTAAGTGCCTCAACAGCATATAGGTCATTTAGTAAAGAGGCTTTGCGTGTAGAACAAAGAGAGCTAATAAGCGCTATTTGTGCCTTTTCACTATTTAAGTTACTCTTCTTAAAGAAAAGTGGATTTTTAGGTAGTAGATAGTCACTCCCGCCTAATATAGCAGCCTCGTATACCAACTGCACATATTGCTCATTATGAAGCGTTTTCAGTAGTGATAATCCCCTGTTTGATACTTCACTTATTAGTTGAAAAGTATGAGTAGGGAAAATCTCACTCAGTAGCCAACGAAGGGCTCTAAGTTTGGCTATTTCTAGCAGAAAAGCCTCACTTATAGCCATTTTCACACAGATTGAAGGCAATATTGTTGGCTGTTCTTTCAGCTCAGCTATTGTCAAAGCTATCTGTTGTGCCATCGTAGCACCTGCATTTTGGTAAAGTGTTGTATCTATCACTTCATCAGCAAATACAAATAGTGAGGTAGTAGGCAACCAACTCCTAACTTCTTCTTTTTTCAATTGTTTGTGCAGAGTAAGCAAGAAAAAACCTATATTTTTAGCTTTCCAAAAAGCGATACGCTTTAGGGTCTGCTCTTTATCCGACACGAATAATGATATTGCAGCTTGCGTATCTGTAGTTATGTTAAAACTCCTTTTCACATTCTCAGCGGTATAGAAAGGCAATATGCTTATTTCTTCCTCTGTGGTGTAAATCAAGCTCTGATAGTCTTCTCCTTGTAGCTCATACTGTATTTGTTGTTTCCATCGTTTGGCTGCTGTGGGTATCATCCTTTTGCTTTTTCATTAGGGCGTAGCACCATTCGGTACGACTGGTCTTTGCTTATATAGTAGCCTACCCAGTTGTATAGGGCTCTCATTTTATTGCGGAAATTCACAAGCGACATTATATGTATAAAAGCCCAAATAGCCCATGCAAAAAATCCCTTTATAAATATATGCTTAGGTAAGTCTGCTACAGCTTGATTACGCCCTATGATAGCCATAGAACCTTTATCTACATAGCTGAAAGGCTGTGGATTTCTAAAATCATTATTAAAATTTTTACCTAAATTAGCGGCTTGTTGTATTGCTACTTGTGCTAACTGAGGGTGTCCTTCTGGGTAGTTAGGATCTGCGGTCATAATCGAGGCATCTCCAATAGCGTAGATATTATCAAATCCTTCCATTTTGTTATAAGCATCAGTTTTCATACGTTTACCTCTGCCTAAATGCTCTTTATCGTCTATTCCTTTAAAGTTTTTAGCCGAAACACCCGCTGCCCATATCAAGTTACGAGCTTCTAAAGTAGTACCATCTGATAAGTGTACCTCATCATTAATAAAGTTTGATACAAAAACACCCAATTTTAGCTTTACACCCTTTTTCAATAAACTTTTTTCAGTATATTCTTGTGCTTTTTTCGACATTGGTGCAAGCACTGTCTTTTGTCCGTCTATCAGATAAATATCGCCCAAATCATCATAGGTAAGCTCTGGATAGTCTTTGCGCATAATATTTTGCTTCATTTCCGCAAAAATTCCTGATAGCTCCACTCCTGTAGGCCCTGCCCCTGCTATAGCAAATGATAGCAATTTACGGCGTTGTTCTTTATCTTGTGTACGGGTAGCACGTTCTAATCGGGTATAAACTAAGTTTCTGAGCATCAGTGCATCGCCTACTGTTTTCATTGGCATTGCTTTCTCTTCTACTTCTTTATTACCAAAAAAGTTTGATTCTGCTCCCGTAGCCATTACTAAAATGTCGTACGAAAGTTCTCCATTGCTTAGTATAAGTTTGTTTTCTGCAGGTATTACTTCTTGCAAAGAAGCCATTCTGAAGCGTGCATTCTTATATTTGCGCAACAAACGGCGAAAAGGATAAGATATAGATGACGGCTCCATAAAGCCTGCTGCTAATTGGTATAAAAGAGGTGGAAAGAAGTTATAGTTGTTCATATCCACCAAAGTAATATGGTATTTACCTGAGCGGTTTAGCTCTTTCACAAGCTCTAATCCTGCAAAACCACCCCCTACTATTACGATATGTTTTTTATTTTCCATAATGATTATTTTTAGTTTTATGACTAATTTGTCGATTGACTAATTTTCTTCTTCGTTGGGGAAAATCTCTATTTGAGGTTCTTTAAAAGTTTCTTTATTTGAAATATGTCGCTCTAATGATAGTAATAAACTCGGTAAAAGCAATAGGTTCGTCATCATAGCAAAGAGTAATGTAGCCGAGATAAGCCCTCCTAAGGCTTTAGTGCCTCCGAAACTTGAAAGCAGAAATACTGAGAAACCACAAAGCAACACGATAGAGGTATAAAACATACTTACCCCTGTCTCTCTTAGGGCTGCATACACCGATTTGCTTATCTTCCAATTGCGGGCTACGAGCTCTAAACGATATTTAGCTAAGAAGTGTATGGTATCGTCTACCGAAATACCAAAGGCTATACTAAATACTAATATAGTTGATGGCTTAAGTGGTATGCCCAAATACCCCATTAGCCCTGCTGTGATAAGCAGTGGCAAAAGGTTAGGTATAAGCGAAATGATAATCATCTTCACTGAGCGGAACATATAGGCCATTATAAGTGCAATAAGCACTATTGCCAAGGCAAGCGACCAGATTAGGTTGGTTGCCAAATAGCTCGTCCCCTTAGTAAACAAATAGGCTTTACCTGTTATTTTTAGCTCATATTTATCGCTGGGGAAAAGTTTTTGGGCTTTAGCATAGATATTCTCTTCTATCTGTTGCATTTTCTCAGTACCTATATCTTTCATAAAAGTAGTAATACGTGCGGTTTGGGCAGTACTATCTACATAGGCTGATAGCATACTCGCATTGCCTTTTGAATTTTTAATGTACGAAAGAATAAAATTCTGTTCTTGTGTGGTAGGCAGACTGTAGTATTTTGGATTACCATTGTAGTATGCCTGTTTAGCATACTTCACCAAATTCACTACTGATAGAGGCTTCGAAATCTCTGGTATCTCTTCTATATGCGCACAAAGCTCATCTATACGTTTTAAGGTGGCAAGTTTGGTTACTCCGTTCTTTTGTTTAGTATCTACAGTTATTTCTAAAGGCATAATACCCCCGAAATTCTTCTCAAAATAACTTATATCATCAAAGAAAGCCGCCGATTTAGGCATGTCTTCTATCAAGCTACCCGATATTTTTATTTTATAAATACCTATAATACTGAGTATCAAGAGTACCAAAGCAGTGGTAAAAACGGCTATACGATGATGTTTTACGGTATTTTCGATAAATTTTATAAGCCCTCCTATCCAGTTGCGAGACAAATGGCGCAAGTGTTTTTCTTTAGGAATGCTCATATAACTGTAGATAATAGGTATCAGCAGTAGTGAAATCAGAAATATAGAAAGCACATTGATAGAGGCTATAATACCAAACTGCTTGAGCAAAGTACTTTCTGTAAAAATAAAGGTAGCAAAACCGATAGCTGTAGTCAGATTTGTCAATAGCGTAACGTTACCTACATTCCTAATCACTCTAATAAGCGATTTAGCTTGGTTGCCGTGTTTGCTAATTTCTTGTTGATATTTATTGATGAGAAATACGCAGTTGGGTATGCCTATTACTATCACCAAGGGCGGTATAAGTCCGGTTAATATAGTGATTTCATAGTCAAAAAGCCCCAAAAAGCCAAACACCCACATCACTGCTACTGACACTACCCCCATAGAGATAAACATCGCCCTAAAGGAACGGAAGAAAAAGAAGAATATAAGAGAGGTAGAAATCAGGGCAGCTACTATAAAAAGCCCTATCTCGTCCATTATATTTTGGGCACTTAGGGTGCGTATATATGGCATCCCTGAGGTGTGTACCTTTAGTCCTGTGCGTTGCTCAAATTTTTCAACTATCGGAATAAAGTCATTAAGAATGAAGTCTTTACGTGCTTTAGTATTTACAATTTTCTTATTCATATACACCGCTGTCTGCAGTGTTTTGCTCTTAGCATTATAAATAAGTCCTTCGTAAAATGGCAGTTTTTCTATAAGTACTTGTCTTATACTGTCTGCTTGTGCTTGGTTTTTAACCTCTCCTTCTATAAGTTTATGAGTTACCAAGCGTTGTTGAGCAGTATCTTTAACTAATATGGGCAGATTGTTAATCGAAATAACCGCATCTATCTGCTTGTATTTCTTAAGTTCATTACTGAGTTGTATCCACTCATTTAATATCTTTGGAGTATAAATTTTATCATCATCAATAGCCAATAATATCAAATTGCCTTCCTCTCCAAATTTAGATAGGAATCGCTTGTACTCCACATTCACAGGGTGGTCATCAGGCAACATATTCGCTTCAGTAAATGTAAAGCGAATATTTTTCCACTGCAATGCCAAAAAACCTGTAATTAAGGCTATTATGATTAAAAATGTGATTCTATTTCGCAATATTAAGCCAGCTACTGCATTCCAAAAGCTCGCTTTTACCCATTTAAACATTTATATTTTCACTTTAAATATTAGGGTGCAAAAGTACGAAATAATAAATAATTAACAAGAGAATATCTCACATTTTTTACACCTTCCTATTCATCAATTCTAAAGCAAACTGCTTCAGATAAGTGCGTTTTTCATCGCTTATAGTTATGTGCTCCAATAAGCTAAGGGCTTCATCAGTAGTGCGTGTTATCTCGTCTCTCACAGCCTCAGCAGCTCTTGTTTGTCTGAATAGTTGGGTCACTATAGCTATTTTTTCATCACTTTCTTCTGTAGTAGCATATTGTGCTATCAATGTATTGCGCTGTGCTTCATCTGCTAAGGCTAAGGCTTTTAAATAGAGTATTGTTTTTTTGTTTTCAAGTATATCTCCTCCTATTTTTTTACCAAAAGCCTCATCACCAAAAGTATCTAAATAATCATCTTGCAGCTGAAAAGCAAGCCCTATAGTCACCCCAAAATCATATATAAGACGCTGATTTTCGATAGAAGCTCCTGCTATAATAGCTCCCATCTGCAAGGCAGCTCCTACTAATACCGCTGTTTTATAACGTATCATTTGCAGGTATTGGGGTATACTCACCTGGGCTTGGGTTTCAAAATCCATATCCCATTGTTGCCCCTCACACACTTCTAAAGCTGTTTTAGAAAACAGTTTAGCAAGAGCTGCAAAAGTGTCAGGAGGGTAACTTTCTAATAGACGGTAAGCACAAATCAGCATCGCATCACCAGAGAGTATGGCTATATTGCTATTCCATTTTTGGTGCACAGTAGCCTTTCCTCTCCTCAGAGAAGCATTGTCCATTATATCATCGTGTACAAGCGAAAAATTGTGAAACACTTCTACCGCAGCAGCTGCCGGAAGTGCTTTGCGGTAATCGCCACCAAAGAGGTCTGCTGCTATAAGTGTCAGCACAGGGCGCAAACGTTTTCCGCCTAATTGCAATATATAATCTATAGGTTCGTATAGATTTCGCGGTTCTTTTACTGCTACTGAAGTTCTCAGATGAGCTAAAAATTCTTCCCTATAATGATTGATACTGTTCATTTCTCGTCCTTATTAAAGTTCTCCTGCTTTTAGTTGTTGTATAACGGTTTTCACCGACACAAAACCTATTTGTTCTTCGGGTATTTCATTCAGTGGGAACCATTGCAGAGCTTTAATCTCATCAGGTGCCACTATATGCACTTGCTCTCCAGCCAATCGGCATTCAAAAAATATATCCATTGTGCGGTAGGGCACTTCTTTATATAAATAATTATTAGGGAAAGTAGTAATAAAGCGTAATTGCGAGGGACTTATTTGCATTCCCATCTCTTCCAGCACTTCACGACAAGCAGCTTCTTGCGCAGTCTCATTAGGGTCTATAAACCCACCAGGCAAATCCAATTTTCCTTTGTCAGGGTCCATATTCCGTACTGTAAAAAGTACTTTATCTTCATACCTAAATACTACGGCCACAGCTGCAGCTATATTGTGAAAGTAGGTAAAACCACAATCGTGACATAAAAATCGCACATTATTCGGGAATTCTGTATTCGTAGAAGTACAGTTGGGGCAATGCTTAAATATTTTCTCCATTGTATATTGTCTTTTTGATAATTTCTTCTATAGGAGTCTGGTAGTCAAACCATTGTATCCTCTCATCTCTGTTAAACCAAGTATACTGACGCTTGGCAAAGCGGCGTGTATTTTTCTTTATCTCTTCTATAGCAAATAGTAGTGAATGCTTTCCTTCCCAAAAATCAAATAGCTCTCGGTAGCCTACTGTCTGTAGGGCATTTAGCTGTTTGTAGGGCAATAACTGTTGCGTCTCTATCAGCAGTCCTTCTGCTAACATTTGCTCTACCCTATCGTTTATCCGCTGATATACTATTTCTTTATCAGCTGTTAGCCCTATCTGAAGAGTTTCAAAATCCCGACACACATTTTTCTGTTGCAAAAAAGATGAATAAGGCTTTCCGGTAGCTATACACACCTCCAAAGCACGTATCATACGGTGCGGATTCTGAGTATCTACCTTTGCGTAATGCTGTGGGTCTAATTCTTTTAACTGGGTCTGTAGTACCTCAATACCCTCTGACTTATACGCAGCGTTAAGCGTTTCTCTTATATGCTCATCTACTGTCGGAAAGTCATCTAATCCATCTATTACAGCCTTCACATACAAACCGCTACCTCCAACCATCACTACCACCTCGTGTGTTTCAAAAAGGCTATGGAGAAGGGTAAGGGTATCACGCTCAAAATCTCCTACCGAATAAGGCTCAAAAATACTCTTATGCTGAATAAAATGGTGCTTTATAAGGGTTTGCTCTTCAGCAGTAGGTACTGCTGTGCCTATACGCATTTCTCTAAAAAACTGACGCGAGTCGCACGAAATAATTTCTGTACCGAAATGCTGTGCCAAAGCTATAGCTAAACGGGTTTTGCCTATGGCAGTAGGTCCTACTATTGTCAGAAGTAATCGTTTTTTTCGGGACATTTGTCTATCTGTTTTTTTAATGGAGCTCCACAAGATGAACAGTAATTAGCTCCCTCTAAATGGCTCGAATTATTACATTGGTGGCAAATAACTTTTTCAGTATGCTTATCTGCTAAAAGTTCTTTTTGCTGACGGCGCTGCTCTTCCTTTAGTATATTAGCTCTTGATACACTAGTATATTCTGCAGTCACTATACCCGTAGGCACAGCTATAATGCCATAACCCAATATCATTACTAACGAAGCTATCATTTGCCCCAAAGTAGTTGCAGGGCTTATATCACCATAACCTACCGTGGTAAGAGTTACTATACACCAGTAAATACTGCGTGGAATGCTAGTAAATCCGCTGTGTTCATTCTCTACCACATACATCAGCGAACCCAACAATATAGATATCACTGACACAAAATAGATAAAAACAATAATCTTCTTCCTGCTAGCACGAAGTGCCATTTTTAACTCTTCCCCTTGATTCATAAAGCTCACCAAATCTAATATCCTAAAAAGACGTAGTAATCTAAGGGCACGTACTACCGAAATAGCTTTAGTACTTGGGGTTATAAAAGATAAGTACATAGGCAAAATAGATATCAAGTCTATAATGCCATACATACTGAATATGTAGCGATAAGGCTTTTTATTGCTAATAATACGCAATATATACTCCATTGTAAAGAAGATAGTTATCACCCACTCCATAAACACCAATAATCCATGCAGTCGGTGGTCTATTCCTTTTACAGTTTCGAGCATTACCATCACTACACTTATAAAGATAAGTGCTAATAGTATAAGGTCAAAAAGCTTACCTAAGCGTGTGTTAGTACCATAAATAATAACATACGCTTTACGCTTAAAAAGCTCATACTTTTCCTTAAATTCTTTTTTATCCATAAATTACTGTTGGGTAAGCCACTCACGGAAAGAATAGAAATTTTGTGGCGAAACACCGTGCCCCACAGGGAACTCTTCATAACGGCACTTCACACCTATGCTATCAAGTATTACAGGGGTTTGTCGTGCCCATTCTACCGGAATTACTTGGTCACTTGAGCCGTGCGATATATAGAAATGAGTCATAGAGTGTTCTCTCTCATAACCTTCTTTTATAATATCTTTGTTCAGGTACCCACTTAAGGCTATTACATTGCGTATTTTTTTAGGATACGAAAGGGCTACCGCCATACTCAATATACTACCCTGACTAAATCCTAATAGGGTAACATTGCGTGCATCTAAGTCATACACACGGCAGGCCTCTTCTATTGCTTGCATTATCAAATCTCTTGACTCTATAGCCTGCTGAGTATCACTCCAATTATTCTGATCTGCGTCAAAATTTATCATATACCAAGCATACCCAAAACTTGCTAAGTGATACGGAGCTCTAAACGAAATAATAGTGTATTCAGGTGGCAGTGCATTAGCAAACGAAAAAAGATCCTCTTCATTACTGCCATAACCGTGCAACATAAATATTACCGGAGAGCGTTTTATCTTTATCTGGGGTTCGCGAATGATGTATTCTAACGGAAGTTTCTTATTAGTGTCCATAACTACTATTTTTATTACTCATTCAATATCAATTGATTATTGGCTATTACCCCCAATACTTTCCCTTTCATAGTAGCTCCTATAAAAGCACTATTCTTAGAAGCCGAAAGTATGTCCTCTTTTGTGAATACCGAAGTACCTTCTGGGGTAAATAAGGTAAGGTCAGCCACTGTATTTACTGCTATAGGAGTAGTAGCTATACCAAAGCGTTTACGAGCGGCTGTTAGCAGTGTTACGGCTCTTTCTACAGTAGTGTATTGGCTCAAGATGCCCCATACATTTTCTAATCCTATAGTACCAAAGTCAGCTAAGTCAAATTCTTTAAACTTAAGCTCTATATCTAACGGATTATGGTCTGAAGTTACAAAATCTATCACACCATTATCCACTGCTTTTCTCAGCGCAAGCACATTCTCTGTATCTCTTAAGGGGGGTAATACTTTATAATTAGTATCAAAATTATCAAGCACCTCATCTGTGAAGTGTAAGTGGTGCACTGCTACACTGCAAGTTACATCTAAGCCTTTTGCCTTTGCCTCAGCTATAAGGGCTACTGACTTAGCAGTGGAAATTGTAGGGATATGTAGTCTTCCTCCTGCGTATTCTAATATCGATAAATCTCTTGCTACACATAGTTCTTCTGCTAAAGCAGGAATACCTTTTAGCCCTAAGCGCGTACCCTCTATGTGTTCGTTTACTACACCTTTGCCCATTATCTTAGTATCGTTAGGAAACGAAATTACAATACTATCAAAGGGCTGAGTGTACTGTAGAGCTATTTTCAGCAGGTTGCTATTGCTTATAGGTTTCTTATAATCGCCAAAAGCCACTGCTCCAGCGCTTTGCATATCATATAATTCTGCCAAATATTCTCCTTTGCTCTCTACTGTCAGTGCCCCTATAGGGTAAGCTGTTGCTGCACAATAGCGCGTTTTATCTTTTATATAAGTTACAGCTGCCTTACTGTCAGTCACAGGGTGTGTAAGCGGATTAATAAGCAAATGTGTAAAGCCACTCTTCTCAGCGGTCAGCATACCATTGGCCAAGGTCTCTCTCTCTTCATAGCCTGGTTCGCCAAAGCATACACTACTGTCTGTCCAACCTTGCGACACATATGCATCGGCTATTACCTTATCTGCCTGCACTTCTCCAAGCTGGTCTGAAATATGTGTTATTGTTCCATCTGAAATCAATATGTCTTTCACTGTATTGTGAAATTCACTTTCTTTGTCAATAATTCTCGCTGACTTTAGGAGTATTTTCATAATGACTTTTACACTTTTAAATCTGAGGCAAATGTACAAAATAATTATGAATTACAACCCAAAAATTGTAATTAAAAAATTATTTATT
>ERZ773203.69-NODE-69-length-52595-cov-41.071926_pt1 | contig 52595 bp, 43 predicted proteins | sample MGYA00580529_ERZ773203 | MGnify/ENA primary metagenome ERZ773203 (study PRJEB29015, sample SAMEA2738176) | human oral metagenome | biome: human oral; feature: human-associated habitat; material: saliva | place: China | collected 2177 ... | reverse complement strand
CCCTATAAAACCCCATGGAATTTTTATAGGGAAGGGATGATTTTGCCTGTGTTTGGGTTTGTATACCCTGAAGTGCGTGAGTAAGACTTATACCCCAGCCTCGGCTTACACCCCCGCCTCGGCGCTGGGTCGAAATGCACGTCTGATTTATGGTGCGATTGCAGCAATAACTTGGTTCGGTTTCAGTACCACTGTAATTATTACTGCCTGCGACGGCTACGCGCGCGGCAATGTGGACCCCGGCATGTTTGGCACCAGCGCCCCGGGCTGGTCCGGCGCCCCTACCCGACTGTTTGAAACCTTTAGCTACTTCACGGAATGGTCAAACATCCTGGTTGCGGTGGTGGCCACGTACCTGGCACGCCATCAGGGCCCGGCCAGTAACTGGTGGCGAGCTTTGCAGCTGTGCGCCACCATGATGATCACCGTGACCGGCATTGTTTACGCTGGTTTTATTGGCCCTTACAAGCAGCTTTCGGGTTGGGATTACCTAACTAACCCAATTCAGCACATCATAGTTCCCCTGGCCATGGTGCTGGCTTGGTTTGTCATCGGCCCACGTGGGGGCATTGATCGAGGCGTAATTTTGCGCTCTCTAGTGATTCCGGTGGTGTGGGTGCCTTTCATTCTGATTCGCGGCGCCATTACCCACACTTATCCTTATGGATTTTTGAACGTGGAGGTGCTTGGCTACGCGGTCTCACTGATGGCTATTGGTTTCACGCTGGTTTTTGCGCTGGTGTGCATCTTGATTTTCGCCGGTTTTGACCGCTGGCTGGTGCGCCGCGCTCAGCACTAACGCCTATTTACCGGGCATTTGGGGTCGACGTCGTGGTACGTCGACCCTTTTTGTGTCACGCCTCCTTATATATAGGTGCAACAACGACGACGCCGCTCGTTAGCCTTTCTCGACGCCGCGTGCCAGCGTCTCCATATCTTGTCTGCCAACCCCCACAACCCAGCATCGAGGCAGGTAGACCCTATGGGTGCCGTCGAGTCCAAATATCAGCAAAAGCAAGTCATCAGACCTTCAAGGAAGCAACAGGAGAGAATTCGGGTTTAACACGTTTTAATGGTAGGGCGCAGCTCGCCAGCCCTCCCGTTCAAGCCATCCCAGCTCTAAACTTCAAACCCAAAAGCCACTGCCCACACTTCCAAAACACCAAAGCCAACCAGCATCAACCAGTTAGCAAACCGGTCCCCACCTGCAACTATGCGTATATTTTCAGCGTTATAGCCGTGTTAAATAGCCCAGAAAATTACCCCCTTGACAAGGCTTAACCACCCCCTCTGAAACAATGCCTAACAAACTGGTTGTGACGTGCAGTCATGCGCACAAAGCCTGCCGGGAGGGCACGGCTATCACACTTTAGGTTAACAACTGATATGGTTTTAATATAACTTCTTAACTTAAATTCGAGGCTTTTTCCTTAAAGTTTCCTGAGAGTATTCTTGGGTTCCACTTAAGGAATGATCACGCTTGGTTAACATATTGTCACACCAACCCCAGACCCTGCCCTCAAAAGTGCCTCTGACCTGCACTTTCAGCATATTCCCAGGTAATCTAAAAGATAACAACTAATAAAATTAAGCTTTTATAACGCCTGTCACTGGGCTTTAATTCTGGCCAAATTAAGACCTATTCTGACACCACTTGAGTTCCCAAGAATAGTTATCGGAGTAGTAGACGTGGCACAGGAAATTTCACGGCGTAACATCGCCAAGGGTGCTGCCTGGTCAGTACCAGCCATTGCGATCGCTAGCCCTGCGGTTGCGGCTGCAACCAGTGCTTGCACCCCTGAGAAGAAGCGCATCATCGACGAGGCATTCAACTGCATTTGCCTGATGGCCTATTGGACCGAGCCTAGCTGGAACCTTGGTAACGGCTGCAACAAGGTGCCTAGCTTCAACGTCATCAACCTCAGCCGTTACGAGGTCAACGCCAGCGTTAAGAACCCGCTGAAGATTCACTTCGAGGCCATCCGCACCTCTCGCTCTGGCCGCGTACCCAACGGCCCGGCCAAGCCCACCACCAGCTGGGGCTACATTGACAACTACACCCGCAACGTCAATGTTTACACCGGCGACATGGGCAACCAGAAGGGTATCTCCTGGAACTGGACCTTCAACCAGGTTCAGGGTGGTCACGCCGGCACCCCCATTCGCTCTGCCGAGTGGGCTGTTGACCGTGACAACCAGGCTGACTTCTCCTTCAGCACCGGTATAACCGAGGGCGGCGGCATTATCGTTCAGGCCACCCTGATGTCCCTGCCTAAGGTGACCATCAAGCGCGAGTCGATCGAAGAGATTCACCACATCGACCTCAAGCGCTGCGAGGAATACATCAAGATCAAGAACGAGACCACCACCGTAAAGATGATTTACGGCGGCCCGCTGCTGAGCAGCTCTACCGGTGTTCTGTGGAAGACCAACGGGCGCAGCTACACAATTCCCGGCGGCACCCACTCTTGGAACGTGGGCGAGTCTTGGTGGAGCTGCACGGTTGGTAACTGGGTCTCTGACACCCTGCCTCCGCGCGGTAGCCGTGGCTACGAGTCCACCGACGGTCGTTTCTGATCCCCAGAAGCCCCATACTTTAAGGACGAATTATGGTTTCGCGTCGCGAGCTAATCATTGGCACCGCCACCGCTACGGCGGCCGTGTCACTGTCGGCAGGTGCCTTTGCGGCTCCTTCCCCCGACAAGAAGAAGGTTTCCTCTACCGAAGCCCGCAAGGTTATCGACGAGGTTCTCTCTGCTGTCGCCTGGGATGGCCTGACCGCCTACTGGACCGAGCCAAGCGACGGCCTGGCCAACGGCTTTAGTAAGGTACCCAGCTTCAACCTGATCAACCTCAGCGACTACGCCCTAACCGTAGCCAGCCCTTGGATGATCACTTTCTCTGCGGTGCGCGCTGACGGTACTGCCGCTCGCCCCAACGGTCCGCTACTAGCGTCCACCTCCTGGGGTAAGACCAGCCGCGTAAACCGCAACGACGTCGTCGACGAGCAGGCCGCCCGCACTTGGACTTGGACCGCCAAGGGGCTAAACGGTAAGGGGTACGTGCCTGCAGCTCGTCGTCGCGGTGGCGACAACATCGCAGACATGGCCTTCTCTACCGGCACCACCTGGGGTGGCATCAAGATTCGCGCTACCCTAAGCCAGGCGCCGGTGCTCTACCCGAGCCTGCAGGAGATCGAGGCTGTTAAGGGCGTGTCCCTGGCCGGCGAAAGCGCTTACTACGCCAACGCCATCAAGGCTCAGCCCAAGTCCTACTTCCACCTCTACGACCACCACGCTCAGGCTGGTAAGGCCGTGTGGCGCAACAACGGCGACTCCTTCAACCTGCCCGGCGGCACTTTGCGCTGGAGCGAAGGAGACTCCTTCTGGAGCACCGAAGTAGGTAACTTCTGCTCAGAGATGCGCCCCATCGGCGTAGTTCGCGGTCAGAACGCTGACGGTATCTTCTAAAAGAAACCTTCTTCCTTTCTACGACGACGCAGGCAATGCCTCAAGATTTTCTTGGGTATTGCCTGCGTCGTTTGCATATGTAAAGCTGACCAAATCCGACTTTGAGAGTATGTGCACAATTTTCTCAGGATATTTTAAGGAAAGGTCATTTTTACGCGAAATTTCGCGCTTTTTATAGAGATCATACAAGTTTTGCCGCTTTTCTTTGGCTCAGATATAGTTCTTGGTGTTGATAGGAGTTAAGACATCAGATCAGCTTAGGTTGTCAACATCGTGCCCTTACGATGGCGACAGGCTTTGATTCGCGGCTACGCATCTTTCCCCAGGTGCGTATCCAGGTCAAGCAAAGCTGCTCTGCGGCCTTCAACTGGATGAGGCTTGCCATCCATTAAATTGCAGGCCATCCCCGACTTGCGTCGGAGCGGACTGTGCCTCACCCCTTTCCTATTGTCCGCTCCGGCGCGTTCCCGTATTCAGGCCCGTTTGCGCATGTCAATGAGTGGGCAGCGGCTTAAATCTAGACGCACATTGATCCACTGTTCTACTTCTAGAGGCTCACTAGTGCGTAGCGTGAGCGGATCGGCTGCGGCCGCCTCCAAACTGGCTTGTACCAGGTAGCTGCCTTGACTCATGGTCACTGACTCGACGCCGGCCTCCACAATCCCCTCCCCCAGGCTTGCTTCAGCGGGAGCTAGCGACCAGGCCCCTGGTGCGGGGGCAAGGATCTGCCCGGGCTCTAGCTTTAGCGGCAGGTCCAGGGCCGCGACGGCGTCGGCATCCAAGAAGGGACCAAAACCCAAAAAGCGGGCCACCTGCACGCTGGCAGGATCAGCCCACAACCCCTCAGGAGTGTCCAGGCGAAGCAGGCGCCCACCAGCCATAATGCCCACCAGGTCAGCCACTCGCATGGCTTCGTCTTGATCGTGGGTGACGTAAATGGCGCTGGTGCCACGCTCATGCAAAATACTGCGAATGTCGCGCGCCAGGCCTTCACGTAGCGAACGGTCAAGCGCTGAGAGCGGCTCATCTAGCAGCAACAGGCGCGGGTTGGGGGCCAGGGCGCGCGCCAGGGCCACGCGTTGGGCTTGCCCGCCTGAAAGCTCGGTTACCGGCGAGTTTGCGTAAGCACTCATGCCCACCAGTTCAAGCATTTGGGCCACTACCTCTTCAGAGTTGCGCCCCACCCCGTAAGCCACGTTTTCGGCCACACTCAGGTTGTTGAACAGCTGGCCATCTTGGAACATCAACACAAATCCGCGCTTATGCACCGGCACTTGCAACACTGATTCACCCGCGTAGCAGATATCGCCATCACTGACGTCCACCAGCCCACCCACCGCGCGCAGCAGCGTGGATTTGCCGCTGCCACTGTCTCCCAGCAGGGCCAGGGTTTGGCCTGGGGCTAGGTTTAGGCTCACATTGGCGACGGCGTCGACGTCGCGTCCGGGGTAGCGCACCCGTAGGTTTTTTATTTCTAGCTGCGCGCTAGTGGAAGTGGGCGCAAAACTGTTGGAGGCCGCCGGCGCCGGGCCCGCAGGCGCCAAAGCCGCAGGTGAGGGCCCAGATACCGGGTCTTGGGATGCGCATGGTAAGGCTTGTTGACGTCCCTGTGGAGTATCGGGCTGGTCGGACTCTAGTTGGCCAGAGCTGCGCCGCGAAAAAATACCTTTTAGATTCATAATCAATCCTTATTAATTGCGCTGGTGGTGCGCTTCCTGCCCACGCCTGGCCTGTGGCTGCCGGCAGTCTTTTGGCCGACCATCCCCTTGGCGCTGGCGGAATTATTTGCGCCCACGCCTGGCTTGCGGGTGTCTGGCTTGCGACTGCCTGGCCTGCGGGTAGTGGCGCGGCCTTGCAGATACTCGCAGATCAACATGATTGAGGCACTACCTAGAGCCAACATCACTGCACCCGCAATCGCCATACCCTGATTTACTGCACCCGGGCGGCTAATTAGCTGGGCCACCACCACCGGCAGGGTGGGGCTTTGCGGGCGAGCCAGGAATGAGGTGGCCCCAAACTCGCCCAGGCTTGTGGCCAGGGCAAAACCTGCGGCTAAACCGCCACTACGCCACAACACCGGCCCATCCACGCTGGCGATCACCCTCCCCGGCCCAGCCCCCAGGGAGGCTGCGGCTTCGCGTTGACGTGGATCAATTCCCCGCAGCGCCGGCACCAAAGTGCGCACCACCAGCGGCACTGCCACCACAGCTTGGGCTAGCGGCACAATCCACCAAGATTTAGTTAAGGCCAGCGGCGGGCGCGCCAGGGTGATTAGGAAACCAAAACCCACAGTTACCGCGCTAACCCCCAGCGGCAGCATGAAGAATCCATCTAGCCACACCAGGCCACGTTTAGCCCAGGTGGAGCGCGGTTGGCGTGAAACCACTACGGCAATACACACCCCAACCACCATGGCGATAGCCCCGGCGGTTAGGGCTGTGCGCAGCGAGAACCAGGCGGATTGTTCTACGCTCACCAGCAAAGCTGGGGTGGCTTGCGGGTTAAACAGATCCAGGTAGTTGTCTAGGGTCCACTGACCGCTACGTTTAAATGAACGCACCAGCAGCGAGGCTATCGGGGCCACCAGCAGGCCACCAATGAGCGCCGTCGTGACCGCAATAGCCGGCAGGTCACGCCAGGTAAGGGCGCTAGCAGGCACCTGCCCCACCCAGTCGCTGCGCGCCCCAAAGCGCCGTCGGGCCCGCTCAGCAACCAGCAAACAAGCCGCCACCAGCACAATCTGCGCAACCGAAAGCACCGCAGCGCCACGCAAATCAAGGAACTGGGCGGTGAGCACATAGATTTCAGTTTCAATCGTGCTCACCCCGCGCCCACCAAGCACCAGCACCACCCCGTAAGCGGTGCAGCAGTACAGGAAAGTCACTGAGGCGGCCGCCGCAATCATGGGGGCCAAGCGCGGCAAGGTGATAGTGAAAAACACTCGCGCCGGCCCAGCCCCTAAACTGGCTGCCGCCTGGGCAGGACGCGGGTCCAGTTGGGCCCAGAAGCTACCCACCTGACGCACCATAAAGCCATAGTTGAAAAACACCATGGCGGCTATAACCGCCTGTGAGGTGCCATCTAAACCCAGTGATTCTAGCCAGCCGCCCTTGGTTAGCAGCGAATGGAAGGCCACCCCTACGGCCACGCTAGGCAGCACGAAAGGCACAATCACCAGCGCTTTTAGCAACCCTACCCCCACAAAACGACGGCGGTAAAGCAGGTGCGCCCCGGGCAGGGCAGCTAGCGCACTAATTCCTGTGGCCCAGGCGGCCTGGTACAGGGTTTGGCCCACCACGCGGCTGGTACGTTCACGCAGGAACACTTCCCCCACCCCGGACAGGTCAAGACGGCCGTTATCAAGCAGGCCACGCATCACCAAACTGGCCACTGGCCAGGCAAAAAACAGTCCCAGGAAACCTAGTGGCAAAGCTATCGCCAGGCTCCAGGCCAGTTTTTGGCCTAAGGTTATGCGCGGCCCACTGCGCTGGGGCCGGCCTTGCTGGGGCCGGGCTTGTTGGGGACGGGCTTGTTGGTCCCAGCTTTGGTTTTTTTCTGGCTCGCCGCTCACTTGCCGACGGCGCTGGCCCATAGCTTGAGCCACTGTTCACGCTCCGCCGCAATCTTGTTGGGGGCAACCTCTACCGGCTTTTCAGCCAGCGGGCCGAACTTGGCCAGCGCCTCGGGCAGCTGCACGGATGAGTCCACCGGGTACATGTACATCTTCTTGGGAATGTCTGCCTGCACAGCTTTAGACAGCATCCAGTTTATGAAAGCCTGGCCACCTGCCGGGTTGGCAGCGCCCTTGAGCACGCCGGCATATTCCACCTGGCGGAAAGCCGTGTCTAACAGGGCTGCGGTGGTGGTGGAGGCGCCGTCCTTGCTGACAGTGTAGGCGGGTGAGGAGGCGTAGGAAACCACGATCGGGTAGGCGCCTTTACCTTCACCAGCACTGAAATCGGTGTTGTAGGCCTCGGTCCAGCCTGAGGCGATCTTGGTGCCACCTTTAACCAGGGTCTTCCAGTAGTCGCTGAACTTGTCGGCGCCGAAGTGGCCTACCGTTGCCAGCATCCAAGCCAAGCCGGGGGTGGAGGTGGTGGGGTTGATGGCCACCAGCAGCTTGGCGTATTCAGGTTTGGCTAGATCCTCAAAGGTCTTGGGCGCAGCCAGGTTGTGGCTGGTGAAGTAGGTTTTGTCGATGTTGATGGCCACGTCACCCATGTCGATGGGCACCAGCGCACGGTTGTTGTCTACCAGGTACTTTTCGGCGCTTTCCGGAATGGTGTCCACGGTGCGGTCTTTGTCGATCACGCCTTGAGATAGCAGGCGGGAGGCGTAGGTGTTGTCCACGCCGAAGCACACGTCACCTTGGGGGGCGTCCTTGGACAGGATCAGCTTGTTGACCAGCTCGCCGCCGTCACCGCCGTCCACAATTTCCAGCTTGAAACCGCTAGTTTTCTCAAATTCTTTCTTGAGGTTGTCAGAAACCTGGAAAGAACTGTGGGTTACCACCGTGACTTTTTTGGCGTCAGCCTTGGTGTCTTGCCCACATGCCGCCAGTGTGGCCGCGCCGGCTAGGGCGAGCGCGCCACCAATTACTCCACGACGAGTTAGCACGTGACTAGTTAACATTGCTTCTATTTCCTCCTGCTTGAGCTGGAGGGGAAGAGAGCCCGACTCCCTTACGCCGGTATTACCCGGATCAGGTTCGAGGGTCTGCGCCAAGCGCACTCTCAGCACCGCTGTGGTGCTCCCCTGGGGTTTGCATTTACATGGTACTAGTTATTGCCGCGTTTTACTGCCTCTAGCATCAGCTGGGCCACGTCCATAACCCGCACGTCTTCAGCGCCTTGGCTGGCCACGCCGTCGGAAAGCATGGTGGTGCAGAAGGGGCAGGCAGTGGCCACGATTTTGGCCCCTGTGTCTAGGGCTTCGCGGGCGCGGGTGGCTGCGATGCGGGTGCCGATGGTTTCTTCCATGAAGGCGCGCGCGCCACCGCCACCACAGCAGAAGGCACGTTCGTGGTTGCGTGGCATTTCCACCTGTTCGGCGCCGGTTGCGGCCAGGAGTTCACGCGGCGGAGAGTAGATCCGGTTATGTCGTCCCAGGTAGCAGGCGTCGTGGTAGGTGACTTTGGGGGTTAGCTGCAGGCCCTGCGCTGCAGTGGGTTTTGCCGACGACGACGCAGAGTCCGCCTGGGTGCTTGCCGCTGCGGATGGTTCCTGCTGCGCCGGGACAGTTTCCGACGCCGCTACCGACGACGCCGCTGCCTGCTGCACGGACGCCGTCGCCGCTGTGGGGGCCACCGGCTTTAGGCGACCTTCACGCACCAACTGATTTAGCAGCTGGGTGTGGTGCAGCACCTGATAATTGCCGCCCACCTGCGGGTATTCACGCGAAATAGTGTTGAAGCAGTGGGCGCAGGTAACCACAATGCGCTTGGCGCCAACCTCATTTAAGGTTTCAACGTTTTGCGCAGCCAAAGTTTGGAACAGGATCTCATTACCGGCACGGCGGGCGGGATCACCAGTGCAGGATTCGCCGTCGCCCAAAACCGCGAAAGAAACCCCGGCAATATGCAGCAGCTCAGCCACCGCGCGGGTAGTTTTCTTGGCGCGATCCTCATAGGCACCAGCGCAGCCCACCCAGAACAGGTAGTCCACTTCGCTGGCGTCTTCCACATCCACGCCCACCACGGGCACATCAAATTCCAGGCCCTTAGCCCACTCTAGGCGCTTGCGTGGGGGCAGACCCCAAGGATTGCCTTTAGATTCAAGCTTGCGGAACATTTGCCCAAGTTCCTTGGGGAAAGCCGACTCCATCAGCACCTGGTTGCGGCGTAGGTCAATCACGCGGTCAATATGCTCAATGTCCACCGGGCACTGATCCACGCAAGCCCCGCAGGTGGTGCAGGCCCACAGCGCAGCCTCGCCGATGACTTCGCCAACCAGCGGGGCGGGTTTGGTGGCCACGCCAGTTTCCGACGGCGCCGCTTTGGCCTGCAGCAGCGCCCCCAAAATGTCTTGGGTGTGGGCACTGTTTTCAGCCAGGCCCAGGGAGGTGTTTACGCTCAAACCGTCACGCACCCCCAGGTGCACTGGGCGCTGAGCGAGCTGCTCGTCGCTGACCCCTTCAGGTTCCACCCCTAGCTGCTGGGCAGCGGCAATGAAGGGGGCCACGGCGGCGTGGTGGTCACGCAAAGCCAGGGTGAAAAGCTTAGGTGAAAGCGGCTTGCCGCTGTTCCAGGCCGGGCATAGATCCTGGCAGCGGCCACATTCAGTGCAGGCAGAAAAATCCGCTAGAGCTTTCCAATGAAACTGCTCGATCCGGCTAACCCCAAAGGTAGGTTCAGCGTCGGACTCTTCAAGCTCATCGAGTAAATCGACAGTTAAGGGTTTGCCATCCACAATCATGGGCTCAAGCGGACCCAAAGCGGAGGTGCCGTCGTCGTGCTTGCGGGCGTAGATGGTGATAAAAGCCAGGAAACGGTGCCAGGCCACGCCCATAGACGGCTGCAAGCCCACAATCACAAACCAGGTCATGGAGCACAGGATCTTAACCAGCGCCAACACCGCAATGACATTGGCCAGCGTATCCGGATTGGCGCCTTGACCCAGCGGGCGGCCTAACCAACCAAAAATCGGGAAATGCACCCAGCTAGCCGACTGCTCGTGCTGGGCGGCACTAAGCCAAGCCGATTCGGCCACGCGCAGCAAATCTACGCAGCCCACTACGGCCACAATAGTGGCCTCCACAAACCGCGCCTGCCAGCGGGTTGAGCCGGTAAAACGCGACTTGCGACCATGTGCGGTGTTAACGCTACGCACCACAATCAAGCCAATAATGGCGATCGTGGAGGCTAAAGCAATAAATTCAACAAGCCATTCCCAGGGCGGAAAATGCCCGATTAGCGGCAGTGCCCAGTCGGGGCTAAAAATCTGCGCATAGCCGGTGACCAGCGTAAAGAACAGGATCGGGAAGGACACCATCACTAGCCAGTGGGCTATGCGGATCCAGGGGCAGCCTTTAAAGTCCTGGTGGCATAGGACTTTCACCAGCAAAGTTTTAAGGCGTTTGCCCACCGGGCGCAGGCGCTGAGGGTCTAGCGGGGCGCCCAGGCGGAAGCGGTTAGCGATAGTTAGGCAGGCGCGAGTGAAGAAACCCAGGCCCACTAGGGTGGCGATGACGGCTAGTGCGCCGCAGATCCACTGAATTACAGAAATATGGTTCATGCGCCCAGCCCCTGCCAGTATTGAAAACGCAGCCCGGTTAAGGGTGCTGTAAAACGCAGCCCAATTGCTGCGCCGGATTGCGTTAGGCGGTATGCCAACATGCCAGGCCCACAAACACTCATGCCTATAGCCTACCGGCAGCTAGTTACGTGCACTGTTAGCTAAGCCCGCCCCCTGGTGTGGCAAGGGCCGCGCGCTTAGGCTCTGCCAACCTAAGGGCCCACAGCTGGTCGGGCAGGGCTAGCCGGACAAGAGGGGCTTGCTGGACAAGCAGCCCTTACCAGGCCGGCAAGGCTCGCCGGGCCGTCAGCAGCTTTGCCCGCGTCACCACCCGCCCCAGATGCACCCCAAGCGGACGCCGGGTCAAGCAGCTGCCGGGCCAGCGGCCCTGGACCAAGCGGCCCCGGGCCAGCCAAACAGGCCTTGTTGCCAGCCCTGCCAGCGGAAAGTCCAGCAGCGAGTGTCAGGCTTCGATCTGCTTGGGCTGGTTGTGCCCCTCGAACCAAACGGCGGCGCTACGCAGGGTGAGCTCGCGGGTAAGGGTTAGCACTGCGCCAGAAATAATGGCGAATGCAGCCAGTTCAGCCACCGCATAGGTAGCTAGTTTGGTCTGGTCTTTGGGGGCCGGGCGGCCGGTCACTGCCCGCCAGCTTAGGGAAACTACCTTGTCAGCCACGTAGCCGGAGGCGAAGGTGGCCGCCGCTGCGGTCAGCTTCCAGGTGAGGTCTTGCTTCTTGTTGCTCTTAGCCATGGCTAAATTCTAGCGACGACGCCGCCCGCTCTCGACCTACTTACGGCCTCTCTTGCGGCCTCTGCCCACTTAGGAGACCCAGCAAATGCGCCGCCACCAGCAATTCTAGACAGCACCGGTTTAATTAGTGTCTATTTCTATCACTACCCACCCATTATTATCACAACTATACATTAATCTATTTAATTCACACCAGTCACACCAGAACAATTCTATACCTCAAGATTAACTTTAGATTTTTAAATTAGTTCTTCGTTATGGGTTTAAATATTTACCCTAAATTAGTTTGTTTACTGTGCGCGAAACTTGGGCAAAATCGCCTCGCGTAGCACCCTAAAGATATAGACTGATCAGACCTCCCCTAAGAAGCTTTCCAATTATTAGCTAAGTGGAGGTACTTACATACTCACATCATCAAGGAAGGTGTATCCGTGTTAGACAAAAAGGCTTTCTCAAAATGGCTGCAGGCGCGGCCTAGGCTAAACATTGCCACAAGTAACGCCTCACCCACTTTCAGCCAGGATCCGCCCAAGGTTACTAGCGAACCCGACATCAGCCTGGAAATTGCTAAGCAGACCATTGTTGGTCAGGCTGCACAGTTGATTCAGCAAGCCCAGGAGCTTGAGCAACAGGACCAACTGCTTGAACAGCAGACCCAGGAGCTTAAGCAGCGGATCGCAGAACTTGAGGAAGAGACCGAAGCTCACAAGCTCGACATAGATTACATCGACGATCTAGATACCCGAAAAAACCAGATTGAACAGGAACTAGAAGAAACTAAACAGGAACTAGCTTCAACTAAACAGAAGCTAGCAGAGACTAAAGAACTGACTACCAACCAGGCAGCTAACGAATCCTTGGTTGAAGAAAACAAACAACTAACCCAGCAGTTAGATCAGAGGCAAGGGCAGATCGATAGCCTCAAAAACGATATAATCGAAATGCAGAAAGAACTAGAAAAAACTGTATACCAGAGGGACCGCTTCCAGAGTCAAGTCGGTGTTGCTGATCAGGAACGTCTTGATGCGGAAGAAGAACGCGATAACGCACAAAGCGAGATGCGTAAATTAAGGCAGCAAGTTGACCGCCTTAAGAAATCTGGCAATTCTGCACCTGAGCCAAACTCTAAACTCACTAAAGATTGGTTTACCCACCCTGACCTAAAGCTTAGCGATTACGCTAGGTTTAAGCTCGATGTTGAGATTTGCTGGAATACCCTCGACAGCAAACTACGTGAAGATTACCCACTTAAGGATTACACCATTAAGGATGGGTTCCTTGAGAGCGCTAAAGAGACGTTGCCAAACGAATACACTCGCCTGGTACGTATCTGTACCGAGATTATCTGCGGCATTTCGCGTGCTCCCCGATCTGGCAATTGGTCCGGCATTGCGGGAGTTGACCGCGTCAACCACAACGGCCCCAACAACAACTGCCCGGCAGTAACCCGCCAGCAGGATGACGCTACCTCGCGCAAGGTTTACGTCAAGCAGAAGAGCCCGGCGGCGCCGCGCTTGTACTACTGGCTGCTGCCAGACCAAAGCGTAGAGCTGGCAAAGGTAGGCTTCCACGACGATTTCGACCCCGGCCGCTGATCAAACTAGGCCAAGCTAGCCGCCGCCTAACCAAACTGGCCCTGCATTAGCACAGAGCCCCTGTACTAATGCAGCAGCCAATACCAACAAAACTGCGCCCGCCAAAATTTGGTGGGCGCAGGCGTATCTATTGGCGTCTATTTGCGCCCTCGGGCGCGGGCTCTACGCCAGCCCACGATAGTCACCCAAACGCCAGCTATGGCCACACCAAAACCTAGGTCAGCCACAACAGACAGGGCGTCTAAGCGCTCTATGTGCATAGGCGGTCCCACCACTTTGGTGTCCTTAGTGTTTTGGCACTTAATCACATAGGTACCAGCAGTGGTTGAGGTAAAACTTCCCGCCGGGAACTGCGAGCTGCCTTCCTTATAGACCACCGCTTTGCCAGCTGGATCGCTCACGCTACAGCTATCAACGTCCATTGTGGTCAAAGGGTAGAGCATGTAGTTAGTCTTAGCCTCCAAGGCCACCTGGCCAGACTCGGGCACCGCCTGCCCAGCCTTAAAGAAACCAGGACCTCCCGTTACGTACAACACCGAGCCAGCCAGGGTCACCATGGGCACCACCAGCATCATGAACACGCCGATAATAAACAGGCGCCAGCGGCCGCGTTGCTTCTTCTTACGGGGTACAGCCCGGTAGACAAAACGCCCCCCGGGAGCCAGGCGGTAGTGCCCAGATGCTTCGTCGTCGTCGTTAGTAACGTTATAGCCCTCACGGACAGCCGAGCGGCCTGGAGCGTGCGTCCCCTCACCACGAGAAGACTTGCGCCCCTCACGGTCAGCGCGATCCTTATCGTCAGACCAGTAACTATAGCTTCCGGTTATGTTGGCATAGCGGTCATAAACGTGGTCAGAGCGCCCCTCACGCCCGGCCTGGCCTTCACGCCCGGCCTGGCCTTCATGGCCATGGCCAGCCTCATGATCGCTCAGTCCCTCGGGTCCGGCCAGGCTTTCATGTTCAAAGTGGCCCTCATTTTCAGCTTCGCGCTCACGCTCGCGTTCGCGGGCCCGCCTAACATACTCCGCCTCAGCGGCAGCAAAATCGCGCTTAGCAGCGCGGCGTTTAGCCCGACGCTCAGCCAGACGCCGCGCCTTAGCCTCACGCTCACGCTCAGCCTCGCGAGCCTGCTTTTCACGCAGAACGGCCAGCTCCTCAGGGTTCAAACGAACCCCGTATTTGGGCTGGCCGTCCTCAGTTTGGTAGTCGCTCACTTGGCCTGACGCAGCAGCTCTAGGGTCTCGCTAGCAACCTGCTCCTGCTTGACGTTAGCAACCACGTTCTCCACGAACAGGCGGCCGAGCACAATCGCAGTCACGGTGGGCAGGAAGCCCAGCAGCAAAGAGATCAGGAAGGCCACAAAGCCGTTCGAGTCGCCGCCGCTGGTGTAGCCACCGTAAATGTAGCTGTTGAAGAACACCGACACGATCTTGGAGTTAGCAGCAGCACCCGCACAGATCAGCCAGGCGAAGACGGCGGTGACGGTGATGGTCAGGTTAGCCAGCTTGGCGCCGGTTAGGGCAAAGGACTGCTTGAAACCAAAGTCGAACAGCGCGCCAATCGGGCTGGGCTGGGCTGGGCCGGCCTGCGGGTAAGCGCCGTAACCCTGCTGAGCGGCGTAAGCGTTGGGGTCGTAGCCACCAACAGCCGGAGCGCTAGCAGCCACAATCGGGTTACCGTAGGCGTCTAGCTGTACGCCACCGGCAGCGGTCTGAGCAGAGGGGGCGCCGTAGTAAGCACCTGCGGGGGCAGGGATGTCAGTAGCGGGAGCCGGAGCACCGTAGGGCTGCTGGGGCTGGGGAACCTGGTTGTAGTCAGTCATAAAAGTCTGCCTCCAGTTAGATTTTCTTAGGGCTTTTAACACCCAGTTATGGGTTAGCCCTGATGGACTCCCCCTTAGCCTAACTCGAAAACCTTAGTTTCGTCTGGATCCGCGTTGCACAGTGACTTGTACTTCACCATCACTACCCGCCGCAAAAACACGCGCACCTGCGTTAATACGCCAACGCAAAATGCGATTTTCGGCCTGCAGGGCAGCGTTTTGCTCTTCGAGCAGCAAAATCCGGCGGATTCCCTCTAAGTTAATTCCGGCTTGGCTCAGGGTTTGGATATAGCGCAGTTTTTCGACGTCGTTATAGGAGTAACGCCGCCCGCGCCCGCGTGACCGCTTGGGACTAACTAAACCCAAGCGGTCATATTGGCGCAGCGTTTGTGGGTGCATCCCGGCCATTTGCGCGGCCACGGACACCACATACACAGCTCGGTGGTGGGCGTCAGGCTCTAGCGAGCCGATCCCCTGGCCACGGCGTTTCACTTGGATACCGCTTCTTTGAGCTTGGCGCGCGGGTCGGCGTCACCCATGGCGGCGTCGAATTCTTCCAGAGCCTTACGGGCCTCAGCAGATAGCTGCTTGGGCACCGCAACTTCCAAGGTGGCCAGCAGGTCAGTGTTGCCCTTGGGGGTGTGGGCGCCCTTTCCGCGCAGTCGCACCACAGTTCCCGACGACGTGCCCGGCTTGACCTTAATTTTGCTGAAAGTGCCGTCAAAGTTAGGCACCTCAACGATGCCGCCCAGGGCAGCTTCCTTCAGGGAGATGGGCACGCTCAGGCGCAGGTCTTTACCGTCCTGCTTGAACACCGGGTGGGGGCGAACCTTGATGTTAACCACCATGTCGCCGGCGTCGCCGCCGTCGGTGCCGGGGCGGCCTTTACCGCGCAGACGGATCTTTTGCCCGTCCTTAACGCCTGCCGGGATACGCACCTTAACAGCTCGCCCGTCAGCAGTAATTTCCACCATGGTGCCGTTGACGGCGTCGCGGAATTCCAGCGTGGCGTCGGTTACCACATCCTGGCCGCGCTTGGGGCGTGAGAAGCTGAAGTTGAAAGGCCCGGGGCGCCCGTCACGACTGCGCGTAGGCGAGGAGTAGCCGCCAAACATTTTCATCAGGTCATCAATGTTGATGTCTGCGCCAGCCGTGCCGCCAGCGAAACCGCCTGAGCCTGCGCCGCCGCCAAACATGGAGCCAAACAGGTCATTAAAGCCCGCGTTGGCCCCACCTGAACCGGAGGTGAAGCGCGCACCGCCACCAGCCATGGAACGGATAGCGTCATATTGCTTGCGGTCTTGCTCATTAGAGAGCACCGCGTAGGCCTCGCTGACCTCTTTGAACTTCTTCGCAGCCTCGGGATTGTCAGCGTTACGATCCGGGTGGTATTGCCTGGCTAGCTTGCGGTAAGCCTTCTTGATGGCGGTGGCGTCAGCGTCTTTAGCAACGCCTAGTACCGCGTAAAAATCCTTAGTCATCCAGTCTTGACTGGCCATAATGTGATCCCCACCTCCTAAATAAGGGGAAAGTTATTAATAGTTTCTTTTTTGGTTGCCGCTTTTTTCTTCAGCGACTTTATTTTTTATAGCGACGGCGCAGGTAAAAGCTCACCTGCGCCGTCGTTATTTGCATGGTGCTTAGGCCGGGTTGGCGACCTGCACGCGAGCGTGGCGGACCACGCGCTCGCCGAGCATGTAACCGGGCTGGATCACCAGGTTCACCGTAGGTTCGGTGACTTCAGTGGATTCCACTGCCATCAGGGCTTCATGCAGGTTGGGGTCGAATACGTCCCCGGCCTGGCCAAAGCGGGTAAGTGAGAACTTGTCTTTCAAGATGTTCTCAATTTTGCTGCCCACCGCTTCAAAGGAACCAACCAGGTCCCCGTGTTGGCGGGCTAGTTCGATCTCATCCAAGACCGGGATTAGCGCTTCAGTGACCTGCTGGGCGCCGGCTTCGCGGTGAGAGGCAGCCTGTTCGCGAGAGCGACGCACATAGGCGTTGTACTCCTGCTGCAGGTTGTACAGGTCAGCGCGGGCGCGGGCCAGCTGGTCCGTGGTCTCGTCTAGCTTGACCTGTAACTCCTGGGCACTGACCTGACCGGCCTCGGCCGCCTCCTGGGCGGCGTCGGCTGCGTCTTGGGCCGCGTCAGCCGCGTCCTGGGCGGCCTGGTTGGCGGCGTCGACGGCGTCGGTTACGTCAGCCTCAGCGAAGGCCTCGTTAACCTGGTCAGCTAGGGCCTGTAGGTCCTCGTTTGAGGGCTCAGCACTCACTTGTTTTCCTCGTCATCAACGATTTCGGCGTCAACGATGTCGTCGTCGGCCTTGGGCTGCGAGCCAGCGGAGGCGCCGGGGAAACCACTGCCAGCAGCGGGACCAGCCTGCTCGGAGGCGTACAGGGCCTGACCGATCTTCTGGCCTACCTCGTTGAGCTTGTCCTGAGCGGTACGTACGGCGTTGATGTCGTCGCCCTCAAGGGACTTCTTCAGCTCGTCAACAGCTGCGGAAACCTCGGAGTGGACGTCCTCGGGCAGCTTGTCCTTGTTCTCGCGCAGTAGCTTCTCGATGGCGTAGGCCTGCTGCTCAGCGGTGTTGCGGGTCTCAGCCTCTTCGCGACGCTTCTTGTCCTCAGCGGCGTGAGCTTCGGCTTCCTTGATCATGCGGTCAATGTCCTCCTTGGGCAGAGCACTGCCGCCGGAGATGGTCATGGACTGCTCCTTGCCGGTGCCCTTGTCCTTAGCGGACACGTGCACGATGCCATTGGCGTCGATGTCGAAGGAAACCTCGATCTGGGGCACACCGTGCGGGGCCGGGGCGATACCGGTCAGCTCGAAGGTGCCCAGCGGCTTGTTGTCACGGGCGAACTCACGCTCACCCTGGTAGACCTGGATCAGCACGGAAGGCTGGTTGTCTTCAGCGGTGGAGAAGATCTCGCTGCGCTGAGCCGGGATGGCGGTGTTACGCTCGATCAGCTTGGTCATGATGCCACCCTTGGTTTCGATACCCAGGGACAGCGGGGTCACGTCGATCAGTAGCACGTCCTTGCGGTCACCCTGGATAACACCAGCCTGCAGGGCGGCACCGATGGCCACAACCTCGTCGGGGTTAACGCCCTTGTTGGGCTCCTTGCCACCGGTCAGCTCGCGGACAACGTCGCTGACGGCGGGCATACGGGTGGACCCACCTACCAGCACTACGTGGTCGATGTCGCTGACCTTGACGCCGGCGTCCTCGATTACCTTGTGGAACGGCAGCTTGGTGCGCTCTAGCAGGTCAGCAGTCATTTCCTCGAACTGGGCGCGGGTTAGCTTCTCGTCCAGGTGGATCGGGGTGCCGTCGGGGCCCATGGATAGGTACTGCTGGTTGATGGTGGTGCTCATGGCGCTGGACAGTTCCTTCTTGGCCTGTTCAGCGGCGTCGCGTAGACGCTGCATAGCGATCTTGTCCTTGGACAGGTCTACACCGGTGTTGGACTTTACGCGGTCGATCAGCCACTTGACGATACGGTCGTCCCAGTCGTCACCACCGAGGCGGTTGTCACCGGCGGTGGCGCGCACCTGAATGGTGGAGAAGCCGTCGTCGTCCTTACCAACCTCAAGCAGGGAGACGTCGAAGGTACCGCCACCGAGGTCGAATACCAAGATGAGCTCGTCTTCCTTACCCTTTTCGAGGCCGTAAGCCAGAGCGGCTGCGGTGGGCTCGTTGACGATACGGTCAACCTTGAGGCCGGCAATGGTACCGGCATCCTTGGTGGCCTGACGCTGAGCGTCGTTGAAGTAGGCGGGGACGGTGATAACCGCGTTGGTGACGGGCTCACCCAGGTAAGCCTCGGCGTCGGCCTTTAGCTTGGCCAGGATGAAGGCCGAAATCTGCTGGGCGTTGTAGTCCTTGCCGTCAATGTTCACCTTCCAGTCAGTGCCCATGTGGCGCTTGACGGAGGAGATGGTGCGGTCAACGTTGGTTACCGCCTGGCGCTTGGCGATGTTGCCAACCAGAATTTCGGGCTTGGCGTCAGGGCCGGTGGCCTTAGAGAAAGCTACTACTGAAGGGGTAGTACGGCCGCCTTCAGCGTTAGGGATGATGGTGGGCTCCCCGCCTTCGAGGACGGAGATAGCGGAGTTGGTGGTTCCTAGGTCAATACCCACAGCGCGTGCCATAAGTTTGTGCTCCTTGTTTGTTCTGTCTGTAATGTCTTTTACTCAAGTATTCAAGTTGAGTCAGTGACTGTCAACTCTCTTCTTGAGTCCACCTAGCTCAACTTTGCTAGGGGGTGAATCATTCCCACTATTTGATGTGAGCTGACGCACTTTTAACTTTATGTCCTATCCTGAGCTTGTGGGCCCAGCCGAAGACTCCCCTTCACCATCAAACTCACTGTCAGCTGCCTGGATAGCCTCATGCCGAAAGTTAGGGCGTGGGCATCGCTGGTTTTGGTCTTCACTAACCGCCATTAACTCTGGCCCTAGCTGGCACCGCGCCGCACGTTGGACCGCCACTGTATGCGGCGGCCTACTTGGCTGCGCCTTGGTTTTAGGCCCCTCCCACGCCACTTTGGGCTTGCTGGGGGCCCAGTGCGCCAATGTTGGGCGCGAAGAGCCACTACGCCGACGCACAGTCTCTATGGCGATTAATGGCCTGGTCTCACTGGGTTTCTTTTTTCTAGGTTGGTACGCAGCCCCTTACCCTTGGCTTCTGCCCCCATTAATCACGGCCATGACTTTTTCGACCGTATGGGTGTGGCACGCCCTGATGGTGGGCCCTCCAGGGCCTACAAACACGGTGTTTGCCGGGGCCTACGGAACCTATATGGCCTCCACCCATTCAAGCGCACTAGAAACAATTGTTTCGGTTAACTCCCTGGCTTTCCTATTTGCTGCCTTAACCTCGATCGCTTTGATTGCCTGGCACCCCAACTCCCCCGCCCGCGAGGCAATCGCTAGCGCCGAGGCCGCCGTCGCCAAATATGAAGCCAGCTTTGACAAGCCCCAATACGAGCGCGGGCCGCAACGCTCAGCCGCCTATAGCGCGGTGAATGAGGCCTGGTACACCCTGCGTAGTGCCCGCACCGCCAACGAGCGCCCCCACACTGCCGCCTCACGTCAGCTGCATTCGCGCCTGCGTCGCCTGCATAGGCGCCTGGTGTTGGGACTGCAAAGTGAGTCTTTTCCCGCCCAAAATCAGGCCACCGGCTCACATTTTTTACGCACCCCCCTGGGCCGACCTCGCCCAAGCTACTTGCTGCGGCGGGCTTTCCATAAGGGCTCTCGCCCTTGGTTAACGGCGGTGCGGGCGCTGATTGCGGTGCTGCTGGCCACCACCTCTATGTTTTTTTCGCCTACCGCACATACTTCTTGGGCGGTGCTTAGTGCCCTGATTGTGCTGCAAAACGGCACTAGTCGCATGGATATGTCGGTGCGGGCACTGCACCGTGTAGTTGGCACTAGCCTGGGTTTAATTAGTGCTTTGGCGATAATGACGCTGGGGCTGGAGCCGTGGACCAAGCTGGTAATTATTTTCGCCTGCCTGCTGGGGATGAACCTGACGGCGAAGCGTAACTATGCGGTGGCGGTTTTCTTTATCACCACCTACTCGATGCAGATGCTTCCGCCCACTGCCCACTACTCCACTTCACTACTGTTTGCCGATCGCCTACTAGAGACTTTGGTGGGCGCAACCACGGCCCTACTGGCGATTTGGCTGGTGGGCCGCCATGCCCCGATCTTGTTGGTGCGGCGCCAATATCGTGCGGTTTTGCGGGCTATTACAGCTGTTCTCGACGACGCCGCGCACGCCGAGGTGGATACTTTGCCGGCCTCTGCGCACCGACGCAACCTAGCTTTTGAGCTGTCTCAGTCCGGTACGGTTTTGGCTGGAGCCAGGGCCGACGACGCCGCTAGCCTGGTGGGTTGGCATGAGTTATCGCGGGAAATTTCCCGGTTTGGTTTTGACGTGTTGGCTTCTGTATGGCGCAAATCTAGCGCTGGCCAGGCCCAACAGGCCCAGTTGGCGGCTGCCCAGGCGGCGCAGAATCTACGCGATTTTGTGCGCGACCTGCCCCCGCTTTCAACCACCAATATTGATACTGCCGCGCTAACTAAACGGGTTAGCTTGGCGCGTACCTTATACCTGGCAGATGCCTAAAAATAGAAAGCAGCAAGCTATACAACTTACTGCTTTCTGATTGCTATGTTATGCCAGTATTTTACCGGGCAGGCATTTGTGCCGAAAAATAATGGTTATAGCGGCGTAAGGAGTTAGAAAATTACTTCTCGTCCTTGTGTACGGCGTTCTTAACGCCTTCGATTGCGCCCTCTACAGAGTCCTTGACGTCCTCAACGGCGTCCTTAACCTTGTCAGCGAACTTTTCCGCAGCGCCTTCAGCTTCCGTCTTCTTGTCGCCGGTAACCTTACCCACAACTTCCTTGGCTTCAGCCTTGGCGTGGTTGATGCTGTCCTTGATCGACATAATCGTACTCCTTTTTAGATGGTAGTTAGCTTTTAGGATAATATTTTTTGGAGAAAATTGCTAGGATTTTTTCCCAAAGAATAATACGACTATAGCGATAACAATTACTGCACCCAAGATAGAGGGAATTAGAGCCTTACCAGCCAGGGCCGGACCCCAGGTACCAAACAGTCTTTGACCCACAAATGAGCCTATTAAACCTGCGACAACGTTGGAGAGTATCCCCATCGAGCCGCCTTTTCTAGTAATCACACCTGCGACAAAACCTATAAAGCCGCCAACAATAATTGACCAGACCAAAATTACGCTCCATTCGCACTATTTATGCGGAAAGTGTTTACTTTCAGCCAACACTGCGACAGACACGGTCTCAGATGATTTCGATACAGCATCTATTCGTGGAGGATTGGCAGTCAAAATAAAATATGTTGTGCAACACCCGCAATTGTCAGCATAACAGCATGTTGGTAACGCGATCAACAGGTTACAAATATTAGTTGCTCAGAATAGCTAGCAGCGATTGCAGCGCAACCTAACGCTAGGGCTGCTGATTTGGGTCTGGACCAGCCTTAGCTGCAGCGTTAGCAACTAGTTGCCAAGGACCCAGATTTAGCGGCCTAGATACCCGCACTATCAGGTCTTGCCCCTCGATTAAGCATTGATTGAGGCTAGCTTGATTATCGCTAGCCACCCTGCCGGCTTGCTGGCAAGGCTGCGCCCCACCGGCAGCTAGCGGATCATTAAGCGCTTGAGCGCCAGCTAGGGCGGCCAGGTCAGCTGCACTTTGAGCTTTAGCGGCGCCACTATAGGCCGCAGCCACCAGGGCGATTACCCCAGAAAGCAGCAACGCTAAAGCGATTAAAACCAGCGATAGTACCGTGCCAGAGCCCTGCTCCCAACTGTGGGCTTTGCTTTGACCAGGCTGTCTCATGGCTGCTCCCGTGGGGCGCAGGCGCTAGCCCGAATAGTCCACCCCAGCATGTTTAGGATGGGTGGCAGTGACACGCTGGCCTGCGCACATTCTCCACTAACACTGATTTGGGCCGCACTATAAGCCCTAGCTGCTGCCGCATAGGGGTCCTCACCCGCCAATTGGGCTCTAGCCGCCGCATTGGCCGCGCCCACTGCCCGCACCTGCCTGACACCTACAGCGGCCAAGCCCAGCACTAGTGCTAGCACTGCGATAACTGCTGGCAAAGTTAAGGCTAGTTCAGCGGTAACCATGCCCCGGCAGTCGCAACTAGCCCTGCCAGTGCAGGCGTGGGCGCAGCTTCGCCTGCGCCCACAGTGCGCACCTAAACCCTGGGGAGCGGTGGCGGCGCAAGTATTTAAGGGCTTGCGCCGCCACCTTGGCTTAGGGCGGCCAGTTAGTCCGCCCCGGCTCATCAGGACACGCTCAGTGCGCTAGAGAGCAGCGACTCGATCATTGGGCGTAGCCCACCAGAGCGAATAATCGCCAGTAGCAGCCCCGCAAACGCTGCGGCTGCCACTGTGCCAATGGCGTACTCGGCTGTGGCCATACCGGCTTCAAGATCTAGGCGCTTATCGCCCTGGGTGCCGCCTTCAGGCTTACCTTCAGGCTTGCCTTCACTCTTAGCGCACTTGGCCTCCACAGCCTCCTTTACTTCCTTTACCTCATTTGCCTCCTTGGTGCCCTTGAGTGAGTCACTGCCAGGCGCCAAAGACGCAGGCGGCTGCTCATGTGCCTGCTCCATGGTTTCCTCCTTTTGCCCTAATCTGGGCAGTTTTGGCTAGATGGGCGGCCTAGTTGACCAACCCGTAAACAGTTTGTGGCGCCTTGGCTAGCGCCTGCTTGCAGCCTGTGGATAGGGGCTGTAGGAGTAAATTTGTTCCCCACCTGTGCTCAAAAGCATTAGCGACGTCGCCGCAGCCAAGACCGCAAAAGAGCAGCAAAGAGCAGCTTTTAACTTTGTACCTGGCCGAAGAGTTGCTGGGCAGGCCACAAGACATAAGCTGGTCGACAGCGAGCTTAGAGATTAGGGGCGAAATTAGTTCCAGAGAGCTACTGAAAGAGCCGACGAGATGTGGATCAGAAGCCACGCCGGCAAGATTCATGCAGATACGGGGGCTTGCGGGCTAGCGTGCCAGCGATCGGAGGCACGGCAGTCTTAGCCGGCGCGCCAATCTTGGCCGGCACACCACTCGGTTGGGAGTTTCAGCCAGTTAGGCAGTCAGCTGAGCACGGCACTCTTGGCCGATGAGATGTCGCAGCAAGCTGAGCGTTAGGCAGTCAGCTGAGCGGCGTCGTGGCAGTCTTAGCCAGCGGGCAGCAAGCTAAGCGCCGTCGCCCCAAGATTTAGGCAAAACGCAGCCTTAAGCGCCAGCAAGCACGCTGCGGCCCAAATAAACCACGGCCGGCACAATCGCCAACAAAATAAAGGCCGGCAAATGACACAGCCCCAGCGGCAACACCAGTCGCACCGCCAACCGGTTAGCGTCCGCACTAGCCTGGCTTTCACGCTGATCACGTAGGGTTTGCGCCCAAGCTTCAAGCATTGGCAGGGGGTTGGCCCCAACCAACCAGGCCGGCGCTAAACATTGACTAAGTGCCTTATAGCCAGCCCGATTAGGCTCAGCCAGGCTCCAAGCCTCATCCCAACTCGCCCCAATTTCCAGCGCCCGCGCCACAAATCCAAAATCCTTGATTTCACAGGCAAACCCCAACGCCTCCAGGCACCTGGGGATACTGGCACCACTATGCAGCGCCGCACCGCACAGATCCAGCAGTAAGGCGTCGTCGAACTGATTAACTTCCTCCTGGGCGCGCTCCACCATGCGGGACGTAACCAGGCGCCCCACACACAAAAACCCCAGCCCACCCAGAGCCGTGATGGTGCCCAGGGCACCGTCGAGCCAAAATTGCCACACTCGCACCCCTAAAAGCGCCCCTAAAGCCACCCCCACCAGCGGCAAAGCAGCCAACATGCGGGCCGTGGCCACCGGCGCAGCCAAAGCCGCATAGCGCTGCTGCGCGCCACGAGTAGCCTGCGTGATCATGCCGGCCACCTGCCCTAACACCTGCGCCAAGGGCGAGCCCAGGCGCTGCGCCAAACGCTGCCCGGCCAGAGCTGATCTAGCCGCGAGCGCATTAACCCCCGCCTGTTGGCGCCGACTTTGCCCCAGCCACCAGGGGGTTTTGGTCGCAATCAAGCTATGCAGGTAGAGGCTTTCGCCCGCCTGGTTGAGTTGGCTGGGCGCCCCGGCTTCGGCTAGGGCTTGGCGCCAGGCTTGGGTGGGCATCTGTCCGCCGGTAAGTCGCACCGATACCTGCACTAGCAGCATATTTAGTGCCAGTGGTGGTTTGCGTTTAGGTAGGGCTGGTAGGTGTATGGGGCGGCTTCGGCGTAGGGGTGCCCACCAGCACCAGGCCACTAGGATCAGCAAGCTGGCTAGTAAAAGCGGGTGGGTTCGGATTACTGCGACGACGGCGCTAAACGCTACTGTCAGGGCGGTTTCTAGGGCGCTTTCTAGGGCGCTCGCAGTCAGTGTGGCCAGCGCGGCCAGTGCGAACAGAGCGGATAGTGCTGACAGCGCGCCGCTGGCTTTGCAGGTGGCGGCGCATAGTTTGGTTAGTGTTTCTACCAGCTGCCAGGTCATGGTTAGCTGCCTAAGGCTTGGTCTAGGGCTGGCCCAAGACGCCGCCGCAGCAGTTCTAGGGCGGCGCCTGGCACTAGCTGGCCGTCGTCATTCCAGGTCAGGGCGTCTTGGCAGATTAGTTCGCTGCCTTGGCGCCATAGCACTGCCAGGCTGCGTAGCCGGCGTAGGCCTTGCTGACGTTCTAGGTGTATTACTGCGTCTAGGGCGCTGGCTGCTTGCAGGTTTAGGGCTTGGGGACTTAAACCGGCCAGGGCTCCCAGAGCGGCTAGTCTTGCGGGCACATCCACTGCACTGTTGGCGTGGAGTGTGGCCCAGCCTCCCTCATGGCCGGTGTTGAGGGCGGTGAGTACGTCGGCTACTTCGCCGCCGCGACATTCGCCCAAAATGAGTCTGTCTGGCCGCATTCTTAAAGCGATTCGTACTAGTTCGCTCATATTTACCCCGCCGGCACCTTCCACGTTGGGGCGGCGTTCTTGCAGGTAAACCACGTGTGGGTGGTTGATGCGTAGCTCGCGGCTTTCTTCAATGCACAGCAGTCGCTGTTGGACTTCAACTAGGGCCACTAGGGTGGCTAGCAGGGTGGTTTTGCCGGTGCCGGTAGCCCCGCTGATTAGGCAGTTTGCCCGTTTTTTGACCAGTAGTTCCAGCACTTTTTGCATCCGTATGTCAAACATGCCCGCTTGGCGTAGCTGCTCAATGGTGAAGGCTTTGGAGCGAAAGGCGCGCAGGGAAATCAGGGTGCCGCAGGCGCTGACTGGCTCTAGCACGGCGTGTAGTCGGCTGCCGTCGCCTAGGGTGCCGTCCACTACTGGGCTGGCTTGGTCTAGGCGTTTGGCGCAGCCGGCGGCCAGGCGCACCGCTAAAGCGCGGGTGTCTGCCTCGCTCCAGCCTGGCGGTAGTGGGGCGCGCAGTAGCCCTTTTCCTCTATCTACCCACAGTTGGCAGCCGTTAAGCAGCACGTCAGTGACGACGTCGTCGTCTAGGTAGCGCTGTAAGGGGCCAGCCCCAGCGATGTCTTCATAAACCCCAATGGCCATATCCGCCATGGTTTGGGTGTCTGCCACGGGGCTAGCGGCCATGGCTTGGGCCCAGCCTTGGCCACTGGCAATGGCGCGCCGTAGCCGGCCACCCCAGTTTTCCCAGCTAGGGGCGTTTTCGCTAGGATGGTTCCCACAGCGAGGGTTTGCACTGAAAACGCTTGGTTCACTCATTTTTGGCCCTTTTGCGCCCAAAAGTTAGGGTTGAGCGCCCAGTTAGCTAGGCGCGCACCTACTTTTCTCTCTGCTCGTTTTAGCCTCAGTGGGTCTAAACCCAGCTGTAGGCGCTGAGTTAGCTCGCGTCGATTAGGCAGGGCACACACCACTGGGGCGCCCACCAGTCGGGCTATTTCTTGGCTGGTCAGGTCTGCTCCCTGCTCTCGTAGAACTAGGGCGCCTAAGCCTGGGCGTACTTCTTGCAGCCAACCGCGTGCAGCTAGGGCGGCGCGGCGGGTTAGGTCACTTACCAGCAGTACTCGCGCATTCCCCAGCTCATCCCAGGGCAGGTGTGGCAGTTGCAGCGCCGGCAGATCCACTACTGTTAACTGGCAGGTGGTGCGCAGGGCGTAGATGGCTTGGCTCATTTGCAGCCAGTTTTTAGGCCCGCCTTGGCCGCCACTGCCGGCTAGTACCTTCACGCCACGATATTTACCCAGCCCTCGCACTAGTCTTTGGGGCCATAGTGGCGACTGATTTTTAGGCAGCTGCCCCCAGCTAGCGCCCTGACAGTAGCCACTCCCCAGGTATAGGTCCAGGCCACCATAGGGGTTAGCGTCCACCAGGGCCGCATCCACCGTAGCCGGTGCGGCCGGCACCCCAAAACCTGCCCCATCCAGCTGCATCCCTTGGCCCTGAAGCCCGGCTAGCTGCGGCGCCCCACCGCCACGGATTAGCTCACGCCCAGCCCACGCCAGTAGCGCAGCGCTATAGGTGGCCCCAATTCCACCCACCGCCCCACACACAAACACCACCTGGCCAAGCCGGCTAGCCTGTTTGCTTAGCAGCAGCCGGTATAGCCGCTCCACCTGGGTGGGTAGATTCAGCTCTATTAGCTCGACGGCGTCGGCGCGTCCCTCTAACTGGTCCAGCAAGCCCCGGGCATGGGCCTCTAAACCCGGCTGACACACTCCCAAGCAGCTTTCTAAACAGTTTTGGCTAAGGTAGGCGAACTGGCCGGCCATATGTAGCGCATCAACCCCATTAACCCCACCCCCGTCTGCAGCTTGCATAGGCACCGCAATGAAAGCCTCCACGTCAGCTATTTGCAGGTGGCACCGCAGCTGCTCTAAATACTCAAGGGAGCCAAATCCCAACACCAAAGGACCTACAGTGCGGCCAACTCCAGGCGGGCTGGGCTGACAAGCACATGCAGTTGCTGCGTCAACGCCGCCCCCAGCGCCACTGCCCCCAGCGCGGCCAACTCCAGGCGGGCTAGGGGCCGGCGCGCTTAAGTCAACCTCGTTTAACTCAACCATGCTCAACACCCTGCCCCCACCCACCCCTTAGGCGCTGCCAGACTGTGGATAAGAACCATGGGGGTCAAAAAGTTACCCACTTGTGGATTAACTCGGGAAATTTTCAGCTTGCGCTTTTACACTTCACAACACACCCCTGAAACTTCCTAAAGCCGAGGTAATCGCGTGTTTAAAACCCAATTGCGCCGCCTAAGCCCGCGCCGCGCAGGCAGCCCCAGCGCTACCCCCAAAACCGCCACCCGCTGGCTACGCCCAGCCCTGGCTACGCTAACCACCCTGATGCTAGGTGCCGCAGCCCTAGCCCCCACCAGCCCCGCACAGGCTGGAGTTTTCAGCAAAGACCCCAACGGCGACGTCGCCCGCCCCTTCTACTACAACTCCGCCACCCTAGACGGCACCCCGGGCAAGCTACTGCGCCAAGAAGCCGCCGTCAGCGGCATCAACACCCTGGGGATCAGCAAAATTGGGCCCTACAAAGCCCAGCGCATCCTCTACTCATCCAAAAACCGCACCGGCAAAAACATTGCCGTCAGCGGCATCGTGATTGAACCCAAACGCGCCTGGAACGGTAAAGGCCAGCGCCCCATCATCGCCTACGCCCCAGGAACCCAGGGCATCAGCGACGACTGTGCCCCCTCCTGGAACATCGCCAACTCCATCGGCGACTATGAACAGCTGTTCTTCAAATCCTTCCTGGCAAAAGGCTACGCCGTAGTAGTCACCGACTATGAAGGCCTAGGCACCCCCGGCGCCCACACCTACATGGACCGCGTCTCCCAAGGCCACGCCGTGCTGGACTCAGCCCGCGCCGCCACCCAGCTAAAAGGCTGGGACCTGGGCAAAAACAACCCCATCGTAATTAACGGCTACTCCCAAGGTGGCGGGGCCGCAGCCAGCGCCGCCGAACTAGCCGGCACCTACGCCCCCGAACTGAACATCAAGGGCGCAGCCGCAGGTGCAGTCCCGGCCAACCTCAGCGCCCTACCCGCCAAGCTCGACGGCGGCAAATCCGCCCTATTCGAGCTCTACGCCCTCAAAGGCCTAACCACCAGCTACGGCGTCACCCTGCCGCTGTCACCCCACGGCCAGCAGGTAATGCAGCGCGCCACCAACACCTGCGTCATGGGCGGCAGCTTCTACAGCGGCACCCGCCTATCCCAGCTGACCAGCGACGGCACCAATGTGGACCAGCTCATGGCCCAAGAGCCCTACCGCACCATGCTGGCCGAGCAGCGCATCGGTAACCTAAAGCCCACCATGCCCGTACTGCTCACCCACGGGCGCGGCGACGACGTCATCGACTACCAGGTGGGATCCACCCTGGCTAGCGACTGGTGCGCTCGCGGTGCGCGGGTGACTTTCACCCCCAATGACGCCAAGTCGCACACTGCCGGCGCCAGCGAGCACCTCAAGCAGTCGCTGGTGTTCACCATGCTGGTTTTAGATGGGCTCAGCCCTAACGCCTGCTCAGCGCGCTAATTCAAAGTCTCGCGTGCTGCCGGCCTGGACGGCGCGCGAAAGCTCACTGCCTTGCCGCATCCCCTCTAGCAGCGCCTCCGCCTGCCAAATAATCCAGGCCACTACCCCCTCCAAGCTGGCACTGGCGTAGGCCTGGGCGGCTTCAGCGTAGGCTCCGGGCACGCGTCCCGCGTAGTAGTCGCTGACAATGACCCCGGTGGGGTCTAGCCCGTCGCGCACACTCAAATGCCGCACCAGCAGCCTTCCTAGCGCCCCATTAGCTAAAGCGAAGGGGCGCACCGTAAGCATTTCGGCGTGCACTAGCGCCACGCGCACCAGTGCCGGCAGGTTCGGGGTGTCAATTAAAGCCACAATCTGCTCCAGGCGCTCACGTAGCTCCTGGCCACCTAGGTTCGGCCCCGGCCCGCCCTCAAGCAGCGGTTTTCCGTTTTCCCGCAGCCCGGCGCCTTCAAGCACCTGCCCACTTTCGCGTGGGCAGCCCACCACCGCCTCACTGATTAACCCAGCCACTGCCAGCGGCCCCGCAACGTCACGATGCAAACTAGCCATAAGCTGCGCCGTCGCCGGCACCACTGGACGAGTACGCCCCACCAAATCAGGCATATAACCAACCAGGCGGCTGTGAGCCCGCCACAAGCCGGTAGCCGCATCCCAAGCCGGGTCCTTACTGGAAGCATGTACCCCTGCCCCCTTAGGCCCAGCGGCAATTTGTTCACGCAAAGCCTGGCCACTAACCACCGCCCCCTCAATGGCCGCGCCACTAACCGCAGCTCGCACACTAGCCTCCGCGCGGGCCTCACGCCAACGTTTACGCAGCGCCTCCTGCCACCGCAGCTGCGCCGAGGCCTCATATAAAGCCTCACTCGCAGCCGCTACACGCTCTTCACGGGCCAGTGCCAAACAGGCGTCAATAAGGGCATTAGTGCTCACAAATCAAAGCCTACGCGCTAGGCTCTAAGTGTGAGTACCGAGGCCACCCACCCCACTACGCAGCAAATTGCCGACTCAGCCCCCCACGGGCGGCGCAGGAGTCACATAACCGCGAGCATTTTTGGCTTAGCGCAAGGGGCCTGGGTGATGGCCCTGGCCGCCTTTGTGGTCAAATACCACGGCCCCAACTTTGGCCTTAGCCACCAGGGCGAACAGTACCTGCTGGCTCTGCCCTTAGCGGTGGCAGCTTTCGCGGTTTGCCGCTGGGTTGAGCGCTACTATGCCCGCAACTCCTCGCTGGGGTCAGTGGCTGCTGGGGTGTTTTTGCTAGGCGGCTCCCTGACGCTGCTGTGGCTGCAAAAATACTTCACCCTGGGGCTGATCTCCTTTGTTTGCGCCATGCTGCTATTTGGTGGGGCTATGGGTATGCGCCGTGCTCGCCGTGCTGGACGCCGCGAAGCGGTTTACGCCCAGCAGATGGCCAAGCTTGACCAGCAGCCCGGGCAGGTGCCGCTGCCGCCGCCGTCACGTAAATCTGACCACCTGCTTTCGCTGGTGACCACGCCTTTGCTGACGGTTTTTGCGCTGGTAGCTACTGGTTTTAGCTCCGGGGTGGTCTCTGGCGCGGATGTTTTCGCTGCCGACGCCCACACTTTCAGCCACGGCAAGGTGCTGTTTGCACTAGTAGCCGGAGCGCTGCTGCTACTAAGTGTGGGGGCCTTAAGCGGCAACTCCACTGCCGGTACGGCCGCCACTGCGGGCACAATTTTCGCTTTCTACCTGGTGCTATGTGCGGGAATTTTGCTTGGTATCAAGCACCCGCTGTTCACTGACCCGGCCAGCTATATTGTCATTGATCCGGTGGTGTGGATTTTCTTGGCGGCAGTGATGTCACCTCTGGCGCGCGGCTCGCACTGGGCCCGTCAGGCTGGGCGCACCCAAATGGCCGCCCAGCTAGCTGCAGAAACTAATAAAGCAGCTGCTTAATCCATTAATCGAGACCTAAATATTTTTAGCAAAAACATTATTTTAGACACATATTCAGGCAATTCGCGCGGTTTTACGGCGTGCCTGGTAGTTAACGCAAAAAATAAGGGATACCTTTGCTTGCGCTATAGCTTTTGCCCAAGGAGACGCTGTGAGTACTAATCGGCCCAACGCAAGCATCTGGGACGACGACGAAGGCGAGGCCCAGCTGCGCCCTATGACGCGTAAAAATAATGCGCATCTTTTCGACGACGAACCTCCAGCTTCTTCGCTTTCAGCCGCTAGCGCTGCCAGTGCCGCCGCTGCAGTAGCTGGTTACACCGCCAGTTCTGCCGCTGAGGCCAACGCTGCCTCGGCTTTGAGCGCTCCCAGCGCCTACTCGGTTGGTAGCGCTTCCTCAGCTTTGAGCGCCCGCTCTGCCGGTAGCGCCTACTCTGCCGCGAGCGCCTCCAGCGCCGCTGTGCCCTCAGCTGCCTCTGCGGCTGCCCCCGAGGCCGCTGACGCTGCGGTTTCTGCACCCACCCCGGATTCAGCTGGTTCAGCCCCGCTCAGTGCCCGCTCTGGTGCTACTCCCGACGCCGCCCCTAGCGCTGCTTCTGCCCAGTCTGGTGCCCCTAGCGCCGCCTCTGCTCCGGCTATGCCGCCCACCCAGACCCCTAAATCCGCGCCCAGCGCGCCGATTAACGGCCCGGTTTTGGGTACCACTCCCTCGGTGCATGTGCCCGCGAGCTCTTTGGCTAACAATGGTGTGCCCGCCATGCTGGCTAATACCCCGCAAGCTACTGGCCGTCGCTACACTAACGCTGAAAATGCCCACACTTCTGGCACTTTTGACTCTGCTGCCCGCCGCGCTAATGCCACTACGGCTGCTACCGGCGCCACTGCGGCTACCGGCGCTAGTGCACTGACTGCAGCCAGTGCTGCTGCCGCTTCGGTGACTGCCCAGTCTCCCGCTAGCGCTGCCTCAGCTAACGCCCCGGAACCGGCCGACGCCGCCAAGCCGGCTGTTTCTGATGCGGGCGCCGCCAAGTCTGACACTGCCAAGTCCGACGCCGCCAACTCGGGTGTCACCAACTCTGCCACTGCTAACTCTGCTGCTCAGGGCGCTTCTGCCGCCTCTGCCAGTGAGCCGGCCTCCGCTGCCTCGGCTGGCGCGGCTAGTAACCCCCAGGCCAGCGTTGCAGGTCCACGCTCTGGCGCAGTGCGTCGTCGTAGCTTGTTTACTGCAGTTCCCCAGCCGGTGCCTGTTGACGAGGATGGTGACGACGAAACTATCCAGGTGCCAGTGGTGCGCGAGGATCTAATCCCGGATTCCTTCTCTGCTGCTAGCGCCGTATCAGCTAGCGCTGCCTCGGCTAGTGCCACCTCGGCTGCTGAGAGTGCTTCTGCTACCGAGAGTGCCTCCGCTGCGGAAACCACTTCAGCCGCGCTCAGCTCTGGGGAGGACGCTACTGACGACGCCGTCGCCCCGGCAGCCGCCACTTCACCGGCAACTGCCTCACAGGCCGCCCCTTCACAGGCCGCCCCTTCACAGGCCGCCACGCAGGCCCGCGAGGAGGCTGTAGACAGCGTCCAGGAGGTAAATGGCGCGCAGGAAGCGAAGGATGCACAGGAAGCGAAGGATGCACAGGAGGTTGAAGCGGCCGCGATCCCGCTGCCCACCGACTTTGATGCCCCCTCTGCTATCAGCATTCCTACCCCACCGCACACGGTGAGCTCGGCTTTATCGGCAGATTCCACCTTCTCTATTGACTCTGCGGTTTCTGCCGCTTCTGCCGCCTCTAGCGCGGGCATTATCCTGCCCACCCCGGCTGCCCCGGTAAAGGCCGCCCCGCCAGTTCCGGTCACCACGGCCGCACCTGCCCCGGTAACGGCTTCCCCAGAAACGGGCAGCAAGGCTAGCAGGCTCTCTGATCTGCCGGCCCCGAGCGAACCGGACCCGAGCGAACCGGCACCGGCTGCAGATGTGGCTGACCTACCGGCACCCCCGGCCCCCACTGGGCACGCCGCCAGCGCATTTACTTCTGACGATGAGGTGGTGGCCAGTGACCACACTGAAACCACCATCATGGACCCCGCCGACATGGAGCTGGAGGAGGTTGTTAAGCCGGTAGTTACCAGCACCTCCCCGGTAGGGGTGGAGCGCCTAGATCACCTGGCCACGGCAGACTCTGCAGATCTGGCCCCGGTGGCCCCCAGCCCCTCTAGCGCGATTTTCGCCTCCACCCGCACCGCCGCTTTCAGCGATTCGGCTAACCAGTCTGACTCTGGTGACGATGTTGACGACGACGTGCTGCTGGCTGGCTCCACCGTGGTCGGTAAGCCCGCCTCACGTGCTGCCGCCCACTGGGGTGGCACCCTGCTGGCCCTGGTGCTGTTCCCGATCGCCTGGTTCTTGATGCACACCGCCGCTAATGCCCTCACCGGCGCCCTGGCGGACGGCTGGCCTAAGGTCTTCTCCACTGCCGGCATCATTGAACTAGCTATGGCAGTGGTGCTGCTGATCGTGGTGATGGCGACGGCGACCCGCTCTTCTCTGGGTACCTTCGTCACCGGTATTACCACCTTGCTGATTGGCTTGCCCTTTGTGGTGGTGCCTTCGATTACCAAGCAGTACCTGGGTGATTTCCTGGCCAATATGGCTTTGCAGTCGCGCTTTGGCCGGATCTTGTCTGAAGCTATTCTTCTCGACGGCGTCAGTGGCCGCCTGGTGATCATTGGCCTGTTCTTGATCATGCTGGGCGTGGTTTCGCACTCTACCCGTCGCGCTGGACGCCGCGAGCGCCTAGTGATGGACCGCGCCAACACGAAAAAGTAGCCTTTGGCTAAGACAGCCTGTTAGCTAGCATCAAAAAGTAACCTGTTAGCTAATAACGTTGGCCCCCGGACTTAGGGTCCGGGGGCCAGTTGCATTTTGTAGGTGTTAGCGCGCTAGCGGGTGATGGTGTGGTGGTGCTGTGTAGCACCAAAAATAGCCTCGTTACTGTAGTCGAAGTTAGCGGCGCTAATGGGTTTACCGGCAGCCATTTCGGCGCGCATATGGGCCACTACCGCATCCAGGGTGCCAAATTTAGCGGCCACTAAACGCTGACGCTGGTAGCCCACCCCGTTGCGACTGATGTCATCCAAGATAGCCAGGTCATCTAGGCAGCCCAGGTCTGCAGCGGCAGGCTCTAGCTCTTTAAGCAGCAGCGGCAGGGTGTCGGTAATGAGTGCCTCGTCGCCGTGGATGTTTTCGATCAAAATCGCTTCCATACCGTAGCGGGCGGCACGCCACTTGTTTTCATCCAGGAACCAGGGCGAAATAGTTTCCAGGGTTTCACCCTTATCTAGGCGGCGTGAGGCGGTTTCTACCAGGGCATGTACCAGGGCGGCAATGGCGCGCACCTCGGTTAAGTTAGTGGCGGCGTCGGCCACGCGCACCTCAATGGTGCCCAGGCGCGGCGAGGGGCGGATATCCCAGCGGATCTCGTCGAAGTGGTCGATCACGCCGGTTTTGAGCATGTCGTCGGTGTAGTGCTCCAGATCCTGCCAACGCTCAAATAGGCGCGGTACGCCCGCTGTGGGTAGCTGCTGGAACACCATGGCGCGGTTGTCGCAGTAGGCAGTGTCTACACCCGCCCAGAACGGGGAGGAGGCGCTGAGGATCTGCATATGCGGCAGTTTGGTGGCCAGGTAGTTCAAGATCGGCATGACCTTGGCGCGGTCCTCAATGCCCACATGCACGTGGGTGCCAAATAGCAGCATTTGCCGGCCCCAGAACTGGGTGCGGTTAACTAGCTCAGCGTAGCGGGCCGAGTCTGACACGCGCTGGAAAATTGGGTCAGCAAACGGGTGTGAACCGGCGCTGGCCAGGTCGATGCGTAGCGGTTCTAGCACCGGGCGCAGCAGCTCGATGCCTTCTTGCAGGTCGGCGGCGCAGGCGGCCACGGAGAACTGTTTGCGCGAAACTAGCTCCACCGTGTTACGTAGCATCTCCCCATGCACCAGCGGGGTGTCGGGGTGGGCGCGGTGGAGCTGGTCAATTACCCAGTCACCGCATTGGCGTAGGTTTTCGTCGTCGCAGTCAATTAGCTGAAGCTCCCACTCCACGCCAATGCTGCTACGGTCCGACTTGGCAAAGTCGATGGCCATTTTTTCTCCTCTACGACGCCGCCCCTGCTTGAGGGCTTATATGGCGCCGTTTGTTTTGGGCCAGCTTAGGCGCAGTGTGTGCTTAGGCAGTGCGCTGGTAGCGCTCAACGAAGCGGGTAATGAGCTGGTTAGCGCTGAGTACATCAGCACTGTCGCAACGCGCTATGACGGCGGCCTTCTGGTCTGCAGGGTAGTAGGTGTCCCCGTAGGTGTTGATGCGGATATGCATACCTTTACGGGTGATTTCGGGGTGGAACTGGGTGCCGTAAACGTTTTTACCCCAGCGCAGCATTTGCACGTGGCAAAAGTCCCCGGTGGCGAGGATGGAGGCCCCCTTGGGCAGTATCCCTACAGCCTGTGAGTGGCCGGTGTAGGAGTAGAAAACTGGGCCTGCGTGGGCGGTAAGCGGGTCGCGGTGACCGTCGTCGGTAAGGCTGATACGGGGGGCCTGTAGGTCCTCCCCGAAGCCGTCTACCAGTTTGCCGCCGCTAGCTAGACTCAGCGCCTGCAAGCCAAAGCAGATACCCAGGGTGGGGAAGTCTTGGTCGATCAGACGCTTAGCTAGCGCACGTACACGCCGCTCTACGCGCTGATGCTCGGGGGATTTGTCCTCGCCGTGGAAGCCGAAGGGAGAACCCGTAATGATTACCCCGCTGTAGTCGCGTTGCAGGTTTAGGGTTTCCGGCTCACATGCATCGGTATCTAGTAGATCCATGATCTCTAGATCCTCATCACTTAGGCGCCCGTACATTCGCAACGTGTTTAACTCATCAGTGGCAATGTCTCCGGTGGGACGGCAAACAGCCACAAGGAATGGTAAACGCGAGGTTGCGGGTGCCGATTCGGTGTGCATACATTGCACGCTACCAGTAACCATAAGCAACGCACACTATGACAATGGTTAAAAACAAAACGTCCCAGGAGCTTTACTCCTGAGACGTAGTTTATGAGTCGGGGTGACAGGATTTGAACCTGCGGCCTCTTCGTCCCGAACGAAGCGCGCTACCAAGCTGCGCCACACCCCGTGGTGCCTGCCTATCATAGCGTGTTTAGCAACCTTAAAGCCAATTGCAACCCAAACTTGGGATGTGTAGCGCGTTACAAACAGCTATTTAGCGGGCGGTTAGGGCCGGCTTAGCGGGCCGTGAGGGTCAGTAGGGTGGCTTCGGGGCGGCAGGCGGTGCGTACCGGCGTGAAGGGGCTGGTCCCCAAACCTGCCGAGACGTGCAGGTAGGCCTGGCCCTCCTCGTTAGCTGGGGCAGTGCCCTTGTGGATGGCTTTGAAGCTGGCAGGCCAGGTGCTTAGGCCGCTGGCCTGGGCCGGGGGCAGGTCACAGTTGGACACTAGGGCCCCATAGCCGGGTAGGCACAGCTGCCCTCCGTGGGTGTGTCCAGCCAAAATTAGCTGGGCGCCGTCGGTCACCATCTGGTCTAGTACGCGCTGGTAGGGGGCGTGGGTTACGCCAATTTTCACGACGGCGGCGCTAGCTTCCCCTGCAGCGCCGTCCCCTGCAGCGTCCGACTCCGGGAAGGCGTCGTCGTCGGCGTGAGCATCAGCCACACCCACTAGCTCGATGAGTTGACCGGCCGCTTCCACCATATCGCGACAGTTATCCAGGTCTTTCCAACCGCCAGCTAGCTGCATGTCACGTACTTCCTCCCAGGGCAGTACAGGCAAGTCAGCAACCGGATCATCATTGCTACGCGGATCGCGGCGCAGGTAGCGGGTGGGTGAACGGAAAACCGTGCCGTGACGGTCGTGATCACCGAGCACAAAGGCGCCGGGGAAGGCCAGCAGCGGCTCCAGGGCCTCACCTAGGGCGCTTACGCCACCTAGGGTAGATAGATTGTCGCCGGTGTTAATAACCAGGTCTGGCTCATTATCTGCTAGTGCCCGCACCCACGCCACCCGGGCTTTGGTAGCTCCTGTTAGGTGCAGGTCAGCAATATGCAGCAGCTTGATGGGCGCCGAGCCGGGGGCCAGTACGGGCACCTCAATGCGACGCAGCACCGGCCAGCGAGCCTCGATTAGGCTCCACCCTAGGGTTGCCACCCCCACGCCGCCGACAGTGCCGACGGCGCAGGCTAGTTGTTTAAGCGCACTCACTGGCCGTTCCCGCTGTTGCGACGGTCCTGGGGGGTGCCGGTGGAGTTGTCAGCATTCAAACCGTTGGTGGTGGTGTTGTCCCCCTGGGAGTTGTTGTAGGTGCCGTTATTACCGGTGCCGTTGTTGTAATTGTTGTTGTAGTTATTATTGTTGTTGTTACCGTTGTTATTGTTGTTATTGCCGTTGTGGTTATTGTTACCGGTGCTGCCCTGAGGGGTGGCCCCAGTGTTACCGACGGCGCTGTTGCCACCCAGGCTGACCTGGTTGAACTGCTGAACTTCAGTGCCCGAAAGAGCCGAGTTCATGTAGTCGCGCCACAGTGGGACGGGCAGGTCAGAACCGTACATGGTGGAGTAGTAGCGACCACCAATAACCTGGCCGTCCATGTGGAAGTTACCCTCAGAGTGGCCTACCCACACGGCGGTGGACAGCTGCGGCACAAAGCCCACGAACCAGGCGTTATCCATCTTTTCGGTAGTACCGGTCTTACCTGCGCTAGGCCGGTTAAGGGCAGCTGCCGCACCCGTACCGTTACCCTTCATTACGTTGGTCAAAGTCAACGCCACCTGGTCGGCGTGGGTGGGGTCCATAACCTGACGGCAGGCAGTTGAGGGGACCTTGATCTCAGTGCCGTCATCCTTGGTTACCTTGGTGATGGCGGTGGGCGGGCAGTAGGTGCCGTGAGCCGCGAAGGTGGCGTAAACATTGGCCATGGTGATCGGAGCTACGTTCATGGTGCCCAGCACCATGGAGGGGTTGTGGTCGATTTCCCCGCCATCAACCGTGGTTATACCCAGATCCTTAGCCATAGCGGTGACCGCGCACAGGTCCATACGGCTAAGCATGTATACGTAGCTAACGTTTACCGACAGGGCAGTAGCGTTAATAACCGTGTGGTTAACGTTTTCTGAAGCATTAGCGTTAGACACGTTCCAGTTTTCAATGGCGAAACCCGGGTCACAGCTGGCGTGGAAGTCACCGGTAGTGAAGGTGTGGGGGGCACCGCCTAGCACCGTGTAGCCAGACATACCCCGTTGGTACCACTGGGCCAAAACAATCGGCTTGAAGGATGAACCAGGCTGGAAACCACCAGTGTTAGAGCCACCATGCTTAGAGTCGGCCGCGTAGGACAGCTTAGTGGCGGTGGGGTCATCATTGCTGGGCTCACCATAGTTGGTATTTTGCACCATGGTGATGATCTTGCCGGTGCCCGGCTCGATAGATACTAGTGCACCCTTAACGTTGGACTCATCCCCAGTGGGCAGCCAGTTAGCCATGGTGTCGTAAGCGGCCTGCTGCTTGGCCATATCCAAGGTGGTGGTGATCTGCAGACCACCGCGTAGCAGCACCTGACGGCGAGTAGCCTCATCCTTACCGTAGGCGTCGTTGGTGAGGATCTCACGCACCACGTATTCACAGAAGTAGGCGGCACTCTTGGCTACGCCGCTAGAGCCTGAACCACAGCCGCCGACGGCGTTGGTTACCTTCAGCATGGAGTCGATGCTCTGACTGGTGGCTTCCTTGTACTGCTGCTGAGTGATGAACTTTTCCTCAAGCATCTTCTGGAGCACCCAGTCACGGCGGGTCTTAGCCGCATCAGGATTGGTGATGGGGTCGTAGCGGGTAGGCCAGTTGGTCATACCGGCCAGCAGCGCAGATTCACCTATGCTCAGACTGTCGGCACTGTGAGAGAAGTAGTGGCGGCTGGCAGCCTCAATACCGTAGGTAGAAGGACCGAAGGCTGCAATGTTGAGGTAACCCTCCAGGATCTGCGCTTTGGTGTAGCGCTTTTCCAGTGTCAAAGCGTATTTAGCTTCACGCAGTTTACGGGCCGGGGTGGCGGCGCGGGCAGCCTCCACAGCCTCCGGGTCGCTAGCCTGCAAACCCGCCTCAATAAGCACGTTTTTAACGTACTGCTGAGTCAAGGTAGAGGCACCCTGGGTGGAGCCACCGGCTGCGTTGGTAACTACCGCACGCAACATACCCGACAGGTCCACACCCTTGTGCTTGTAAAAACGCTTGTCCTCAACGGCCACGATAGCGTTTCGGGCGTTCTTAGAAATCTTGGCTAGCGGCACAACAATGCGGTTTTCCGCGTAGAACTGGGCGATGGTCTGCCCATCAGAGCCCTTCAGATAGGAGATCTGGGAGGGCTGAAGCACGTTGAAGTCGCTAGGCAGCTCATCAAACAGCTGCACTGAGGCATCTGTGAGAACTGAAGCCGCTCCCACGAAGGGCAGCGCAAAACCGGCGGCGAACACACCGCCACCAACGGCCAACATAAAGAATGAGAGTAGTGCGGCAAGTAGCTCCCGGGGAGAGGACAGGGAGACTCTCGAGCTAGCAGACTTCGACATAGTCCCTAGCCTACGTCATGGGGCAAGCAATGAGACAGAGCGGCTTGGTAACACTTCTGGCACGTAGGCCAAAATTTTTGTTAGGACTAATACCTTCTCTAGACCCATTTTTGTGCCGTTTTGGGAAATTTTGAAATAACGTGCAGCGAGAATTTGAATCCGCGGACAAACAGGCGTAGAGTCTGGGGTGAGCTGAGTAACAAAGAAGTGCTCGCCTGGACAAATGAAAGTAGTTCCAAAATGAATAACGAAATTCATTCCTGGACCCAATTGGCAGCGTGTGCCGGCATAGACACCACCCTGCTGTTTGGAAAGGGCGCCGAGCAAAGGCAAGCACGCGAGTTGTGCTACTCCTGCCCGGTGCGTTTGCAGTGCCTGGCTGAAGCTCTTAACGCCGACACCGATTTTGGAGTTTGGGGCGGTTTAACTGAACGCGAACGCCGCGCCCTGGCCCGCAACATGCCTCACATCACTGACTGGGCTGCCTGGCTCTCCAGCGACGACGCCCTGGCGGAGGAAATCCGCCAGTTACGTAAGCCCGCCCGCACCTCTTTACTGCGCCGCAAGCCCAACCTGAGCGAGAGCGTCTCGCACACCACCCCCACTCGCGCCGCAGCCTAAGATCAGACCACTTCAAAGCCCCCCACACCCACTCTTTCATCCCACTAACAGGTAGGGTGTAGCCATGACTACTTGGGAATACGCAACCGTGCCGCTAATCACGCACGCAACTAAGCAAATCTTGGACCAGTGGGGCGCCGACGGTTGGGAACTAGTCCAAATTGTTCCCGGCCCGGCAGGCACCGAAAACCTAATCGCCTACCTCAAGCGTCCCACCAACTAGTTAGCGCTAGCGCAGAAAACTAGTACAGATAAATCAGTGCCCGGTCGTAATTAATACGACCGGGCACTAAAGCTTATGGGCGCTATTTATGCGCGTTTATCAGCTTATGGGCGCTTATCAGCGGGCGCGGCGCTTGAGACGCTCGACGTCGATAAGGGTTACAGCGCGCCCCTCCAGGCGGATCCAACCACGAGAACTGAACTCAGCTAGAGACTTGTTGATGGTCTCACGCGAAGCTCCAACTAGCTGAGCTAGCTCTTCCTGGGTTAGGTCGTGGGGGACGTGGATGCCATCTTCAGTGGGTGCACCAAAGCGCTCAGCCAGATCCAACAGGGCTTTGGCTACACGTCCGGGAACATCGGAGAATACCAGATCAGCCAGGGCAATGTTGGTGAGGCGCAGACGTACCGCCAGGGCGCGCAGCATGTCCTTGGCTAGCGTGGGGTGGGAGTCAATGAAACCCATTAGCTGGTTGTGTTCTAAAGCCAGTAGCTCAGTGGTGGCCACAGCAGTAGCAGTAGCAGAGCGCGGGCCCGGATCAAATAGGGTTAGCTCGCCGACTATTTCGCCGGGGCCTAGGACCGCTAGTAGGTTCTCACGGCCGTCAACAGAGGTGTGACCTAGCTTCACCTTACCGGTGAGCAGGATGTATAGGCGGTCGCCGGAGTCACCTTCATTGAATAGAACTTCACCACGGCGCAGAGTTGTCTGCGACATCATGCCACGTAGCTCTTCTCGCTCCTCAGGCGACATACGCTCGAAGAGTGGGATGCGCGCAATGATGCTGTCTTCCATATTGCGTCTCCTCGTTTGGGGATCAGGTAGCCGTCAAAGGGCTGATTATTGACTAATTTACCACACCTGTGACGTGATCCACTAGCGATTTTGGGCATTTATACTCAGACTTACTCAGGGCTGAGGTGGTAACGTCTGTGCAGCTCAGTGCCATTTTTACTAGCTTTAGATGAATTTTTGTGACAGCTTGCCACAAAGTTGTCAGACCTATAACCGCCCACCCTATTTTGCGTCAGCTACCCTAAAGCGCACTTAACAGACACCTTTTTAGATCTATTTCCCCGCGCCAGCAGAGAATTTTCAGGCTTCCTCGGTTTAAGACACCAAGCATTTCACTGGTGAAATTGTAATGACCAGGCCCCCTCAAACTGCCCTTATCGGTTAACCTGGAGGGGTGCCTCAGGTTGAAACAAAAGCGAACTACCGCGCCCGCATGGCTCAGCGCCAAAGCGTCATTATCGGTACCTGTCTAGTTCTAATGGTTATTGCTACGGCCTTCGGTTTGGTCGTAGGCACTGGACTAGTCAAAGTGCCAGACCCCGGTTTCCAAGCCGTGCCCACCCCTACGCTAATTAAGCGCATCCCGGTGTGCCCCACTGCTCAGGCGGTTACCGGCGAGATCACCGACATTAGCGTCAATATCTATAACGGCACCAAGAAGGCCGGTTTGGCCGGTAGCGCCGAGACCAACTTGAAAGACACCGGTTTAACCGTACTTAGCACTGGTGACTGGGCTGAGGGCGCCTACGATGGCAATGTGCTGCTCACCGCCGGACCAGCGGGTATCACCAATGCTTACACCGTAGCCCAGGTGTTTAGCGGCACGGTAGTGGTCCAGCAGGACCCGCGCGCCTCTTCCTCAGACACCACTGTTAACGTAGTTTTGGGTGCCCAGTACAACCACGGCATCAAGTCTGCTGCGGAAATGGCTGCTATTAAGTCCGGCTCGCCCATTACTGCCCCCGCCGGTTGCTCTCAGCCCACTGCGGCCGCCTCCGAGGGCAAGAAGTGACCTTTTTTGCTTGCGCTTATATTCACCTTCTTACAGCTAGGGGTTGTTAGCGCATTAACCTACTTCAAGCTGGCAGCATGGGCCCGCGCTTATATAAAGGCTGTGGGCGATGTTCCCCGTGAAGCTTGGTCCGCCAAAGACCTGCTGTTAGTAGCCGCTTTAACCAATCGAGGCATGGCGGTTAGCGTGCTACTAGGTGGGGCGCTTTTGGTGGGGGCTCTGTCACTACCTCAGGCGCTAACTGGCGCGGCTGCGACGTCGTCACTGCCCCTATCCGTGCCGGTACTAGCCGCCCTGATCCCTGCCGCCCTGGTGGACTGGCGCGTGCAGCATTTACCCACTCGTCTGCTTTTAGTTGCCGGCGCAGTGCTGCTTTTCGGGATGGTTTTAGCCTGGCTGGGACCGCAGCTATCGCTTACCGGTCTCGACGACGTCGTCACTCCCCTGCGCACTGGTGACTTACTGCGGGCTTTAGGCGGGGGCGTCCTGGTGTATATCGCTCTGGCTGCATTGAGTTTGCTGCCGCAGCTGTGGGGGCGAGCCCCGGGGATTGGCATGGGCGACGCGAATTTGTATGTGGTACTGGGGCCGCTGTTGGCTTTGCACGGCTGGAGCACCCTGCTAATGGGCTTATATCTGGGCTTTTTCTTTGGTGGTCTGGTGGCACTGGCTTTGCTACTTAGCGGCAGGTTGAAACTTAAGGGACGTATCGCTTTTGGGCCTTGGTTGATGGCAGGGGCCGCAGCGGCCCTGGCGCTGAGTGTGTCCTAACTACTACTGCCACAGCATTAGCTTGCGGCGAAATTAGGTCTAGACTGGTGGTCTGGCAGCGCTCGGACGACGACGCTCGAACGCGCCAGACGCACGGGCTCTGCCGCATGGACCCCTTTTTCCATTGCGACAGGAGACAGTAAATGTCTAAGGCAGGTTTTTGGACCCTGCACGGTGACGGCCGCTCGGTAAAGCCGGGAGACGTCGTCGCCCCCCACGAACGTCTAACCTGGCCGCGCACCATCGGGATTGGTGTGCAGCACGTGGTAGCTATGTTCGGCGCTACCTTCCTGGTGCCGCTGCTCACCGGCTTCTCCCCTACTACTACTTTGTTCTTCTCCGGCCTGGGCACCTTGCTATTCCTGGGAATTACTGCCGGACGTTTGCCTTCCTATCTAGGTAGCTCTTTTGCCCTAATTGCCCCTATTGGCGCAGTTACTGGCTACAACGCTTCTAATGGCGGTTTGATTGACCAGCACAAGGCCTCCCTAGCTCAGGGAGGCATTATTGCGGTGGGTCTAACCCTGGCGGTTATTGGTCTGCTGGTGCACTTTGTGGGTGCCGGCTGGATCGACAAGCTGATGCCTCCGGTGGTTACCGGCGCGATTGTGTCCCTGATTGGTTTCAACCTGGCCCCCTCGGCCTGGAACAACGTTAAGCAGGCTCCTATCACCGCCACCGTCACTATTGTCTCTATCCTGCTAATCACGGTGCTGTTTAAGGGCATCATTGGGCGCCTGTCCATTTTGATTGGTGTGCTGATTGGTTACGCCACCGCTGTGGCCCTGGGTGAAGTTGACTTCTCCACTATCGACAAGGCCGCCGTCGTAGGCCTACCCGCCTTCCACGCTCCCAGCTTTGACTTTAAGTACCTGGGGGTGTTTGTGCCCGTAGTGCTGGTGCTGGTGGCTGAGAACGTGGGTCACGTTAAGTCCGTGTCTGCTATGACTGGCGAGAATTTGGACAACATCACCGGTCGCGCCCTGTTTGCCGACGGCGTTTCCACCATGCTGGCCGGTAGCGGCGGTGGTTCTGGTACCACCACCTACGCCGAGAACATTGGTGTTATGGCCGCTACCCGCGTTTACTCCACTGCCGCCTATGTGGTGGCCGGCATTTCTGCCCTGGCGCTGAGCTTGCTACCTAAGTTCGGCGCGGTTATCGCTACCATTCCCGCTGGCGTGCTGGGCGGCGCCGCCACGGTCCTGTACGGCATGATCGGTATGCTGGGTGTGCGTATTTGGGTGCAGAACAAGGTTGACTTCTCTGACCCGGTAAACCTCAACACTGCGGCTGTGGCCATGGTTGTAGCTATCGCTGACTACACCTGGGTAGTGGGCGACATGTCCTTCTCCGGTATCGCCCTGGGCTCCTTCGGCGCCATCATCATCTACCACCTGATGCGCGCAATCTCGAAGCTGCGTGGCACCAACCTGGAAAGCCCCTCCCCCGCCTCAGCACCTGCCGGCGTGGAACTGGAAGGCCCGGCCTATTCCAAGCGCCACAAGCAGGCTCCTAAGGCTGACGAGCAGGAGTAACTGACCGTTACCCAATAACACTAGGGTCACTTATGTTTCACGTGAAACATAAGTGACCCTACGTCTATCTGGGATAGTCAAAACGGCTGTGGCCAGCTAGGCCTACCTTGCGTGCCGGCACGCCTGCTTTGAGCTGTCAGCATGCACAGTTTGTGTGCCGGCACGCCCAGCTTCGAGGGGCAGCACGCCCAGTTTGTGTGCCGACAGATCCAACTTTGATAGTTGGCAGCTGGGTTGATGTTGCACAGCGTGGCCCAGCTGGGCACACTTAAGACATGAGCGTATCCGGCGTATTTACACACCAGCCCCCCAATAGTGATGCCGGCGCTAATCAAATCAGCCACCCGGGTCAGATTGTTCCCGATGATTTTGTGTTTCCAGGTACGCAAGAAGTAAATCCGCGTGAAGTATTTGCTTTTGCTGGTTATAACGCTCCGCAGCAAAAAACTCCAGCAATCTGCTTCATCGCCCTAGCCTCGCTACTACTATCCCCGATTCCCGGGGTAGTTCTCGTAACCATGGTTTTGGGGATTTTTGCGATCGTAGAATCTAAGCGGGCCGGTTATCGCGGCTGGGTAATCTCCTGGATCGCCACTATTATTTCCTGCCTGGTTTTTGCCCTTTACCTCCTGGCAAACGCTTAAACGGCGCTGCTAAGCCTAAGCCCCGCGGCACCATCGAGCCTAAGCCCCAGTACGCCGTCGGCCCCGATACCCAGGGCGCCGTCGAGGAACCCCGAGGGCACTGTCGAAAAACGCAGCCAGCCTAGAGATCCCCACGCTTTTGCAGGCGCTGCAGGGACAGGTAACCCAGCGGGATCGGGATCCAGAAGGTAACCAGACGGTAAACCAACACCGCAGACACGGCCACACCGCTAGGCACCCCAGCAGTAACCAAACCACCGGTGAGAGCCAATTCCACCGGACCCAAACCACCAGGCGAAGGCACCACAGAACCAACCGTGTTAGAAGCCAGGTAAGTAATCGCCAGCACCGCGAAAGGCAGCGAATAGCCAAAGGCCCACAGTGAAGCCCCAAAAGACAAGATGTAGGCCAACGACAAAATCACGGTACCCAACACGCCCACACCCATACGGGTGGGGTTGGAAGCCAACCACACCAGACGCGGCCACACCTGCTTAACAGTGGGCTCAATATGCACCCAAATCCAGTTGCGCAGCTGCGGTACCGCCAAAGCCGCTGCAGCCACTAGAATCGCCACCACTACCGCAACCAGCACCCAGCCAGAAGGCAGCGACAGGCCCGAAGAGGTACCGGTGGTAGCCGCCAAAATACCCAGCAGCACCACAGTTACCGCAAACTGGGAAACCTGCACCAACGCCACGGTGGCCACACCCACCGCCGTCGGCACCCCCTTACGGTTAAGGAAACGCAAGTTCATAGCCGCCCCGCCCACACCAGCCGGGGCTACCAGCGCCACCACAGAAGACGCAAAATGCACCTCGGTAGCCCGAATCAAGCCCAGCTTGTTGGGGGTGAAAGCCACCAGCGTCATACCGGCGCCCACATAGGTGGCCAGTGAGAACACCAGGGCCGCCAAGAACCACCAGAAATTAGCTTGCTCAACCGCCGCAGAAATCTGGGTGAAGTTCATCTGCCCCAGCACCGTCCACAGCGCCACTACACCCACAATCGCCATGAAAATAGTGCGGGCAGAGAAACGGTTAATCTTGGCAGGTTCAGCCTGGGCCGTGGGCACCAGCGCCACCAGTGCGTCACGCAGCTCCTGCAAAATCTTGCCACGTCGCCCCATGGCGGCGCGGGTAGAGCGTGGCAGCACCACCTTTTGCAGCATCGGCGCGATAGAAGCCACCTGATCGCGGTCTAGCACCCGCGAGGCGGAGGCAATAGCCCGCTCCACCCCCACATTTAGGGCCACCAGGGCCAGGGTTTGGGCTAGGTCCATGCGGCGTGAAAGCTCAGAGGAAGCCAGCTCGCCGTCATCCCAGTCGGTTAGCCAAATGTGGTCACTGGCGTCCACCAGCACGCTTTGGTCGCTGATGGCGCGGTGGGCCAGACCAACCGTGTGAGCGCGACGCAGCTGGGTCCACAAATCCAGCAAGGTCTCGTCAGAGATTTGGTCGCCTAGCTGGCCAAATGAGCGCGGGGAGGCAATATGCTCAGTGACCAGCAGCATTGATTCTTCTGCCTCGGCTACGCCCAGAATTTGCGGAGAGCGCACGGCCCGACTGCGCGCCATCTGGTTCATCATCACCGTGTTTTCTGCGCCGGCGCGTACCGAATAGTTTTTCGCTGGGGCCAGGCCGCGCGTGCGCAGGGTGTCCCAGGCGGTGGATAGGAAGCCCACCACGTGCGTGTCAGTGTCCATTACGCTCAGGTCATAGCGTTTGCCATCTTTATCCCACACGGCGTAGATACGGTGAATGTCTTCGCTTTGGGATTGCCACAGTTCTTCGGCTAGCTCCAGCTCGTGGGCGCAGTTGTAGTCAGGTAAGGGGGTAAGTTTTTCGTCATTGCCGGCTGGGGCCAGGGTTTGGGGGGTTTCAGTTTCGACGACGGCGCCGTCGTCTTGGGTGGAAACGATCGGGTTTTCACGTACTTTCTCGGTGTAACCAAGCTGGGAGTCGGTACGTACCTGCCAGGCTTGCAGGGGGGCTTGGCACGGGTTTAGACGCACCACCTTGACAGCGTCCACACCGCAGCGGCGCAGGCCGCGCGCCAGAGCCACCCCAGTGGCGTTTTCGCTGGCCACACCCATAATGTAAAGCACTAAGTAGCTGGCGATAAGACCCAACAGCACTGAGGCCACCGCTGCCAGCAGGGTAATAGCTGAGCGCAGCACCGAAACACCCACCACAATTCCCAGCAGCCACCAGGAAGTTTTTACCAGCTTGGATTGGTGTTTACCGGAAGCCAAAATAACTGCAGCCAAGGCAGCATAGGTGGGTGAGAGAATCTCGTAGGTGTTTAGGTTGCGGTAGGAGATCATGCCGTTGTGTACCTGGTTAAACACCGGCAGCTGCAACAGGTATGTGAACAGTGCAGATAGCAGATAAGCACTGATTAGGGCGATCAGGGCTTGGCCTGAGCGCCACCAGTCCTTATGCAGCAAAGCGCGCCCCATCAACGCTAGGGGCAGAGCTAAAGTGACGATACCTTCAAAAGCTTGCAGCGGGAACACCAGCACCCGGCGCAGCAGCTGGGAAAAGACGGTCTGTACGTCATAAATGACAGCGGTGGTGGTTGCCTGGGCGAACACAGCCAGTAGAAAAACCGTTACTAGACCTAGCGCGCAGACACCGGCAAATAGTAGGTCGCGGGTGCGGTGTTCGCGCCGCTCTAGGGTGTCAACCAAGGTTAGGGTGCTGGTTTCCACCAAAGTTGGCTGTGGTTCCGCTTGGGAGGTGGTGCCTACTCGGGGAAAACCAACTGGGCGGGCCGAGTTGGCGGCCTCAGCTGGGGCGCTGGGTTTTTCGACGGCGGTAGCTACCCGGCTATCCGGGGTGGCGGCGGGGCTACCGGCCGCAGATTGATCTGGCGCTTGGGTCATGGGGCTAGTCTATGAAACTGGGCCTTATATCCCCACATATCCCCCGCTAAATAGCGAAGCTCATTAGGGATATTTTATTTTGTCCGCTGCACCTTCCAAGACACTATCTAGTGTGCATAACAAAGCGCGCACCCGGGCTAGCAGCCCAAAGTGCGCGCTTTAATTCGAAGTAGCCAGACTATTCTATGTCACTTCATACTGTCAGATCACTTCACGCGGCGCAGTCGCAGCGAGTTAGACACTACGATCACGCTGCTCATAGCCATAGTGGCCCCGGCGATCATGGGGTTGAGCAAACCCGCCATGGCCAGCGGAATTGCGGCCACGTTATAGGCGAAAGCCCAGAACAGGTTCTGCTTAATGATGCGCAGCGTAGCGCGCGAAACCTTGATAGCAGCCACAACTGCCTCCAGGTCGGCGCGCACTAGCGTGATGTCAGCGGCCTCAATGGCCACATCTGAGCCGGTACCCATGGCCATGCCCAAACCGGCAGCACCCGCCTGGGCTAGAGCGGCGGCGTCGTTAACACCGTCACCCACCATGGCCACATTAGCCCCCTCACCTTGCAGGCGAGCCACCACGTCGCGTTTATCCTCGGGCAGCACCTGGGCGATTACGTCATCAATACCCACCTGGGCGGCGATGAACTTGGCGGCGCGCTCATTGTCACCGGTGAGCAGGATGGGACGCAGCCCCATAGCTTTGAGCTCACTGATGGCTTTGGCGGTGGTGGGTTTGGGCTCGTCGCGCACAGCTAGGGCGGCACGCAAGCGCAATGATTTTGGATCCGGCCCTGAGGCCACTAGCACCACGGTGGCGCCGGTGTCTTCTAGGGCGCGTACCTGGGCTTCAGCCTGCTCGCTTAGGCTTACGCCCTGCTGGCTCAGCCAGGTGGCTTTACCAACGACGGCGTAAGTGGCCTGGCCCGCTGCGTGGGCTACCGTGGCGCTGACCCCACGACCAGCATGGTTAGTGAACTCGCTGATCTGGGGCGCCTGGACTCCGTCTAGTTGTGTGCCCGCCACAATAGCGCGGGCTACTGGGTGTTCAGAGGGAATCTCTAGCGCCTGGGCCAGGGCCAAGGTTTGCAGCTGGGCGGGGCTTAGGGCGACGCCCTCCCCCAAGTCCACAACCGTGGCGCCGTCGCTAGCAGCACCGGCCTGAGCACCAGCGCCGCCAGCGTCACTTACCTCGGCGGCGGCGTCGAAAAATACCGCCTGAGCCAGGTGCATTACCCCCGTGGTGACCGTACCGGTCTTATCCAGCACCACCGTGTCAATGCGGCGGGTAGATTCAAGCACCTCCGGGCCACGAATAACCACACCCAACTGGGCGGCGCGGCCAGTACCCACCAGCAGGGCGGTAGGCGTAGCCAAACCCAAAGCGCAGGGGCAGGCAATTACCAGCACCGCCACTGCTGCCGTAATCGCGGCCTGGGCGTTATGACCGGTAGCCAGCCAACCTAGGAAAGTTAAAGCAGCCAGAGCTAAAACCGTGGGCACAAACACCGAGCTGACCCGGTCGGCCAGGCGCTGCACCGGCGCTTTTGCAGCCTGGGCGGCAGTAACCACCTGGGCAATACGCGAAAGTGTGGTGCCCGCACCCACCCGGGTGGCGCGCACAACCAGCGTGCCAGAAGTGTTCACGGTGGCGCCGGTAACCTCGTCACCTGCGCTTACATCCACCGGCAAAGATTCACCGGTGAGCAAGGAAGCATCAATGGCACTGTGGCCCTCAACCACCACGCCGTCGGTGGCAATTTTTTCACCCGGACGCACCCGGAAACGATCGCCTACCTGCAGGCGATCAATCGGAATTTCCGTAACCGAGCCGTCAGTGTTAACCCGCGCGGCAGTTTTGGCGCCCAGCTGCAAAAGCTTACGTAGCGAGTCACCCGAGCGGTGACGCACCCGCGCCTCCGCCAAACGCCCTGTGAGCAGGAAAGTCACGATCCAGGCGGCAGACTCAAAATACATGTGGGCGTGCTCGCTTTGGGCGCGCGGAATGAACTCCATGCTCATGCGCATACCCAGCGTGCCAGCGCCCCCAAAAATCAGCGCCCACAGACTCCACAAGGTGGCGGTAATAACCCCCAGGGAAACCAGGGTGTCCATGGTGGTGGAGCCGTGGCGCAGGTTAATGAAAGCGGCCTTATGGAAAGGCCAAGCACACCAAGTCACCACCGGCAGGGCCAGTGCGGCCACAACCCACTGCCAGCCATAGAACTGGGCGGCGCTGGCCATGGAGATCACCATCAGCGGCACCGATAAGGTGGCCGCCACTATCAGGCGACGACGCAGATCAGCGGCGTGGGCCAGGTGGCGGGCTTCCTGCTTGCGCATAGCCTCGACGGCGCCGTCCTCCACCTTGGTCACGGTGGCGCTGTAACCAGCTTTTTCCACCACGGCCACCAGCTGCTGCGGGTCTACCGGGGCACTTAGCTCAACGTGGGCTGATTCGGTAGCTAGGTTAACTGAGGCGTTAACACCAGCCACTTTGTTCAGTTTTTTCTCCACGCGCGCCACGCAGGAGGCACACGTCATCCCACCCACACTCAAATCTACGCTGCCGTGGCTGGCGCTAGTTGAGGTGGTTTCTTGGTTAGCAGTCATGTTTAAGGCGCCGCCTCACTCGTCGCGTTCGATGGCTTCCAGGGTGTAGTTGCCGGCTTCGTCGACGGCGTCGGCCAGGGTCTGGTCATCTAGGTGCACGTCAGAAACCACCATTACGTCAGAGACGCCGCCCTTGTTCAGGATTACTGAAACGTTCTTGACGCCCTCGACCTCTTCTAGCTCTTCACTCACGTGACGCACGCAGTTAGAGCAGGTCAGGCCCGAAACCTTAAGGACGGTGGTGCGGTCGATGTTTTCAGCCATTTTCTTCTCCTAAATGTGTTGCCTAACCAGCCACAACGCAGCTGGCAGCTATGAATATGGGCTAGCCGGCTCCAGGAAACAGCTTTAAAACTGCCTCACCCGAGCACGACTAGCCCAACCGGGATATGTCCCTAATTATTCCTAGTTAATCGTCTAGGTGGCGTACCAGACTTTCAGCCAAGCCCACGTAAGTGCCCGGGGTTAGCGCCAGTAGGCGAGCTTCGACGTCGGCAGGCATACCCAACCCAGCGATAAAGTCGCGCATAGCCTGGCCGGTAACCCGCTTGCCACGGGTCAGTTCCTTCAGGCGCTCGTAGGGGTCAGCCATGCCGGTGGCGCCAGCGACGGCGGCCGCGCGCATAGCCTGCTGCACCGGTTCACCCAGCACCTCCCAGGTGGCGTCTAGGTCTTCAGCCAGGCGGCGCTCATCCACATCCAGGCCGCCCAGACCCCCGCGCACATTAGAGATAGCCAGCAGCGAGTGGCCCAGGGCCACGCCCACATTGCGCTGCGTGGTGGAGTCGGTCAGGTCGCGCTGCAGACGGCTGGTGACCAAGGTGGCCGCCAGGGAATCTAGTAGCGCACAGGAAATCTCAAAGTTGGCTTCACCGTTTTCAAAACGAATCGGGTTGACCTTGTGCGGCATGGTGGAGGACCCGGTGGAACCCTGAGCACTTAGACGCTGGTGGAAGTAGCCCAAAGAAATGTAGGTCCACACATCGGTGGCCAGGTTGTGGGCAATACGGTTGTAGCGGGCCACGTCGCTGTACAGCTCAGCCTGCCAGTCATGGGATTCAATCTGGGTGGTTAGCGGGTTCCAGATCAGGCCCAGGTGCTCCACGAAACCGCGCGAAACAGCCTCCCAGTCAGCTCCCGGCACAGAAACCACGTGAGCGCCATAAGTGCCGGTGGCGCCGTTGATCTTACCCAGGTATTCGGCGCCCTCAATGCGGCGCAGCTGGCGGCCCAGGCGCCAAGCCAGCACGGCCAGTTCCTTACCAAAAGTGGAGGGGGTGGCCGGTTGTCCGTGAGTGCGGCACAGCATGGGCACGGCCTTGTACTGGCGAGCCATTTCGCTGAGGTCATCCACCAGGCCCTGAGCGGCCGGCAGCCACACCTGCTTGATAGCTGAACGGATAGTTAGGGCGTAGGCCAGGTTGTTGATGTCTTCACTGGTGCAGAAAATGTGCACAATCTCGTGCACCTGGGGCAGCACCGTGTCTTGGCCCAGCACCTGGGGGGCGGCGTCTAAGCGACGCTTGAGCAGGTACTCCACAGCTTTCACGTCGTGGCGGGTGACTGCCTCAATTTCAGCCAATTCATCAATTTCAGCGCGGCCAAAGCTGGAAACAATACCGCGCAGGTACTCCTTCTCAGCGGCAGAGAACTTGGGGGCGCCCGGCAAAACCTCGTTATCGGTGAGGTAGATCAGCCATTCGACTTCCACATGCACGCGAGCGCGGTTCAAAGCAGCTTCAGACAGGTGGTCTACCAGCGGCGAGGCGGCGGCGCGGTAGCGTCCGTCTAACACTCCCAGAGCCAGTGGCGGGTTTACCTCAGCTAGGTTTACACGAGATAGGGGCAGGTCAGCAGTCTCAGCACAACTCATGCGCTAATTGTCTCAGCTGACCTGCCCCCAACACCAGAGGCCCGGTTTAACGTGGTTTTAGGCCACTTTTTCGCTGGGCTGGCGGCTTAGGCGCGGGCGCGTAACGGATTGGCTCATCCGTAACGGCTTGGCTGCGCGCCCCGGGGTGCGCAGCCGCG